>N._stephensi_709_foregut__coassemble_597_pt1 | contig 12752 bp, 8 predicted proteins | sample N__stephensi_709_foregut__metabat2_low_PE_003 | metagenome-assembled genome bin N | reverse complement strand
CCTTTGCCAACTTCAACAGTTGTGTCGCACACTCACGTACCTGACTCACCGACCCGGCCGCCGAGTCAAGTTCATCACTTGCTATGGTCTGAATGGAGTCAACAACCAACATATCCGGTTTCAACTCTTCAACGTATGAGATTATTCGTTCAAGTGACGTCTCACAGGCAATCAAAATATTATCGGCAGTGTGTCCTATCCTGTCGGCACGTAACTTTATTTGCTGCACACTCTCCTCGCCGGAAACATACAACACCGTCCTGCGACGAATGCACAGCACGTTTTGCAAAACTAAGGTACTTTTACCAATTCCAGGCTCACCGCCTATAAGCACCAACGAGCCGGAGACTAATCCGCCCCCCAACACTCGGTTGAGTTCGTTTGACGGCATTTTTATACGCTCCTCAACCGGGGCTTTTATTTGCGTCACGGCAATAGGCTTTGACTGCCCATGTGTCGCACCGGACAGCGTTTTGCTCAGCCCGGAACGTGATTTCTTCTCCGGCAACACACGTTCCTCTACCATTGTGTTCCACTCCCCACACGCCGGGCAACGCCCCATCCATTTGGGAGATTCCGCTCCGCACTGATTGCAGAACCATGCTGTCCTTACCTTCTGCGCCATCGCTTATCTAAGAATAAAATCAATATAACTCTTACAACAGTGGGCGCCGAAACTCGGCAACCGTCAGGGCACACGCCACAGCAGCGTTCAGCGACTCTGATGTTGCAACACCCGGTGGGTAGCTCGGTATTGACAAACGCAAATCGGCACACGCCGCAACAGCGTCCGAAATGCCGTGTCCTTCATTCCCAATAACAATAACTGCTTGCTCAGGCAACTTAGCATTGTACAGATTCTCGCCGTCAAGAAAAGTTGCTGCAACAGGCAATCGGGACTCGCCAAGCATCTTCGGTAAATCGCCATACAGCACTTTAACCCTTGAAATGCCACCCATAGTTGCCTGTACAACTTTGGGCGAAAAACAATCCACCGTGTCCGTTGAACACATGATAACATGAATCCCGAACCAATCTGCCAGTCGGATGATAGTTCCCAAATTTCCCGGATCCTGTATCCCATCCAATGCCAGTATCAGCCCGTTATGCGGTATTTCCCCTGAATCTTCCGGCAACTGATATACTGCAATCACCTCTGCCGGAGTGCTAAGAGAGGACATGCGTTCAAGGTCAGCAGGCGTACACACCTGTGCTCCGACATCGGGATGTTTACGTGTCCATCCGGCAGTGGCAAAAACAGCCACCCGTTGAAAAGCATCAATAGTGTCAATGACACATTTTGTCCCTTCGGCTTTGAATTGCCCCAAACGACGACGCCATTTCGCCTCGGAAAGACGAAATACATTTTTACGAACTTCAGATGTCAGCATTGCTGTTATGTGACAAATGTACATCAAGTTGTGGGAATGGGAAGTCTATGCCACATGTCGGCAATTCGTTGTAAAAACGTTCATTATATTTGTAATATACTTCCCAATATTTTGAGGACTTAGTCCAGGCTCTGATGGTAAGCACCACTGCACTGTCACCCAACTCACTAAGCACGATTGTGGGCTTGCGGTCAAGATTTTCGCGATCAGCAATAGGGGTCGGGAGCATCGGCTCATCAAGTTGCGCCTGTATTCTGCGACGGTGGCGATGAAACAATCTGTACCAAAAATTATGTCGACGATTCTCCTCTGCTTGCTCTTCAATTTCCTCTTGTTCTGCAATCAGTTTTGCTTCCTCCTCAGCCCACTGCCGACGATGGTCGGCAAAGGTGCTTTTCACAATATCCGCATCCTCGGCGAACATGTCCAATACCCGGCGTCGTGCGTCCTCAACACTGTTGCCGTAACTGATGCCAACTGACCAGTCAATGCGCCTGTAATCCTCACGACTCCAATTGTTTATTGAACTTGTGGACAATCCTCCGTTTGGTATTATAATACTTTTATTGTCAGGCGTACAAATTATGGTGTTAAAAATCTGAATCTCCGTTACCGTGCCTTGAAATCCTTGAGCCTCAATATAATCTCCTATCTTGTATGGCTTAAGAAGTAGAATCAACACACCACCGGCAAAGTTCTGCAACGTGCCACTCAGAGCCATACCAATGGCTACGCCGGCAGAGGCAAAGATGGCAATAAATGAACTGGTCTCAATGCCTAAAATACTTATAATAGTGACAATGAGTATAAAGTACAGGACGATTCTTACCAGCGACAGTATAAACGTTGTCAGCGAGCGATCAACACTGCGCCGCGTCATTATCCTGTCAGTAACCTGATACAGTTTTCTAATGATGAACTTACCGACATAAAACACTAAAATGGCAATCCCCAAATGAATGGCAAACTGGACAATGTCATACATCAGTTTATTCAGCAAATCGTCAATTGACATCCCCTTAAGCGTTGACAACTCTTTTGTAGCGTTTGACACGATTGAGTCAGTCTCGGCTGTAAGAGTCGGTGTAGGTATCTGCAATGGAATCATAACACAGTGTTAGTTCAAACGATTATTGTGAGAGGCTACATCCACCCACCATTTCAGTGCCGTATAGCCCTTTTGTTCAGCCTCAGCATGATCTTTGGGGATTCCACATGCAAGGCCGCTATGGTATGTCAACTGTATTTGCTCGAACACGGTCGGCGTTGCGGCAGCATAGATGACGGCATCATCCAATGCCTGACTCCATAGTTGCTGCGTGGTAGCATCAACAGGAGTCAATGACATGCCCCACTGTCCCAAATCATATAGTTTGTAAGCATATGACCGTGAATACTGCTGATAGCGGCTTATATCCATACCCTCTACCGCCCCGGATGCCAACATCCGTGCTGTCATAAGTGCCAATTCCGCAAGTGCTGAGGATTTTACAACGCTGATGGTACATGTACGATCCATCCCCGACAGGGCATCGTAATTTGCAAATGTCTCCTTAGCCGCACCTATGACATCCGGGCCTCCCGGATTGAAGAAATGCGGCAAGGTTAGGTCATAAGGCATTCCGGGAGCCGGGAGTTCAGTTACAGAGCCGGCAAATACATTCGCCTTATCTCTGATTTCATAAAGACTTTCAACCGTCATCATGTGGCAACAGTCAAAATATATAAAGTCAAAATGAGATCCCTCCAGGCCTTGCGAGAGGGATGCCATGGTCATCTTGATACCGCGATCATTTCCCCATGATCGGGCGGGACTGCGTGCTCCGCCATCCTGTACCCATCCCGTAGCATGGCTCCACAACACAAGCCCACGATGCTTTGCCGCAACTTCATTGTTAAACCATCCCAAAACTTCCCGCATCCGTTCAGAATCGGTTGAATATATGGAAGGATTGTCAGGATATACCATAAGAGTGTCGGGCAACGCATCTTTTTTCATCTCAATAATCACCGGTACATTGCCGGTATCTGTACCGCGTCGGTTACGATAAATCAACAAACGATTATCCAATCCAAGAACACCGGCATCCACAGCCTGTTGCATCTCCTCCATATCGTCAACATCATATCCGCCCGTCCCCAAGGAGTTGTCAGCCACCATGTATACCAACACTGCCGTCTCCGCCGTCAGAATCGGTTCAGGGTCAAGTTCAGGGTCAGGGTCAGGATCCGGATCAACCACCGGATCAACAACAGGATTCGGTTTCAAGTCAAGGACAGGTTCGGATGTGTCATCACCGCAAGAGGCCAAAATGAGGCTCGCGACAACAGCCGCGAGCCATATACCTGTTCCGTACAGTTTCGTGAATTTCATATAGTATGAAACGCAATTTCACACCCGTTTATTGCACTGCGTCATAACCGCTGCACAAGAAAGATTTCTGTGGGGAAGTGATCGCTGTATCCATCCAACCAAACTCCGCCGGAGTATGTGCGCAGTGGAGAGCCTTGTCTGCTACCCTCAGTGTCATACAAGAAGTCAAAGTTGTTGACAACACACTTCCAGTATTCCAAATGCCCCGGTTTTGCGTTTTCCTTCAACAATCCTCCCGAAATAATAATTTGGTCAAACAAATTCCACGAACCTTTGTATGCCAATGTGCCGATACCTTTATCCAGCAACTTCCACCATGGATTATAGAACCCTTCGGGTCCCACTCCTTTTTGATCACGTTTGGCATTGAGAACTTTAGCGCATGAAATATCCTGTGGATCGTCATTCAAGTCACCCATTATTATTACCGGCTGCCCCGGACGAATCGCCCACAATGAATCTGCAATCTGCTTGCTTAATGCCGCAGCTGCCTCTCGCAAGGGGCTTGACTGCTTCTGACCTCCCAAACGCGACGGCCAGTGGTTGACAACAACGCTGATGGTATCATTGCCCATTATGCCGGTGACACACATTTGGTCACGTGTGCGGAAGTTCGGTTTACCCTCGACAAGCAGACGATGGTTGGTAACATTCAGCACCTTGAACAGGCGTGGGTTATAGAGCAATCCCACGTCAACACCGCGACGGTCGGGGCCATCGTGATGAACTATACCGTACATGCGCCCCTTGATTGCTTCAGCCTTCACTAAATCCTGAAGTACCGTGATATTTTCAATCTCACTGACTCCTATTATTGCCGGGCCCTGTGGGGTTATATCTCCGGCCATGGCGTTTATTGCACGTGCCAGATTGTTAATCTTGCTCCAATACTTGCGGTCATCCCACTTGCGCGACCCGTTGGGAGAGAATTCCAAATCGTATGACCCGTTATTATTGATGGTGTCAAACAAGTTCTCAAGATTGTAGAAAGCGACTCCGTAAATCTTCACTTTCCCTTTGTCTTTTGGGAGATTTTGGGCGCCGGCCGGTGCTGTACACCACGTGGCAAGAGCCACCATCGCCACAAATGCCACAAACAACTTTTTCATGGGTGTTCTTTAGTTAATTTGGCTGCTAAGATACATATTTTTTCACAAATCCCAAACCTCTTAATCCGGCTGACGATTCATAATTTTCTTATGGATGCGGTGATAAGAGCAACTTCGATTAACGATTGGCGGGAAGGAGGATTACGGTTGCGGAGGCATTATCGTAGCCGGTGCCGGTGCGTCCTACCGGTGCTCCTGTGGTAAACGTCGGGTCACACACAGTGTAACGTTGTCCTTTAAGGACAATATAGTCTCCGGGTACTTGCTCATTGAATCGAACTGCTGTTGCAAGATGCCCGGGATAGTATACCAAAGCACATCAAGCCCAACAAGATCTCGCACCAGGCGCGAGAAAAGGATAGCACGATCCTCACAGTCGGCATATGGATAATAGAGTGTTTCATCCGGGAAGAAGGCTCGATCTTGTCCCCACACTTTGTCATCATACTCGTATACAAAGCCGGTTTGTACCCAGTTCAACAATCGTGACACGGCATCCAAATCACTCATTCCGCCCAACACTTTGCGAAAGTGTGGATACAATGCATTTTTTGCTTGAGTGCTGAGTGGTGTATTGGCATAGTTTGCCCAACGTGTCATCATATTGTCGGTGGTTTTGGCGTTTGGATAACGGCCGAAGAAGTCAATAAGATTCTTGTTAAGGCTTACACTGCAGTTCATCTCAGGATAAATACGTGATTTGCGCTCACGTTCAACCGTCATATCTTCGGCAGCCAACGGTAACTGAGACAATACAAGAGACATGGTTTGTTCTTTGGGGAAGGAGGCTCCGGAGATATATAATGACATGTCTTCTTCTCCATAGGGATAATATTTCCGTCCGTCAAGGTTGAAGTACGGGCCAAATATTATATTGTCACAGGCAAAAAGCATTACAGGATGCCCGGAACGGTTACGAGCCATGCGAATGCGATAGCCTGACTGACAATAGAGCCACGCGGTGAGCATTGTGGCACGTGCCCTGTCCGTAGGATACACCGTTTTTGCAATTTCATTGAGCATCTCAAGATATGCCCAATCGCACAGTTTATATTTGGAACGCAATGTCAGGCAGTCATTCAAAGTAGCGTCAAGCCTTGAATCGGACATTTCTTTCCATGTCTGCGCCACTTGTGACTCATTAGCACCATACCAATTGAATATCTGTCGCTGTCCGTGCCTGACCTTGTCGGTATTGCCGAGATATTTAAAGGTCACCCACTTATCAGTCGGCATCGGGGCGACAATAACGGGTTCAACCGGTTGCGGTTGAGGGTGTGGTGTCGGAAGTACGGGAGGTACAACATTGTCATAGTTTATTTTTCTATCTTCGCGTTCGCCGTCATCCGGCAATGGTTTTGGTGGCACGGGAGGCTCGATGGGCGGCTTGATTATTGTTGGCTTCACAGCCTCCCATGGGGCACTAAGGAAATCAGCATATTCCCGGTTTATTTGTGTTCTGAAGCCTTCATACTCTTGTCGGGCCTGACGCAGAAAGGCATCATACTCATCCCTGAGATCGTCAGCGGATGCATCGTTGGCAGCCGAAAAAAGCAAGCAAACCAATACAATAACCGTCGATTTCAGATTGTTGCTCATAACAAATCAGAATACAAAACTTACGCCCAGGATATATTTCTTCATAGAGGATTTTGACTCGCGACCGAAATCCGGGAAACATCCCAGGTCATTCATACCTTTTGACACTGTACCGGAGAGATATACCGGGCCAAGACGCAACCACAATGCGAAATCCCAATTACAACTGAAAGATTTGGGGTAAGGCTCTTCGCCAAAATCCACTTTGTATGTGTCTGACTCGGCCTCATCTTTAAACAGCCCGTTGCTGTACACTCCGCTAAGACTCCAATTAAAACTCGGGCCGGTATGGAATCCAACCGCTACTTTCCTTCCCAAGGGGAACTGATAGAGTATGTGCAACGGTATGCTCATGTCAATTTCCACATAATCCTTGTACTCTTCAATGCCCTCACTGTTATGTGAGAAGTAGAATTCAACAAACAACCCCGTGTACATGCCCAATCCGAACTTAAATGCCGGCTGAAAATGGAAACCGGTTCTGAATCCGTGCAGCCAGTGGTTGAAGCCATCATCCCACACGCCGTTCCAAGCGGTTGAGAACTTTTCACTGTCTTCATCAGCATATCCCGATATGGAAATCTGCTTGGTTACGTATGACACTTCCCAACCCCACTTGGCAGTTTTGTAGTCACTCTCCCATGGCCATACCATTGCTCGGCCACTTTGCAACTTCACCTGATGGTCAACAGGCATATTCTCGGTTATCTTGATACTTTTCTTCCCCTTGTGTCCGGCATCATCGGCCAGTTCCACGGTCAACTGTTGGTTGTCAGCAAGCAATCTCATCTGATGTGAGGCTTTAAAGCCACTTGACAATCCCCGGGGCACTAATAATTGTGTTGACACGGGGTGTCCGTTGTAGAGCCCCACGAATTCTAACGTCTTGCGTGCCTGAGGTGCCAAAAAAATTTGCTGTGTCTTGGCATCCACAGTGACAGGACGTTCATCATACTTGTCTTTATTAATCTCTGCTCTTATAACATGTGGCCCGTAAGTCAGCACTGCAGACACCTCTTCTCCCACACCGACATATTCTTCATCAACATAAAATTTGGTGTTTTTTTCGCCCTTCGTTTTGAGCGCGACATTGCTTTTATGACGCAAGTCCAGAGTCGGATTGCCTTTGAAATCAAAGTATGTATGCTCAACATCCACGGTTACCGTATCGGTGCGTTGTGATGTCCCTGCACCTATCGTCAGAGGATATTTGCCGTTGGGGATATTCTCAAAAGTAGCCGGTGAGTTCTTTTGTCCGTATTTGCCAAACGTCACTAATACCGGCACGCCCGGGTCGGCAGCGGCATTTATAACAACGTTATGCAGAGCCTCCAGTTCAGCCTCAACACGATAGAGTGTCTTTGGCATCATGATACGGTCTATTTCCATTTTATCCTCCCCGAATTCAGGATGTGTCAAACTCACAGATGAAGCATTCAACGGGACAAACAGTGTTGCAGACACACCGCTTTTTGTTTGCCTGTCAACTCGAATGATATCTCCGGGGGTAGTTGAGAATTGTATTTTGTCCAATTCCTCCGGCGGCAATCCGTAGAAAACCACCTCTATGGCAGCGACATTGTCATTCGCCGCTTCGGGCCATGTAATGTGCATGGCCGTGATATCCTGACTTATCAATTGCCCCACGGCATCCACAACGTCCTTATGGCTCTGTGTTGATGTTGTCCTAAGCGTTTCCGGCTTGAACTTTATGGCGGCCTGCGTCTGAAAGCAAGATACACAAACAGTCGCAATCAAGTATATGAGTATTCTTTTCATCGTGGTATTCTCTTAGTGGAAGGCACTTCCGTTAAAGACATAAGACAATGTAAATGCCTGCCGATACATCTTTGTTTCATACTTTATTCCATCTAACTCAAACTTGTGTTTCGTGAGAGGATTCATCAATTCGGCACCGAGGATTATCGGGCCGAGACGCAACTGGACACCGACCTCCCATGATGCGGAAAAAGCATCGGGGAATTCCGGAAAATAGTTATCGTCGTCCTTAAGTATGTTGTATGAGATGTCATATTCCACGTTGTCAACTTCATACTTGTAGTCATACATCTTGCGCTGCAAACAATAGTTCAATCCAATACCGCCGTGTAGATTTATCGCTATTTTGCGTGCCAACGGAATTTCGTAAAACAGATGTATGGGCAGATACAGATTATGTTCTTCATATTTTGAGAAATATGATGTATATCCGTTGTCCGTCTTGTAGGCATCCGTGCTTGCAAGATAACATTCCCAAAACAGTCCGGTATACAGTCCGATACCTTTCCAAAAAGTGGGCTGGAAATGTATGCCGGCACGCACACCGTTCATCCACTCATCCTGCCCGTCTCCGGTTTCAATAAAGATAAGTTTCCCTTTATAAATCTCTTCCCCATTAGCCGACACCCGGAACTGTTTGCGCACCCAGCCAACTTCAAGGCCAAGGGGCGCCTCGTCATACTCCCTTTCCCACGGCCATACGAATTGACGGCGCTTTTTCATGTCAATCGCTATATTCTGCGGCATCCCCCTCTTGACGGATATTTTTTTGTTGCCGGAATATCCCCCGTATGTTGCCTTAAACTTATACTTCCGGCCAACGGGTAATGTAAAGGTGTATTGTGGATTTAGCCCCGTTTGATGGTCACCACCCTCAATCTCCTGATTTTCTTTGCCGTTTACGTACAACTCAAATGGCATTGATTGATGATTCAACAATGCACTGACGGTGAACGTTGATGTATAACGAGGGCGCAAATGCACTTTCGGCAACTGTCCGTCAAGGCTGATTTTAACGGTTTGCTGTGCTGAACTCAACGGGTCGGCATTGCTGACAACTTTTATAGTATATTCACCGGCCGGAAGATTAACTGTCACCGGAGCCTTATCCGAGACTAATACGCCATCAACATATACCGTGCTGTTTCGTGTCTCACTCTCTATCAACACTGCACGCCTTTTGCGCAGGTCAAAGTCAGGGTGTGTCTCAGCAGTGAATTTATTGTCCTGCATTGTCACATCTATTATACGTTCAACCGGTGTATCTCCAACACCGCGAAACGACAATTTATGTGTTCCCAATGTTACATCGGTGAAAGTTGCCGGAACGGTATAATGTTGGTTGTTATCCAACCAAACCTGTGTATTGGGATTATCCACCAAAGGTGCAACTTGAATATCAACTCGGCGCGTATCAGACACCTTTGTTGAATAAATCCCCTTATCTTGCATCTCTGGAATGCGAGTGCGCACTCCCTCGGTCTTTTGAGGCTTGACATTCAGGTACTTGTCCTTTGCTTTCAGGGGCAGAAATACAAGAGTAAAAACCTCGCCATTATCGTTTTGCACAGTTTTCACCCTGTTGGGGACAATATCCGTGACATCAATAGTGAAACGTTTTATATCTTCAGGCTTCAGAAATTCGTATGTAACAACTATCAGCGCCTGAGACGTGATGTCCTCACCGTCCGCATCAATTTCAGGCCATTCCACGTCAAGGCCGGAAATCACACCCGGATCAATGTTTACACCATCCATTTTTAATTGTGCCGATGCACAGATGGCACATAGCAGACACAGCAGTGATAAGATCGGTCTTTTTTTCATTGAATTTTCTTCTTTCTTGTCTTCAGAATATTGACGTCCAACCAGCAGGGATGATTTAATACGGATCTTCTTCAAGAACCTCGGTACAGTCACGATTCTCAACCATACCTTGATCACCGAAATGGTAGTTACACTTCAGGAAATCCATGCTAACGGCGTTCGGTGTAAATGTCCTTACATAGATTTGTGATCCTTCGGGTTTAATGCCAATCAGTAGAGACAAATATCCCTTGTCATTGTATCTCTGTGAGTTATAATCTTGTTTTAGTCGTATCCAAAAAGCCTCATTGAGTTGCGGAGGCGTGGCCGCCTTGGAAATTTTGGCATCATGGAATACCAGATAAATGTAACTGTTCGCTTTAAAGTTTTTCTCAAGGTGACGCAAAAAGTCATCTTTATTATAGTTATGATACAATACGCCCCTTACGTTCTTTACTTTGCGGTTTGCATCGGTTTCCTTCATCCAGTTTTGCCGTTTGACAGGCTTGTCTGTGAAGGTTCCAGTGATGATTATTGCATCACCGTTGAATATCCGGTCAATGTAGTCACGATCTTTTGTGGTATATGCCGTTTGGTAATCTTCCATAAACTTCAAGAGAGCATATCGGCTTTCCAATTGCCACTGAGAGTCTCTGAATATATCATTTTCGGCATTGTCTGTCAGCGCATAAGCGATACTGGATATTTTATGGGTTTCGGGATTGAATCGCAGTATGACATTCTCATTGCGGCTATGATTGCCGTTGGCGACAGACACTGGTATGCGACCGCCGCGAATATATTGCGATGCTTTTTCAAATCTCCAGTCCGGGCTTTTGCTGACACTGACTTTCCCGGTATTAGTCATCATCTTGAACTTTTCAAGAGCTGACGGCTCGAAAAGATTGTAGACCGACTGATAGTCCCGGGTGCGCAAAGCGCGTTCCACAGCCTGCCCGGCTTCAAGGTATTGCGCATCCTCAGTTCCGGGTGACAGGAATACACGATCCACCTCCTTACGCACCTTGTTAAGTTTAGGAGGGATTCCCACGGAAATCTCCTCAATACAATAGTCAATATCTCCTGCTTTCTCGCCCGGATCAAAGACGATGGCACGAGTGTCCGCCTGTATTATGACGGGAATCTTCTTAGTGCTAAAGTTCCGATAGTCTACGGGGCGTAACATGCGGAAAGCCATCTCCATATCCTCCTCAATATCATCAGCATAGGATGTAAGGACAGTGACGCGCACATCGCTACGTCCCTGCAAGTCGGGATACTTCAGGGCGGCTTCCCCGTTTTTCACAGCCACAACTTTATTGTCACTTCCGTCAAAGTAACTGATGTCCAAACTTGACACCGGTCGCCCGTCATACCTTACCATTACATTTATGGTGTAATGCAAAGGGTCAACCGCATCATACTCAACAACGCCGTTGGCAAGTTCAATGTCAACGTTCTTGAGGATACTCTTTATTTTGTCATCGAGCCATGATTGTATCATACGATTGTCGGTGACCGCAGCCTTAGGGTTAATTTTATAATATCGTGCCAAATGTGCAGCGTGATTGAAGAATTTCAGAGCCTCGGCAATATTGACCTTCCCCTCCTGAATTTTTCCTTCTTCTATCATACCTAAAATGCGCTCCCGCATGCGTTCAGCCGTCTGCTGAACCTGCTTGTCATACTCCGCCTTGCTGATGTATACAAATGCCATGAACGTTGTGCCGTCATCACCCTCCTTGCTCCACGCGACTTTTTTAATGTCGTCCAATGCAGCAGCGGCCTTGACAACCATATGGCTGTCATAGCCGGAATTCCCGTCACGGATGTCAACGTCTATCTTAGAGTAGATAGTGCGTGCAAGGTCTTCCAACGCATCGTCAAAGGCTCTTTTCTCAGTATACTCAGGCGCACTTTGACCATAGTAATAGGCATCAGGGTCAGCCATAACAGCAGACACCCGTGCAATCTGCTCGGGAGTCTGCGCCATAACTGCTGAGGTACCCAGTGCCATTATGCAGAAAGTTAAGAACTTCCTCATGGCACAAAAGTGTTTATTCGTCGTCAGGATTGGTATTGTCACTCTCATTCATGTGCTCACGAATCGTGCGACTGAACTCCGTATTGTCACGGATTTGCTTCTTGAATGCTCCGGAAGCAGCAACATCAGGCACTGCGAAATAAACCCTTACCTCGTATGTTTTGTCGGCATTTTGGCGATATACGGTAAAATACTTTTTAACTTCGCCGTTCAATTCATTGGCAACTTTCTTCGTGAATGTGTCAACTTGCACCTCACTGTAACTGCCGGAGGCATTTCCGCTTTGCTCGTCAATTTCGCCTTTTATCGCTATTTGGATTTCGCGCACAAGGTCATTTTCAGCACCCGAGCGTGCTTCTGACTCTCCCCTCTTTACGTTGGGCGCCCGGTTGATGGTTTGCGTTGATTCACGATATTTACCGTTGCTGAACTCGGTGTTGAGCAAGAAGTTTTCAAGAGCGCTTTCTAAGGGGATAGCACCGGCATAAACCCACTTCTGCTTTTTCAGTGTTTTTGCCATTGACTTGGCTTGCTTTGTCGCGGCCTTACGATTTTCCTTCATCTCTTTTTCGGTATAGCCATAATCTGCGGCGACAACTGCAGGTGCAGCAATAGCCATGGCAATAAGCAACAGGGCAACACGCAAAATA
>N._stephensi_709_foregut__coassemble_591_pt1 | contig 12806 bp, 11 predicted proteins | sample N__stephensi_709_foregut__metabat2_low_PE_003 | metagenome-assembled genome bin N | reverse complement strand
CTTTGCCCCCGGCAACCAGCCGGTCAAGAACGTCAAGCAGACGCGGCATTGTGATGGGGAGAACTTCCTGCTCATTGTAGCAGGGAACCACTATGGCTATAACCGGGAGCATGGGTATGAAGTCTTGAAAGTGTTAATAGTTTCGGGCAAAAATGACACGCCTGTTTGACGGGTGGCCGGTAACCATACATTTGCCGGGAGTTGTGTCGCCGTCAAGGGGGATGCAGCGGATTGTCGCTTTTGTTTCTTCTTTGATTTTTTCTTCGGTTTCGGGTGTTCCGTCCCAGTGAGCAAGGATGAAGCCTCCTTTTTCAATTTCGCGTTTGAACTCGTCGTATGTCTCAACGGTGCGTGTCATTTTGCGGCGGTGATCCAGTGCTTTCCGGAAGATGTTTTGTTGTATTTCGTCAAGCAGGTTGGCGATGTGTTGGTCAATGCCGTCCAGTGGCACTATGGATTTCTCCATTGTGTCGCGACGGAAGAGTTCAACAGTGCCGTTTTGCAGGTCTCGGGCTCCCACGGCCAAACGCACGGGCACACCCTTGAGTTCATAATCGGCGAATTTGAAGCCCGGACGGCGGTTGTCTGCATCATCGTATTTGACGGAGATTTCACGCCCACGCAAGGCGTTGACTATGGGGTCAACCGCGGCAGAGATTTCTTTGAGTTGCTCATCGGTCTTGTATATGGGAACAATAACCACCTGAATTGGTGCCAGGCGTGGGGGCAACACAAGGCCGTTGTCGTCACTATGTGTCATAATCAATGCTCCCATAAGCCTTGTGGATACGCCCCATGATGATGCCCATACATATTCGGGCTTGTTTTCGCGGTTGACGAATGTTACGTCAAATGCTTTGGCGAAGTTTTGCCCCAGGAAGTGGGATGTCCCGCTCTGAAGTGCTTTGCCGTCCTGCATCATCGCCTCAATGGTGTATGTCTCAATGGCTCCGGCAAAACGCTCGTTGGCGCTTTTTACGCCTTTCACCACGGGGAGTGCCATCATTTGCTCGGCAAAGTCAGAGTAAACGTTCAGCATTTCAATGGCTTTGGCTTGAGCCTCGTCAGAGGTCGCGTGGGCGGTATGTCCTTCTTGCCAAAGGAATTCGGCTGTGCGCAGAAACATGCGTGTTCGCATTTCCCAACGCACAACGTTTGCCCACTGGTTCACCAATATGGGGAGGTCGCGATAACTTTGTATCCAGTTTTTATAAGTGTTCCAAATAATGGTCTCGGATGTCGGGCGGATGATGAGTTCCTCCTCCAACCGGGCATCAGGATCAACAACCACGCCTGCGCCTTCGGGGTCGTTCTTCAGACGGTAATGGGTGACAACGGCGCATTCTTTGGCGAAGCCCTCAACGTGTTCGGCTTCGCGACAAAGGAATGATTTGGGAATTAACAGGGGGAAGTATGCGTTTTGCACGCCGGTTGCTTTGAAGCGTTTGTCAAGTTCATGCTGCATTTTCTCCCAAATTGCGTAGCCATAAGGTTTTATAACCATGCAACCGCGCACGGCTGACTGCTCGGCCAGGCCGGCTTTTATCACCAGGTCGTTATACCATTGCGAATAGTCGTCGGCTCTTTTTGTCAGATCCTTGAGTTCTTTTGCCATTTCAGGAAGTGTAGTTTAGGTTTCAATGCAAAGATAACCATTTTTGTCAAATGGAAAAAACAAACGGCCATCGATACCGATGGCCGTTGAAACAAATCCAATTGTATTTTATGCAAGATTGGGGTTAACGTCTTTCCAGTCAGCAACGGGAGGAAGTACGCCCAGTTCAATCACCTCGTTGCGCATGTCGCAAAGGTGTTTGTAACTTTGCTCAAGTTCGGCGATTTCCTGTGCGTTGCCGGCGGGCTCTTTGTATGTGACACCGTCTTTGGTTACGGTTGTTTCCATCGCCATCATAATGTGTTGGAAACGGTCGTCGTTAACGTATGTACCCACAGGCCATGTGAAGGGTTTGCCACCCATTGCTGCGGCAATCATCTCGATTGAGAGGTATGCGGGGCTTTGGAATGATGAACGTCCACGCAGTTCAATAATGCGTTTGCCGCCTTGGATAACTTTGCCTTTCATCTCTTGCCATGCTGCCTCGGGGAGCGTCTCGGTGCCGATGATTTCGGTGAGGGGTTTGCCGTCAACTTTGCATGTTGATGCGAAGACTGCCATTTGCTCGCCATGGCCGCCATATGTGCGAGCATTTTCAATCTTGTCTGCCGGAACTTTGAAGTATTTCACCAGTTCGTTTTGCAGGCGTGTTGAGTCAAGTGCGGCGAGTGTGGCAACTTGGTTGGGTTTCAGGCCTGAGTAGAGGAGGGTGATGAGGCCGGTGATGTCTGCGGGGTTGAAGATTACTACAACGAATTTGCAGTCAGGGCAGTATGCTTTGACGTTTTTGCCAAATTCCTCAGCGATTTGAGCGTTGCCTTTGAGGAGATCCTCACGTGTCATGCCGGCTTTGCGAGCGGCACCACCTGATGAAACTATGTATTTTGCATCAGTGAGGGCTTCTTTGATGTCGGAGGTCCAAGTGAGGTTCAGCCCGGGGAATCCACATTGATAGAGTTCCTCGGCAACACCTTCCAGGCCTGGAGCGTAGGGGTCATAAAGGCAGATGTTGGGGGTGAGTCCCATCATGATGGCAGTCTGTGCCATGTTTGAACCAATCATACCGGCTGCGCCGACAATGGTCAATTTCTCGTTAGTGAGGAAGTTCATGGTTATATTTTATAAATTTGGTTAGATATATTTGGTTTGATTTATGTTGACAGGAAGTCTGATGGCAAAGGTAATAACTTCGTCGTTAAAATTAAAGAAAAATTTCTTTAATTTTTATTACGCGGTGACAGTCATTACATTATTCCTCGTTCGCGCAGGCGTTGTTGCCATTTCCATGCCGAGCGCAGGGTATCGGCTAATGGGGTGTCGGCTGTCCAGCCGAGCACTTTGTTGGCGAATGAGGGGTCTGCCCAGACTTTCTCAATGTCGCCGGCGCGGCGTCCGACAATTTTGTGGGGAACTTTGACGTTGTTGACTTTCTCAAACTCGGTAATCAGTTCAATGACGGAGACTCCGCGCCCTGTGCCGAGGTTGAAGATTTCAATTGCCTTTTCGCTTTTGTCATCAAGCATGCGTTCAACGGCTGTGACATGGGCGCGTGCCAGGTCTACGACATCAATATAGTCTCGGATACAACTGCCGTCAGGGGTGTTGTAGTCATCGCCGAACACGCTGAGTTCTTTGCGGATGCCCATGGCTGTTTGGGTGATGAAGGGGACGAGGTTGGCCGGCACGCCGTTGGGCAGTTCACCGATGTTTGCGCTGGGGTGTGCGCCTATGGGGTTAAAGTAGCGCAGGATTACACTCTTGATGGGTGCGCCTGATGCTATGACGTCGGTAATAATCTCTTCTGAGATTTGTTTGGTGTTGCCGTATGGCGATGTCGCTTTCTTTATGGGGCTTTGCTCGGTGACGGGGTTATGGTCGGGCTCGCCGTATACGGTGCATGATGATGAGAAGACTATGCCTTTGACGCCGCGTTGGGGCATAATCTCAAGCAGGTTGAGCAGACCGGTGAGGTTGTTGCGGTAGTACAGAATGGGTTTCTGCACGCTTTCGCCAACGGCTTTTGAGGCAGCGAAGTTTATGATGCCGCGGATGTCGGGATATTCGTTGAACAGACGGTTGAGGTCGTCAAGGTTGGTAATGTCGCCCTCAAAGAATGGGGGGCGCACTCCGGTGATGGCTTCAATGCCGTCAATTACTTCTCGGTTTGAGTTTGAGAGGTTGTCAATTATAACGACCGGATAGCCGGCTTGTTGCAGTTCAACTACGGTGTGTGAGCCTATGTAGCCTGTTCCACCGGTGACAAGTATGCGAGGTTTTGACATTGGATTGAGTTTTTATGTATTATGTGTAGTGTGTTTTTATTGCTTAGGGAAAGATAACGGTGCATCCTTGCAATCCGTTGCGTATAAGCGTGTTGACGGCGTTGATGTTGGCGCGCGCCTGGCTGAGTGTCATGGGAATTTTTACAATGCGGGTAATTTTTGCATCGGGAAGCAGAGATGCCATGAGGGTTTGGGGAGAGGGAGTCTCGGCGAGGGCGGCATAGCGGCTGTATGTGTATCCGGTGAATGCCGTTGTGGGGTTGATTCCGCGACAGTCAAGCCACCATCCGTCGGCAAGCGCGACAGGCTGCTGTGAGGCGTTGATGTCGCTGACGGCCGGGAAGTTCGTAATGGCACGCCCGGCTGCGTCAAGGGTGACGGGGACAAAGTCTTGCCAGGCTCCGTTCATTTGATAAATGACGGCTTGTGGAACATATTGTTGGCCTTTCTCCGGCTGTGTGGCTTGTACTGTCTGTGCTGAGGGCTTGCAGGCTGAAAGCAGTGTGGCCGTGAGGATTATGGCCATAATTTGAATAAGGTTTTTCATGTTGTTCGGATTTCAGACATGTATATGTTTTACAAATTTACTGTTTTTTTTGATAGATGCAACGCATTTGGCACTTGGTGCAGTCAAAATCAAGTCGCAGATTTATGTCGGGTGCCTTCAGTGACAGCGGTTCTTTAAGGTTTCTGCCGGCCGGGGTGCGCAGACATGCTCCCAATTCGCGTCTCAGGCAGTATCGTGTCGTCATGACAACATGCCCGTTGAGGGGAGCGTTAGGGGTGGCTTCAAGGGCTTGTTCTTTGATGTTAACACCGTGATCCCGATAGAACTCGACGGCGTGGCGGTTGGCAACATTGCCGTGGTAGTCAAGTTGCGATTGCGGAAATGGCAGTGTGCGATTTTCGGCACGCCGCCGCGGCTGTTGATGCGTCAGTTGGCGTGCCCTGCCGAGCGTGTCAAGGGCTTTTCTTCGCAGACGGGCAAGCATTGATGCCGGCAGAAACAGTGTGTCGCTGATTTGTACGTCTATGTTCTCAATCTTGAAGTCGGTGTCCCCACTTTTGGAGAGGATTCCTTCAGCGTGCTGTGGCTGCCGGGGTTTTTGTGACTGTTGCAGTGGTTCGGAATCCATAACGCTGACACAAAGGCCGGTAGAGTCTGTGGCATCAAGTACGGGACGCATTCCGGCTGCTGTGCGCAACGTAAGGCTGGCGTGTATGACACGCCTTGTACGAGCGGCTTTCAGCGCATCGCTTGCGGACTTGTCAAAGTTGCGGAAGAGGACAGTGCCCGGGGGGATATTCACGGCAGTTGTGGTATGTATCTTGTTACCGTCAATGCGATTGACCCGGAAGCCTGAGAATTTGCCACTGTTATCAAAAAAGCCGAGTCCGTCACCATTGACAACAGGGGCGGCAAGACGAACGCTGATGGTTTTGCCGACAGTCTGTCCCACGGTTTTGCCGATAGCAATGCCTACTGCTTTGGGGGTTAACGGCGTTGACAGTTTGTCGCCGGGTGTACGGGTGAGGAAGTATGGTGTGAATCCCCGGTTGAAGACCTTTGTCGTGTCAGGGGAAAATCCGAGTTCAACCTCGCCGACAGATGCGCGGCGCATTGTGCCATGCGACCGGGCAATGATTTCGTCAAGCCGGGTGCTGTATGCGGCAGTGACGGTGCGGACATAGTTAGTGTCTTTCAGTCGTCCTTCAATCTTGAATGAGTCTACCCCGGCTGCAATCATCTCCGGGAGGTTGTCAAGGCGGTTAAGGTCTTTTAGTGACAGTAGATGCCGACCGGTGATGACGGTTTTGCCGTTGCCGTCAATCAGGTCAAATGCCAGACGGCAAATCTGTGCGCAGCGTCCGCGGTTGGCCGATCGCCCGGTGATGGCAAATGATGCCTGACAGTCACCGCTGTATGACACGCATAACGCGCCGTGTACAAAGCCCTCAATGCGTGCTTGGCCGTCAATGGCCGTTGCGTAGTCTTGGATTTCGGTGAGGGTTGTTTCTCGCGGAATCACCAATTGGCTGAAGCCCGATTCTGCCAAAAAACGGGCTTTTTGCGGTGTGCGTATGTCGCATTGTGTTGAGGCGTGAAGATCAATGGGAGGCAGCGGCATCCTCAGCAATCCCATATCCTGAACAATCAGGCCGTCAACGCCGATACGCCACAATTGTCGCACCATGCGCTGCACGGATTCTGTCTCGTTGTCGTATATGAGGGTGTTGACGGTGACATAGACACGTGCGCCGAATGTATGGGCGCGTCGGCAAACGCGTTCTATGTCGTCAATACTGTTGGGTACGGCTGCTCTTGCGCCATGGGCAGGCGGTCCGATGTACACGGCATCGGCACCGCATTCAATGGCTGCAATGGCGGTATCGGCATCTTTTGCCGGTGCCAAAAGTTCAAGCACTCGGGGTGCGCCGGTCATCATTTGTGGGGTTCAGCCAACCATGATGCCAGTTGGTGAATACCGGTGCCGTTGATGGCTGAGGTTTCAAAGAATTTCAGTTTGGGGTTCACCGAAAGGGCATTGGCCTTGATGCGTTCAACCTCGCTGTCAACGTATGGCAGCAGGTCAATCTTATTTATGACACAGATGTCCGAGCCCTCAAACATATATGGGTACTTCAGCGGTTTGTCATCGCCCTCGGTGACGCTGATGACAACGATGCGTGCCGTTTCACCAAGGTCAAACATTGCCGGGCATACAAGGTTGCCGACGTTCTCAATGAAAAGTAACGAGCCGGGTCGGGGCGCGAGTTTCTCCACAGCGTGTCCCACCATGTGAGCGTCAAGGTGGCATCCGTTGCGAGTATTTATTTGCACGACGTCCACGCCGAGGGCACCTATGCGTTGGGCATCGTTTTCGGTCTCCTGGTCGCCTTCAATAACCGAACACTTGATGTCGCGGTCAGTGAGTTGGCGCAGCAGGACTTCAAGCAGGGATGTCTTGCCGGAGCCGGGGGAAGACACAAGGTTATATGCTTTGATTTCACGGCCACGGAAGTATCCCCGGTTGTACATGGCATGCCGGTTGTTGACGGCCAGCAGGTCGGCTTCCATTTTTACATGGCGTTCATCGGTGTCATGCGTGTGGGTGTGTTCATGTTCATGTGCGGGTTGTCCGCATCCGCAGGTAGTACACATGATGGGATTGATTTATGGTGAAAATAGGGTTTGAGTGTCGTTATCAGTGCTTGGGTTTGGGGGTACGTACGCCCGGAAGGAATTTGTAGCGGTCAAGGCATCTGGGGTTTGGCGGAAACCATCCGCGTTCAACCCGGCGCTTTTGGTCAATGATTTCACGTATTGACCAAAAGCATGAGAAAGCAACGACACCCAATATGGCTGACCAAAAGATGTCTTCAACAAAGAATGCTGCTGCCAAGGCAATGAAACCGGCTGCAAGAAATCCATATCGACTGGGTTGTCCCAAATAATATTCGGCCTTAATCACTAATGGATGGAACAATCCAATCACCAAAAAAGTTGACAAGCCGATTGCCGGGCCAAGCAGATTGTATTCTTCAAGCCAGTTTGTGAGATTCATTCTTTGCAGGTCATTATGTTCAGGATGAGTTTGTCGGTGTTCACCATGCCTTCACGACCGATGCGTCCGAGGTTTGCTACCGAGCGGTCAATGTCATTGTCAATGATGCCTTCGGTGGCATCAACGGTACTCCCTCCCAAAGCCAGCAGTGCTGACATCATTGCAGTTGAGACGCCGCTGGCCACTTTCATTGCACATCCGGGTTTTGCACCATCGCAAATCATGCCGGTGAGGTTGGCAATCATGTTTTTGACGGTGTCGGTTATTTTATGGTAGTCTGCCCCCATCAGGTATGCCAGGCCGCATGCTGTGCCTGTGGCGGCCACCACGCATCCGCATAGAGCCGACAGGCGTCCGAGGCTCTGTTTGATGTATACCACGGTGAGGTGGCTCAGTAGCAATGCTCGCAGCGTGTGTTCGCGGTCAATACCGTTTTCTTCGGCGAAGACTGCCACCGGCATTGTTGCCACAATGCCCTGATTGCCGCTGCCGCTGTTGCTCATCACGGCTTCAGGGGCTCCGCCCATGCGTGCGTCACATGCTGCCGCTGTGCGGCTAATCATGTGGCGGAAGACGGTATCGCCCAAAATATTTCCTGCCGGGCCGCCAAGTGTACGGCCTACGAAGTGGCCGTGGCATGTGTCAAGGCCGCAGCGTGAAACGTGTGTGTTGAGGGTACGGGCTTCTTCAATAAATTCAATCTCAGAAAGTGGTGCTTCTGTCGCCATTTCCCATACCTCGCGCATTCGCAATGGTGTGGCATCCGATTGTGGGTCGGCTTTCGTCCCGCATGGTTGGAAATCTCTTGCCGGCTCGTGTGGGTTCAGGGGTGCGCCAACGTAAACGAAGCGTGTGTGTTGGCCTGAAATCACGGCTGTGACACTTTTGTCTCCCCGGCGTGCGGTGACTTCGATATACAGGACATCACATGCGCCTTGTTTGAGTGCAATGGAGATGACACCGGAATTGATATACTCATCGGCAGCCTTAACGTCCTCGGGGGAAACGCCTCCCAACACTTCCAGCCCGTTTGCGGCACCGCCACGCAGTGCGCCCAGGGCTATTGCCACGGGTAGTCCGGTGCGGCCGGTGCCGGGGATGCCGACGCTCATGGCGTTCTTGATCATGTTGCCGCTGAGCCATACGGAGACTTCTTGCGGCGCACCGCCCAGTTCGTCATGACATCGTGCCGTACACAGTGCCACGGCTGCCGGTTCGGTACATCCGACTGCGGGTACTACTTCGCGCTTCAGGAGCGCTAATATTTCATTGCGTCTTGTTTGATTGAGCATGTTTTTCGTGGTATTAAATTCCAAGTATTGCAAATATAGCCATATTTTGGTGTACTCCCAAGTCCTGAATGTGTTGGCAGGTCAGGCGTTTTCAGTTTCCTTCAGCAGTTCGGCACGTTCGGCCAGCGAAAGTTGGTCAATCATGGGCTGAATGTCGCCATCAAGGAATGCCGGAAGGTTGTGGATGGTAAAGTTTATCCGATGGTCGGTTACACGGCCCTGCGGGAAGTTATATGTACGGATTTTTGCCGAGCGGTCGCCGGTTGAGACGAGGGTTCGCCTGCGTGAGGCAATGTCGTCATCATATTTGCGCCGCTCACGGTCATAGATGAATGTGCGCAGGCGGCTCAGTGCCCGTTCCTTGTTTTTTGGTTGGTCACGTGTCTCGGTGCATTCAATCAGGATTTCTTCTGTCTGGCAGGTGTTAGGATTCCGCCAATTGTAACGCAGGCGCACACCACTTTCCACTTTGTTGACATTTTGTCCGCCGGCACCGCCGGAGCGGAATGTGTCCCATTTGATTTCGCCTTCGTTGATTTTGACATCAAAGGGTTCGGCTTCGGGCAGAACTGCCACTGTTGCGGCCGAGGTGTGTACGCGGCCTTGCGTTTCGGTTGCCGGCACGCGCTGTACGCGGTGCACGCCACTTTCATACTTCAGCACGCCATAGACGTCTGTGCCTGTTATTGCCACAACCACTTCTTTGAATCCGCCGACACTGCCTGGGCTGTCACCGGTGATTGTGAATTGCCATCCGCGAGCCTCGCAGAACCGGGCGTACATCTTCAGTAAATCTCCGGCAAAGAGTGCGGCCTCATCGCCACCGGTGCCGGCGCGTATTTCCAGGATGGCGTTGCGGGCGTCTTCAGGGTCGCCCGGCACAAGCATCAGTTTGATTTCTTGCTCAAGAGCCGGCAGTCGGTCACTGATTCCTTCAAGGGTTTCACGTGCCAATTGTCGCATCTCGTCATCGTCAGAGGCAATGAGGGTCTTGGCCTCTTCTTCCTCGACAAGCATTGCGCGGTATCGGTTGACGGCCTTTGTCAACTTTTCCAAATCTTTGTATTCTTTTGCCAATGCCACGTAGCGTGGCGGGTCGGCAAGCACTTCCGGGTCGGTGATGAGTGTTGCAACTTCGGCAAATCTTGCATCAATGCCGTCCAGACGTTCCAAGAGTCGGTTTTGCCCCATTTTGTTGTCCGATTTTGTGCAAAGGTACAAAATTATTGAAGTTCCTCCAGTTCCATGCAGGCAAGTTCCCACATGCTCATGGCGTTTTCAAGGGCGCGGGTTGCCCGAAGATGTTCGGTGTATAGTTCGGGGTTTGTATCGCCGGTGGCGAGTTTTTGCTCAATCTCTTTTACGGCCGTCTCTTTGGTTGAGACATCTGCTTCGGCTTCTTCAACCTTCTTGCGTGCGCGGCGCAGCATTTTCTCGTGTTCGCGTTGCTCGGCATAGGTTTTGCCGGGGTTTGCCACGGGGATGGCCGGTTCAGCCGTTTTGGGTGCTGATGCGGGTTTTGTCTCAAGTTGAGACAAGGTGTCAATTTTCTTTTTATGCAGAAAATCGTAGATGCCTCCCAAGTTTTCTGTCATCCGTCCGTCGTTGAACTCGTAGACTTTGTCAACCAAGCCATCAAGAAATTCGCGGTCGTGGCTGACGACAATTACCGTGCCGGAGAATTCTTTTATGGCTTGCTTCAGGACATCCTTTGAGGGCATGTCCAGGTGGTTGGTAGGTTCATCAAGTATAAGAAGGTTGACAGGCTCAAGCAGCAGGCGAATCATGGCCAGCCTGGTCTTTTCACCGCCGCTCAACACTTTTACTTTTTTGTCGGCGGCCTCACCTCCGAACATGAATGCTCCCAGGATGTCACGAATCTTTGTGCGGATGTCTCCAACGGCAACGTGGTCAATTGTGTCAAACACCGTTAGTTCGCCGTCAAGTAATTGTGCCTGGTTTTGTGCAAAGTATCCTATTTTGACGTTATGGCCCAGCCGCAGAGTGCCGGAGTGGGGGATTTCGCCGATTATGCACTTTACCATCGTTGATTTGCCCATGCCGTTTTTCCCTACAAAGGCAACTTTGTCACCACGTTTCAGGGTGAAGTCGGCGTGATTAAATACTTGATGGGTGCCGTATGCCTTGCCGACATTTTCGGCAATAATGGGATAGTCGCCTGAGCGCGGAGCCGGGGGGAAACGAAGGTTGAGGCGAGAGTTGTCAACTTCGTCAACTTCAATGCGGTCAATTTTAGCCAACTGCTTTATGCGGCTCTGCACTTGGACGCTTTTTGTTGCCTTGTATCGGAATCGTTCAATAAAGGCTTCTGTATCGGCTATCTGTTTTTGTTGGTTGAGCCATGCGCGAGTCTGCTGCTCAATGCGTTCGCGACGCAGTTCCACAAACTTGTCATAGGCCACGGCATAGTCATATATCTTCCCCAGCGATATTTCAACGGTGCGGTTGGTGACATTGTTGATGAAAGCACGGTCATGGCTCACGAGGACAACGGCACCCCTATAGGTTTGCAGAAACTGCTCAAGCCATTGTATTGACTCAATGTCAAGGTGGTTGGTGGGCTCATCCAACAGGAGGACATCGGGATGGGAGAGTAGCAGTTTTGCCAATTCTATACGCATTCGCCACCCACCGGAAAACTCGGCTGTGGGGCGGTTAAAGTCACTGCGTCTGAATCCCAGGCCTTGCAGGGTGCGCTCCATTTCGGCCTGTTGGTTGTCGCCCTCTTCCATTGCCAATTGTTCGTTCAGCACGGTCATACGGTCAATCAGTTCGAGGTATGCCGGGGAGTCATAGTCGGTGCGCTCGGCCAACGATGTGTTCATCTGTTGCAGACATTGGCGCATGTTGTCAATATGGGCGAATGCCATTGAGACCTCGTCAACAAGCGTGCGCGAGTCTTTTATGGTCATGTGTTGGGGCAGATAGCCCACCGTGGTGCCTGTGGGCATTGATATGGTGCCGGATGTGGGTTGCATCTGCCCGGCGATTATGCGCAGCATCGTTGTCTTGCCGGCACCGTTTCGCCCTACCAGGGCTATGCGGTCACGGCGGTTTATGACGTATGAGATTGCGTCAAACAGGGGACGCGCGTTAAATTCAACTTTGAGGTTCTGTATGTTTATCATTCAACTGTATCTCGTCGGGTTGCACAAGGCCGTTCATAACAGCATAAATTGTCTGGGCCGAGATGCTCTTCATGCCCAGTTTTGCGGTTATGTTTTTGCGGTGTGTAAGTACGGTGTTGAAACTGATGCCCAGTTCGTTGGCGATTTCTTTGTTGATAAAGCCCCGGGCTACGAGAGCCAGGACATCGGCTTCGCGGGTTGACAGTGTAGTGGGTGGAGGCACTGCGCCGAGGTTGCGTACGGTGTTGTCAATAAGGGACGCCAACTCGGTGGGGGACGCTTCGGGGTTAAGCACGGGCAGAGGTGAGGGGCCGTGGCGACTTATCAAGACAACGTTTTGCCGGCGTGGAACGTAGAAATACGGTTTTGCTGCAAATGCCTCAGGTGTCACAAAGAACAGGGTATGCTCGTTAAGCCCTTGTAGCCGGACGGGGTCGGTGGTTATGACTGACTGCAGCCCGTGCCGTTCTTCAAGCAATCGACTCAGGCCGATTGCCCTCAATGTGTCGTTGTCAACTATTACTGTTTGCATTGATGATGAATGGGATATTGCAGCAGTCCGCGGCCGGAGACTATGTGTTAGGGATGAGGTTTGCGTGCACGCACGGTGTGTGTTTGAGTCACAACCATGTCAACGCGGACATCGTGCGGCTCAGCATCAATCTCGTCAACCAGTTGGAAGTCGTATGCCACCCCGATTTTCATGGCACGACATTCGCCCAACAGTCGGTCATAGAATCCTTTGCCGCGTCCCACGCGGTTGCCGTTGCGGTCGTATGCCACGGCGGGAACAATTACCAGATCCATCTGTGAGATGTCAATGGTGTCATCTCCGTCCGGCTCCTCAATGTGGAATGCCCCCAGGCGCATACGTGAACGGTCGTAGGGAAGAATCTCAAGGT
>N._stephensi_709_foregut__coassemble_523_pt1 | contig 13730 bp, 11 predicted proteins | sample N__stephensi_709_foregut__metabat2_low_PE_003 | metagenome-assembled genome bin N | reverse complement strand
CAGGCAATCACTTTCTTTTCAGGGAATCTCTCAAATGGAAGAAAGACTGACCTCGGACTTATGACGTATGCCGACTCTCCGCAAAACGGGATGTTGTTTGACGGGCGACAATTTTACGATGTTGAGAACGCCAAACTGAAGGTTTGGTGCTTCTCGACGTGGCACACCGTGTGAGACTACTCTTGGTTCAGGAGAGAGAGTAGTTCTACAGGTTTGCTGATGATGTGGTCGGCATAATGCTGTCGCAATTCCTTTTCGGGACGAAATCCCCATGTTACCCCGACACATTCAACTGCGGCGCGCCGAGCCGTGTCCATATCAACCCCCGAGTCGCCGACATACAGCACATCGGCCTTTGGCGTGGGGTTCTTGCCAAGAATGCTGAAGACGATTGAGGGATCAGGCTTTGTAGGGACATCATCCTTTTGTCCTTCAATCGCGCACCACTTTATGTCGGGGAACATATACTTTATCAGTCGGTCAACGGCACTTTGATACTTGTTTGACGCAACGGCAATTTTTACGCCCATCTTCATCAATGTTTCAAGCAGTTCGGGGATGCCTGGGTAGGGCTTGGTGGTGTCGGTGAGATGCGTCCCGTAATATTCCATAAACTTTGTGCGCAGACGGTCAACGTTGCGTGTTGAGCGTGCATCCTCGGGGAGCACCCTTTCAAGCAACATGCTCACACCGTTGCCTACAAAAAAAGGATAGGCCGAGAGGTCATGTGTGGGAAATCCTTGCTGTTCAAGGGCATAATTTGCGGCGTTTCCCAAGTCGTTGATTGTGTTGAGCAGTGTGCCGTCAAGGTCAAAAATTACAAGTTGTTTCAAGGTGTTGAGGTATTGAAGGTTAGAAGGGGTAGCCAACGGCAAAGTGGAAGGTGGCATCCCTGTGCCAACGGGGATGTATCAGGGGCCATGGCTCACGTCCTTCTGCAGGGTTATGAGCCTTCATGCCAAGGTCAAATCGCAACAGGAAGTAGTTGAAATCCATGCGAATGCCCAGTCCGTAAGCCGCAGCAATCTGTTTATAGAATTTGTCAAACTTGAAAACACCGCCCGGCTGGTTGGGATAGTTGCGAATTGTCCATATATTTCCGGCATCAACAAACACTCCGGCCTCAAGCACCCAAAATAGTTTGAAGCGGTATTCTGCCGACATTATCATTGATATGTCGCCGCATTGGTTTATGAAGTCTGTAACCGAGTTGGTGCCGTCATACGCCCCGGGGCCAAGGGTGCGCACTCCCCACCCACGGACATTATTGGCTCCTCCGGCGTAAAAGCGTTTTTCAAACGGCATGACTGTTGAGTTGCCGTAAGGAATGCCTATGCCGCCCCCGGCACGGAATGCCAACGAGTGCCGCTGCCCCGGATTCAGCACCACGGCATATTCTATTTCGCTTTTGGCATATTGCGAATATTGAATACCAAACAATTTGTATACTCCGCCCTGCCGTTTTTCGTCAAACAATTTTGAAAGTCCGTACAATACGTTTCCTGCAGTTTCAACTCCTACGCGGAAGGTGTAAATGCTCGGCTGCAGACGTGTCCTCGTCCGCGTAACGTCCGACATGGCCGATGTACGGCGGTTGGTGCGATAATATGAGTATCCTATATTGACAATGAAGTGGTCTTCGTAACTGTATCTCAACAGGGGATTGTCCGGCGCAATAAGGTCAAGGAAGTCATTTGTTGACTTTGGCAGATACACATAGTTGATGTTAAGCAAATCCAAGGTGTGACGCATGGTGGAGGGGCGGTTATTCCACCGATAACGCCACACTCCGCCGGCAATGACGCGTGTATATTCGGGACGTGCCTGATAGTTAAATTGCAGGGCTACTTCCGTTGATGCTTTAAGCCTCTTTTTCAGCGTGCCGGACACAAAGGGGAATTCAAACTTGGGGAACGTTATGCCGGCCTCAGCCGTGTACTCCTGATAGTTGTCGTTTATCAGGCCGTCAAGATTCCCCGAGAGGCTCTCATATCCGGCTCGGAACTTAACGGTCAGCACCCGGGATCGGTGTCCGAGATTGCGGTGTTGGTATGTAAGTCCGACACCAAAGCCCAGGTCTCCCTCCGAGTTTGTACCCTCTACGTCAAATGTTATGCTCTGCAGCCTGTTTCGTGTCAGCAGTATATAGGCATCAATAGCGTCATCCCCGGCAGGTGTCAGTTCAATGTTTATTGACTTTACCATGGGCAATCGGCTCAGGTATTCATACGTCATGTCAACCTGCCGTGCGCTGTACAATGCTCCGGGCTGAAGAAAGCATTTCTCTTCAAGCGTGCCGGGGGTAATCCATTTGTCTTTACCGTAAATAAAATCCATCCCTTTATAGGAGATGCTGTCACGCGTCTCATGCCGCATCTGCTCGGCATTCATGCCGAGGCGGTAGTTGGTAATGAATACTACGTGGCGCAATCTTCTGACATTGTGCGGTGTGGCAACCGTGTCGGATGCTGACCGCACAATCATGGTCAAGGCGACATCATGGCTGCCGCTGACGGTGTCGGCAACAAACCCTATATAATCCTTCTTAAAGTCATAATATCCGCGATTGCGCAGCACGTTGGTGATTCGCGTACGTTCGGCGTCAAGGTTGTCAAGATTCAGCAAATCGCCTTCACGCAACAGCGATGTGGCTTCAATACGCTCTACGATATTGTTGATGGCTGTGTCGGGAATCTGTCGGCTCAGTGATGCTAACTTGTGCGGCTCTCCGGGCGTGATGTGGTATTCAACCTTTGCCTTTCGTTTGGCAGCATTCAGCGAGGTGTCAACCTTGACATGCGCATCCAAATAGCCGCGATTAATCATTGCCTGTTCAAGTTGGCGACGGGAGGCTGCTGTCAATGTGGTGTCAAACACCACGGGAGGCTGCCCCAAACGCTGAAGCCAGCGGTTATACCAACGGGTTGAATCCCTGCCCGAGAGGTTATATGTTCCTAACTGCAACTTCCAAAATCCCAGCACTTTATGGTTGGGCGTCTGTCGCAGGTAGTTTACCAAGTCGGCACTGCGCACACGCGAGGCACTGTCCATGACAATCGTAACATCATCCAGCAGATATTTCCCTTGGGGCACATGCTTGGTTGACGAGCAACCGCACATCAGCAGCCACACGCCGACAACAGCCAACAGCCATTTGTACCCAACGGATGCCTTCACGCTGCAAAGGTACTGTGTACACCTCAAATCTGCAACCCGATTTTTGCCCTGTTTTCGTTATCTGCGCCGGCCCATTTAAAGCCGGATTTGTCTGGAGCGACTATCAATGACTTCTCATGCTTTCATTCATATATTTTTACTGAATCGGCTCATTTTTCTCAGATTCTTTTGCAATAGGGGTTAATTCAAAAGCGAGCGAGTCAGGACTAATGCCGCATTCCTGGAACAAATTTTTCAAGATCTGCATCTTTGTCCATGTACTGTTGTCTGTGAAAACAAACACATTGAGGGCAATTTTGTAGTATCCCTCCTGATCTTCACTTCTGAAATGATATGTAGACTTTGCAGCGAGATTCTCAAAAGCGGTTTTATGTTGCTGATATATGCTTTGGCAAACCTCTATCAACATTTCTTTCCAGGAAATAACGGTATGAGAGTCTCCGTTGAACGTATAACCGGCAATTTTTCTCCCGGTAAGTTCTGTTTCTCCATCGTCAAACACTACGATGTCTGTCGGATTGTCAAAGGGTTGAAAATCTGATTTTGGCATAGGCCAAATTGTCAGATATTTCTTTAAAAGCCGCTCTTGCCGTTTGAGAATTTCAGTCTCGGTCCACTGAGTTACGTCTCTCAGGCCCTCGCTGAGTGAATAGATGGATTTATTGAAACCGATAACTTGATGTCCGTTTCTGTCAGTGAAGCCTTCTTTTTTAATAAGGAAAGGGCTGTTGCTGTATTGTTGGTTATATGCCGACAGTGTCAGATTGGCGAAAGTATGAAGATATGTTTCATGGATTCTTTGAAAGTCATCGCCGAGTTCAGCACGCCATGCGTTTGTTAAAGTTTGCGGCATGATGTGTTCGATTGAGACATTTCCTTTTTTCATCTCGCCTATGACATCAACTCGCTCTTTGCTCAGCCCGTTATTCATCCTTTCAAAAAGGAATTGCTTGTATTTGAGGGGCATGTTGTAAATGTTACGAGTCTTGAACTCGGTTCTTACCTCCGAATCTGAAGGCAGTGCTGATGTCCCTTGTTTCTTGATAAGCAGGAAATTCAGCACCTGTGGGTATGTGGATTCAAATGTCAGTCCGTGCTTCGCGAATGCGTTTATGTGCCGTAATACATCGTTATGAAGTGTTGCAAAGACTTTTGTCAATGCGTTAGTAGGCAAATTACAGATGATACGCCGTGCCCAATATATTTCAATAGTATTCAGCACTTCATATAATTCATCGTTTGTCATATCGGCCTCCTTCGCGTATAGCAGCAATGACATCAGATATGGCAGATGTACTGTAGACCCCAAACTGTTGAGTTGTTCCATCTTTCGGGATAACTTCAAATCTCCAAGTGAGGCATTGTTGATTTGATGGTATTGCTCGGCGTATTTAAGCATGTCGGCCATCAACTCCTGTCGGGATAACATTGAATGTTCGAGATACTGTTTCATCTCGAAATAAAGTTTTTCAATCTTCGCAATCTTTCTAGTCTTGATTGTCAGCCAGTCACGGATAAACATGGTCGGTTTATAATCCGTGGCAATCTCTATTTTATTCCAATATGCGTCATAGCATTTTTCCTGTTCATCGGAACTCAAAGACATCAAAAGAAAGTTTCGTATCTTATCTGCTTCGCTGAGGTCAAGGCCGGTGGAGTTCAGACTCTCAAAAATAAGTTGGGCGTCGTCATCCGCACCCAAGCGAATGTTAATGACTTCAAGTTTACGGACTGCTTCAAGCAAATCTTCCAGTTTCAAGCCGCATGTGTTGATGCAATCATAGAAATACAGAAAATTACGTGTAATGTTGGAAGAGAGAACAAAATCGTCTTTCTCTTTAAATAAAAGAGCATCAAACGCAGCCATGTCGTTTTTTATAGGTTTAAGTTTGACCTTCCGTTCACTCTCATGATACTTATCAATGAGATACGTCTCCTTGATATAGTCAATTTTCTTTGCGTCATCATATTCAAGGTCGCCATTTTGAGCGGCCTTAATCATGGCTATAAGAAGGATAGAAACGGTCGTTATTCGTTGTTGGCCATCAATAATAAGGCGTACATCTTCTTCTTCGTTGGCAATACTTGATACAATACTTCCAAAAAAGTGACTTTTCTTATTTTGTTTATGTACGTTGACCAAGTCGGCAAACAACTGTCGGCAATTATCTTCTTTCCAATCGTAGTTCCGTTGATATAAAGGAATTAAAAAACGTTTTTCTGCTCCTTCAAAAAATCGGTAAAGTTTCTGTGATTCTCCTCTCATATTTTTCTTTCGTTCTTCAATATTCGGTCAAAGGCTCTGACACAATCGGGAATTTGCAAACAACCGGCAATCCCGGACTATGTTTTCAAAGACGTATTTGTACATGTTGCAATATTAGTGATTTATTGCGACATGACAATAAGGTTTTTATGACACTTTTAACGCATGTGTCTAAACAAAAAACGCAGAAATTTTATTTTATAGGTATGAAGAACTCAACTATTTACTCGCGTTTCAAGGATTGTGTCGCATTGCAACCTGATCATCCGGCCATTGTGACAGACAATACTTCAATAATTTATGCCGAACTTGACAGACGTGTTGATTCCATATTGGGAAAGATTATGGAGCAAGACCATAGATACACGGGTATTGTGATGTCTCACGGCATTGACATGATTGTCGTGATGTTGGCGGTGCTAAAATCCGGAGGCGCATACGTGCCGGCTGAGCCGTCACTGCCGCCGGAACGCATTGCATACATGATGGAGAATGCCGGTGTAAAACTTGTGATAACGGATGATTTCTGCAAGGGCTTGTCCCCTGCCTGTGCATCGCTCCCTGACCGTTCATCGCCCGAGGCTCCGGCATACATCCTGTACACCTCAGGCACCACCGGACGCCCGAAGGGCGTGAAGGTAGAGAATCACAGTGTCGTAAACTATGCCGATGCTTTTGAGGCAGAGTTTCATACCGGGCCGCAAGATGTAATGCTACAGTACTCGGTTTGCTCATTTGACATATTTGTTGAGGAAGTGTTCACTACACTGCTTAATGGTGCAACTTTGGCAATCCCCTCCGCCGAGGTGACTGCCGGCGGCATGGATGCCCTGATGCGGTTTGTTGAACGACACGGTGTGACACAAATCAGTGGATTCCCGTATCTGTTGGCCGATATAAACAAACTGCCACGTGTACCGCCCTCGCTGAGGCTGCTGATAAGCGGCGGAGATGTCCTCAGAGCGTCATATACCAACAATCTTGTTGGCAAAGACTTGTTGATATACAACACATACGGCCCTTCGGAGACCACCGTATGTGCTACCTATTTCCGCTGTGACAATGCCCGTGAACTTGACGATGGGACTTTCCCGGTGGGGAAACCGATAAAGGGTGTCAAGGTTGCCATTTTGGACAAGAAAGGGCATGAGGTCAAGCCCGGCGCGATTGGCGAAATATGTATTTACGGGGAAGGTGTTGCCGATGGATATATAAACACAACCCCGGAACAAAAGAACTTTGTGCGAACCTCGGACGGGAAACGTATGTATCGTAGTGGTGACATGGGATATTTGCTCTCCGATGGTAACATCGCTTTTCTGCGCCGCCGTGACCGTCAGGTGATGATAATGGGCAAACGCGTTGAGCCGGATGAGGTGGAAAATGTGCTGAACTCATCGCCCGAGGTGGAGCACGGCATTGTACGTGCGTTTATTGATGATTGCGGGTTGGCATATCTTGCCGCTTATTTTGTGCCGAAACGCGCTCACTTCTCGCTGCATAAGATTAAGGCGAAACTGCGTGAAAAGTTAACGGACTTTATGATACCTGAATTTTTTGTGGCTGTCCGGGAGATACCCCTCAACAAGCGTGGAAAGGTTGACATCTCGGCACTTCCCGTGGTGCTGAAAGACAATTGCAACTATGATTGAGTTAAAACGCATATATGATATATCAACTCTGATGCAGTGGCGCATGGAGGTGTTGCGGTGTGTTTTCAACACTGAGCCGGATGCTGATGTCATCACAGCCAATCGTCGTTATTACGACAAGCATTTGGCCGACAACACACACATAGCCTACAATGCGCTGGTTGACGGCATACCGGCCGGATGCGCCGCTGTATGTCTGTATGATGAACTGCCCTCTCCCGACAATCCCGGAGGACGATGTGCCTACTGCATGAACATATATGTGCGGCCGCAATTTCGCAAACGCGGCATTGCTTCTGCGCTGACCGGGCGTCTTATTGAAGATGCCAAAATGCTTCGCTGCCAAAAAATCTACCTTGAGGCCTCCGCCATGGGGATGCCTCTTTACCACAAACTCGGCTTTAAGGACATGGCCGGAATGATGAAATATGAAGACTGCAATATTTAAGTACGGAGACCTTGACTGTCTTTGCTGTCTGAACCCGGATGCCGATAATGTGGCGTATATTCTGACGCCGATGCCATTCCCCGACAATTGGCTTGAGTTGACAGCCGCGAAGTACAAAACATCAGTTGTCGCAATCGGTGGAATGGATTGGGACAATGACCTTACGCCCTGGCCGGCATCGGGGCAACCCGAAGGCTCGCCGGACTTTATGGGGCTTGCATCCGATTTCTTGAGTCAATTGATTAATGACGTTGTGCCGAGTATTGAACACCGAGTGGGAATCAGTCACGACACTGAGCGTACACTCATCGGCATCTCTCTGTCCGGGCTTTTTACGTTGTGGCAATGGCCGCAGAATGACATGTTCGCTAATATTGCAACTCTGTCAGGCTCATTCTGGTATGATGGCTTTACAGAATGGGTTTGTCGGCAATCTTTTACCGGCAAACATGGCAAATGCTTCATGCTGCTTGGGAGGGAAGAGCCGTTTACGCGCAACCGTGTCTTCCGAAGGGTGGGCGAGTGCACGGAGCAAATCGTTGCACATCTGCGACAACAGGGGGTCAACGTAGAGTTCGAGTGGGTGCCGGGGAACCATTATCAGGATGCCATCCCACGCCTGAACCGCACGTTTGCCCGATTGTTTCATCCTGAATCCTCAACATCATGATGCTCACGCAACAATCGGGTTGCGGCTGCGTTATTTCATCAAGGATATATGAAATTATCGGAACAGGCCATATCGGGATATGGAATATCTGCGTTGCCCAAACATAATGTACGGGTTGACTCGCGTGTGCGCCTTGTTGTCACCTTCGTTTTTATTATTTGTGTCCTGACAGTGCCGCTTTATGATCCTGCCCCTTTGGTGTGGATGTTTTTATTCCCGATATTGACATCCGAGGCTGCCGGGAAGGGATATGCCGGCATACTGAGGCGGTCGTTATGGGTGCTGTTGGTGCTGTTGCCTGCCGTGGTTTTTAATCCGATTTATAACCGCGAGACGGCTTTCACGGTTTATGGATACGCCGTGTCATGGGGATGGATTAGTCTTTTTACCGTGTTGTTGCGTGGCGTGTTGGCCGTGCAGGCTTTGTTGGTGTTGGTGTGGTGTTGCGGTTTTTATGGGATGTGCCGAGCCTTGAGGGGTATCGGATGTCCCCGGGTGTTGGTGACTCAATTGATACTGATGTATCGTTATGTCGGAGTTTTGTTGCGTGAGGCACTCACAATGCACCGTGCCAGACAGGCTCGCGGGTTCGGCAAAAGTAGTTATCCGCTGAGAATGTGGGGCGAGTTTACAGGCCAATTGTTGTTGCGGACAATGGCACGCAGCCGTCGGCTGTCTGACGCTATGGATGCACGGGGATATGACGGTCGGTTCGTGTGGGGAACACCGCCCGGCACTCCCGGCGTCGTGTCGTGGATGTATGCCTTGGGGTGGTGTGCCGCATTCATCGTCTTGCGATTTGTTGACGTTGGTAGTATTTTTGCAGCAGTTTTATAAATTTATGACCTGTCCTTGTCTGCAATTCCATGATGTCCGATATGCCTACGCAAACGGTGTGCAGGCTTTGAATGGTGTGACGTTTGAAGTTCGCGGTGGTGAGCGCGTGGCTCTAACGGGCCTGAACGGCTCGGGGAAAAGCACGCTTTTGCTGCACACAAACGGCTTGTTGTTGCCACAACGCGGAAAGGTATACGTTGAGGGATTGGAGGTGTGTAAGAAGAATTTCAGGCAGGTGCGTCAGAAGGTCGGCATGGTATTTCAGAATCCCGATGACCAACTTTTTATGCCGACTTTGGAGGATGACGTGGCGTTCGGGCCGCGAAATATGGGGATGTCCGAGGCGGAGGTGCGTCGTCACGTTGATGCGGCATTGGAGGCTGTCGGCATTGCCGGGTTGCGCTCACGCCCTCCCTTTCAGTTGTCAGGAGGCCAAAAGCGTTTGGGTGCAATTGCAACGGTGCTGTCAATGAATCCGTCAATCCTGGTAATGGATGAGCCCACCGCAGACCTTGATTCAGAGGCGCGCGGCAGGCTAATTTCCGTGTTGTCTTCCTTAAGGCAAACGTTGCTTGTGGCAACGCACGATGTTGATTTTGTCTCACAAGTTTGCAACCGTACCCTCCGATTGGACAATGGCATAATCGCGGATTGCGGACATGGTGCGTAACGGAGTGTCGTGTTGTTGATTTATGCCGGGGAATGGTTATTTCGCGTAGAGTATCGCTGAGGTGAGGGCGGGCAGTGTGCCGCTGAGTTTCCCTTTTGATACTTTGAACACGAGGTTGTGTACCGCATCGGTATATTCGCCATCGGGCAGGGCAGCCGGAAGTTCAAACTTTTGTTTCTCTTCGCCGATGTTCATCAGGGCAATGCCTTTTGAGCCGCGCTCAACGGCAACTATGCGGCCCTTGTTGGTGCTGAGAATGTTTTCGGGTTCTCCGGCCATGGCACGGCGAAAGTGGTTGACGGCAACAACCTCGGGGTGCTTGAACTCGTCATTGCCGCGGTGGCCAATGCGGTTGTCTCCCCAGTAGTTTTCACGTGTAGAGTTGGCCGGGCGTGAGTAGAACAGCGGTGTACCCTGGCTGCGTGCGGTAAGGAAAACCCACCCTTGGCGTATCAATTCGTCGGGCATGCCGGCACTTTCGTGGGCGTTGCAGTATGTGTCGTGGCTTTCCACCCAGGTGACGAGTTTTGAAGGGTCAACGGGATGATGCCAGTGTGTGAGGTCGGCGGATGTGAAGTCGTGAGCATTAAGAACCTCGCGGAGGGTATGGCCATAGCCTGAAGCCGTTTGGTCAATAAATTCGGCATATTCCTCTTCTTTGACGTTTTTGTCTTGCAGAACTTCACCGTATATGAACAGGGAGTCCGGCATCAATAGTGACAGGCCTTTGGCGGCTTCGCGACCGGTTGCCACAGGCCAGAAGTTGTTGCGTGTGGCGCGTTCGTCAAGGGGGTCGCTTGGCAGTCCGATATGTTTGGCAGTGTCATAGCGGAATCCGCGTGCGCCGAGGTTAATCAGGTCGTTGACATACTGCAGATAGTAATACTGGAAGTCGGGGTTCTCAGTGTTTACGTCGGGCAGTCCGCCCATTTCACCGGTAGTACACTCATAGCGGTCGTTCCACTTGGTTATCGGGGTTCGCCCGTTGGCGTGATAAAGGTTTTGGTGGCCGCCGACGGCGTTGTCAAGCGAGGGGAGGACTTTGGTGTCATCCATGGCCGTGTGGTTGGGCAGGACGTCAACAATGACCTTTACGCCGTATTTCATCGCCGAGTCTGCCATTGACTTGAATGCGTCACGCGACCCGAGTTGATAGTTGCCGACTTTCCAGTCGGTGGGCTGATAGTGATAATACCATTTCCCCGTCACGGAGTCGCCCGGTTCGGAGAATAGAGCCATACCGCCTCCTTCGCCGACAAGGCATGTGTTTGCCGGCGATGTCTGCACGTATGTGTAGCCGGCTTGGGCTATGTCCTTCATGTTTGCGGCAATGGTGTCAAATGACCATGACCAGGCGTGAAGAATCACGTCATTTTTTGCTTTGCTTTCGCGGGCATTGACGGTTGCTCCCACTCCTGACAGCAGCAGGGCGGCCATTGTGCCTCCAATAAGTTTGTTCAATTTCATTATCGGTGATATTTGTGACGTTAAGGATTCGGTTGTGATATTTCATTAAGAAAAAGGCCGGGAAAAGGATTCCCGGCCTTTTGTTGGGAGAGGTTTATTAGTTTTCTGCCAAAGCAAGTTTCACAGTGAAGTGGCGCATCAGGGGTGCTTCCCATGTTATGCGTACACCGCGTGTGATTTCGTTGCGGCGGTCATATACGTTTTTCAATGCGGCAGCAATGACGTCCATGTGGTTATTGGTGTATACGCGGCGAGCAATGCACAAGCGAACAAAGTCAAGCCCGTCAAAGCGGTTTTCGCGAGTGTCAGGGTCTCTGTCGGCAAGGATGTAGCCGATTTCGCAGCCGCGGATGCCGGCTTCAAGGTAAAGTTCAATTGCAAGACGTTGTGCCGGGAACTCCTCTTTGGGTATTTGTGTGAGGATGCGGTCGGCATCAACAAACAGTGCGTGTCCTCCAACGGGGCGTTGGTAGGGGATGCCGTATTCGTCAAGTTTGGCAGCAAGGTATTGCACCTGACGTATGCGTGTCTCAAGCATGTCAAACTCGGTGTTCTCCATCAGGCCCACAGCCAAGGCTGCCATGTCACGGCCATTCATGCCGCCGTATGTGAGGAAACCTTCAAAGGCGATACCGAACATTTTTGCAGCCTCATACCAGTCCTCATGGCGTGTGGCGATGAATCCGCCCATGTTTACCAAGCCGTCTTTCTTTGCAGACATGGTCATGCCGTCGGCCAGCGCAAACATCTCGCGGCAGATGTCTTTGATGGTCATGTTTGCGTAGCCCTGCTCACGGGTCTTGATGAAGTAGGCGTTCTCGGCAAAGCGTGCTGAGTCAAATATGACGCGTTTGTTGTATTTGTCGGCAACGGCACGTACGCCGCGCAGGTTCTCCATTGACACGGGTTGTCCGCCGGCAGTGTTGTTGGTGACGGTTACAAGGATAAACGGTATTTTGTCGCCGTGTTCTTTCAGGGTCTCTTCAAGACGGCCAAGGTCAACGTTGCCCTTGAAGGGGTATTCAAGTTGTGTGTCTTTGGCCTCTTTGATGGTGAGGTCAAGGGCATGTGCATGGCGCGACTCAATGTGTCCTTTTGTGGTGTCAAACGGCGAGTTGCCGATGACGAGGGCACCTTCTTTGACAAGTGCGCTGAACAGCACGTTCTCGGCTGCGCGGCCTTGGTGGGTGGGGATTACATAGTCAAACCCTGTGATGCCGGTGATAACGTTCTTCAGTTCATACCAGGAGCGAGCGCCGGCATAACTCTCGTCGCCGGTCATTATTGCTGCCCACTGGCGGTCGCTCATCGCGCCTGTGCCTGAGTCTGTGAGGCAGTCAATGTAAACATATTCTGCGGGAAGTGCAAAGAGGTTGTAGTCAGCCTCGCGAAGCCACTGTTCACGCTCGGCGCGTGTTGATTTCTTCAGCGGCTCGACCATTTTGATTTTCCACGCTTCTGCAAAAGGTAGTTCCATGTTTTTTCCTTGGAATTTAGATTAATGGTTATTGTTGTTCTTCAGTAGCGCAAAAATAGTAATAAAAAACGATATTTACAATTACATGTAAAAAAACTGATTCCAAAGAGTCAATATTCCACTTTGTCCTCTTTCCGGCACCAAAGTTCAAAGGCTTTGCGAGCCTCGTCAGGCAGCAGTTCCGTCATCACTTTGTGTCGGTCTTTGACGTCAAGTGCCAATTCGCGGTACAAAAATTCGTCATCAAAACCGGCGTGGGCAGCATCATAGCGTGTACTTCCAAAGTATATGCGGTCAAGGCGTGCCCAGTAGATTGCGCCCAGGCACATGGGGCACGGCTCACATGATGTGTAAATTACGCAGCCTTCAAGGTTGAATGTGCCGAGTTGCGCCGCGGCAGCGCGTATGGCCGATACCTCGGCGTGGGCTGTGGGGTCGTTGTCAAGAGTGACCCGATTGGTGCCTTCGCCGACAATCTTGCCGTCTTTGACAATGACTGCCCCGAAGGGGCCGCCCCCCCGGCGCACATTCTCAATTGACAACGCAATGGCTCGCCGCATGTATTCTTTGTGCTGTTCTTTGTTCATGTTAATGATGGGATGTTTTGGTTTATGGTTGTAATATCAGTGGCAGGCAGTGTGTAAGGTATTCTTTTGCCTGCTGCCATGGCACAATCGTGGCACTGTTGCCGGGAAGAAGCGGAATGGCCTTCTCGTTGAGGTCAAGGCGCACATACATCTTTCCGTTGGTCTTGTTTTTCATCAATATCAGTTGCAGATTAGCCGCCATGGGGACAAGGTAGAAATCTCGCCAGTGCATTGCCACGGTGTCAAAATAGTTTGTCATATAATATCCGTCCGGCAAATGCATTAATGCCATCAGGGGCATCAGCGTTTCGGCATGCCCAAAGCGCAGGCGCACTCGCACATCGCTCTTCCCGAGGGCAACATCATCGGTGGTCTCAATAATGTTCAGCAGCAGGGGGGCTGCCATGTCGGCCGTGGCCGTGGTAAGGGTTGAGGACGAATAGCGCAGGTAATGGTCAAGGTTCTGTATCACCCACAGG
>N._stephensi_709_foregut__coassemble_515_pt1 | contig 13823 bp, 13 predicted proteins | sample N__stephensi_709_foregut__metabat2_low_PE_003 | metagenome-assembled genome bin N | reverse complement strand
TGGCGGCTTCAACCAGGCAATCAATATGAGGGCGGAAGCGCTCTAACCCGATGGCGGCCAGATATCGTGCCGCGCTGACGGAGAACTGGCCTGTGCTGTCGGCACGAATCATGCTTTCAACAACAACCGGCATGTCATCGTCAACCGACTCAATGTGGTTTGCCAGGTATTCGTATGTCGTGAGCCCGGAGGTGTCTTTGGACAGCAGTTTGAGTGCTTCGTTCGTCATCTTTACAGAGTGGTTCTGTTACTTTTTGATGAGTTCCTCGCCTTTCTGCAGTGCCTGACGGTTGAGAGGCAGCAGATGGTGGTGACGCTGAGGCAGTGTCTTTTCAAGGCCTTTCATTACGGCATCAATGGGGACAATGGGACGCAGCCCCAATAGCGCGCCCAGGACTATCATATTGAAAGTCTTTGAGTTACCCATCTCAATTGTCGCGTCCATGGCATTGATTGGGTATGCCTTGATGTCTTTACGCTCAGGCAGACGGTGAATGCCATAGGGGTCGTATATCAGAGTTCCGCCCGGTTTTACTTTGGGCTCAAATTTGTCAAGACTCTGCTGATTGAGAACGACTGCTGTGTCAAACTCGTCAAGCACGGGTGATGATATCGGCTTGTCAGAAAGGATAACGGTTACGTTGGCCGTTCCGCCGCGCTGCTCCGGGCCGTAAGAAGGCATCCAAGATACCTCCAGACCGTCCATCAGACCTGCGTAAGCCAGGATTTTGCCCATGGAGAGGACACCCTGTCCGCCGAAACCGGCAATGATAATTTCTTCAGTCATGGTATTGTGCGGTTAAACGGTTTTTTCGGTTTTGAGGTCGCCGAGGGGATATTTGGCAAACATGTTTTCTTCCATCCACTCGTTTGCTTTTGCGGGAGTCATTTTCCAGCCTGAGTTGCATGTTGAGACAATCTCAACGAGTGAGCATCCTTTCTTGTCAAGGGAGTTTTGGAAGGCTTGGCGAATGGCTTTTTTTGCTTTGCGCACGGCAGCGGGTGTGTGTACTGACTGGCGTGTGATGTAGCAGGTTCCGTCCAGTCCCACCATGAGGTCGGAAATCTTCAGGGGGTAACCGTTGAGGTCAGGACGGCGCCCGTACGGGCAGGTGGCTGTCTTCATGCCCTCAAGGGTTGTGGGAGCCATTTGTCCGCCGGTCATACCATAGATGCCGTTGTTTATGAAGATGATGGCGATGTTTTCACCGCGGTTTGCCGCGTGGATAGCCTCACATGTACCGATGGCGGCGAGGTCACCGTCGCCCTGATATGTGAACACCAGACGGTCGGGGTTGAGACGTTTTGCGGCAGTTGCCACAGCGGGAGCGCGTCCGTGTGCGGCTTCAATCCAGTCAACGTCAATGTAGTTGTAGGCAAACACGGCGCATCCCACGGGGGCTACGCCAATGGCGTTGTCGGCCAGGCCCATTTCTTCGAGAACCTCCGACACCAGGCGGTGAACCACTCCGTGGCTGCAGCCCGGGCAATAGTGCATGTGGACGTCGTTAAGCAGACTCGGCTTTTGAGCCACCACAGTGCCTTTTTCCTTTATTTCTTGTTTGGTCATGGCTTGGTTGCTATGATGTTATGGAGTGGTTGTTATTTGGGTTGTGCTTCAGGAAAATCCTTGAAGAATGCTTCAATAACCTCTTTGGGGTTGAGCACCATACCGCCCATGCGGCCAAAGTGGTGTACCGGCACGCGGCCGTTGACAGCCAGGCGCACATCTTCAATCATTTGTCCGGCGTTGAGCTCGGGCACCATGAAGCCTTTAACCTTCTTGGCGGTCTCCTCGATGACTTTGGTGGGGAAGGGCCACAGGGTGATGGGGCGAATCAGCCCGACTTTCACTCCGCGCTCTCTCAGCATCTCAATGGCTTTGAGGCAGATGCGGGCAACTGAGCCGAAGGCTACGAAGATATAGTCAGCATCATCGGTATAATATTCCTGATAGCGAACTTCGTTCTCCTGCAGACGGCGGTATGTCTCCTGCAGACGGTGGTTGTTCTTCTCCATCTCGGCGGAGTCAAGTTCCAGGGTTGTCATCACGTTACGTTTGCCACGGCTTGCCGCGTGTCCGTTGACAGCCCAGGGGCATTGCTCGGCAATCTCGGCCTCGGTGCGGCGCGGACGTTGTTCGGGCAGGATTACCTTCTCCATGGTTTGGCCGATGACACCGTCAGCGAGAATCATTGCCGGGGTGCGGTATTTGAAGGCGAGGTCAAAGCCCAGGCCGACAAAGTCTGCCATCTCCTGCACGGTGGCCGGAGCGAGGACGATGAGGTGGTAGTCGCCGTGACCACCGCCTTTTGTTGCCTGGAAATAGTCGCCTTGTGAGGGCTGGATTGTCCCCAGGCCGGGGCCGCCGCGCATTACGTTGACGATGAGAGCCGGGATTTCGCCGGCAGCGATATAACTTATGCCCTCTTGTTTGAGCGAAACGCCGGGCGATGATGAGGATGTCATGACGGCTTTGCCGGTTGAGGCTCCGCCGTATACCATATTAATGGCAGCAACTTCGCTTTCGGCCTGCAGAACAACCATGCCGGTGGTCTCCCACGGCATCAGTTCCTCAAGGGTTTCAAGAACCTCGCTCTGAGGGGTGATGGGGTAACCGAAGTAGCCGTCACAGCCGTAGCGGATTGCGGCATGGGCTATGGCTTCGTTGCCCTTCATCAATTTTACTTCTTCCATTCTGTTTGTTTTCAGGGTGTTAGGGTTGGGGTTTGAAATTGGAGGTTTGGAGTGCGTTGACACTCGAATAGTCTGCTACTTGTCAACAAAGCGGTAGACGGTGAAGCAGGCGTCGGGGCAAACCACTGCGCATGAGCCGCATCCGATGCACTTGTCGGTCTCGGCGTCATAGGCATAGTGGTAACCACGGTCGTTGACCTCGTCGGGCTGAAGTTTCAGCACGTCGTTGGGACAAGCCACAACACAGAGGCCACAACCTTTGCAACGCTCAACGTTAATCTCCACGGCTCCTAATACTTTTGCCATTTCGGGGAATGTTGAATGTGTGAATGTTAAGGATAATTACAGGTGGTGTTTTCCACCGCCCGTAAAGTTACACAATCCGCGTCAAACAGCAAAAAAAAAGTTTTGGAATGGGCTATATTTGTTTGACAGACGCTTTGCGGGAATTATTTCGTGCCAAGTTGTGTCAGGAGGTCGGTGGCGGATTGCATGCCTGCCGCTGATGCCTTTTTCAGCAACTCCATGCCCTCGGCATGTCGGGTGTTGTTCTGATAGCCGTTAAGATATATTACTGCAAGGTTGTACATGGCCGGGGCGAATCCCATGCCTGCCGAACTTTCATACCATCCGACGGCCTCGTCAAGGTCGGTGTCCAGTCCGATTCCCTGTTCATAGCAGACCGCCAGGTCATATTGTGCCCCGAAGTGTCCGTTTGACGAGAGTTCGCGCATGATTTTCACACCGCGTGGGATGTCCGGGTTAGTGCCGCGTCCCAGCAGCAGGCATTCGCCGAGGTTGAATTTTGCATCGGCCAATCCTTGGGCGGCGGCTCGGGCAAACATATCGTATGCCTTTGCGTAGTTTTGTTGTGTCCCGAGGCCGTCGCGGTAACATGTGCCGAGGTTGTTTTGCGCTTCGGCCAATCCTTGTGCAGCGGCTTTTTGGTAAAGGTCAAATGCCTTGTTGACATCCCGGGGAGTGCCGACGCCGTCCATATACAGATTGGCCAAGGAGTATTGCGCGCCGGAAAGCCCCTGTGCGGCACCTTTCTCATACCAATAGAAGGCTTTTTGAGGGTCTTGTTTTGTGCCTTCGCCGTACAGATAACAGTTTCCGGCCATTACTTGGGCTTTGGCGTTGCCGGCACGTGCCTGAGATAAAATTTGGTTGAAGGATTGTGCGTGTGTGGGGGTGGAGATGACCGATGTCGTCAACAGAACTATGGCTGAGAGGATGGTTGAAAGTTTCATAATACGTCAATTGATTAGATTACAAAGATAAAGCGACAGGCTGTAAAAAACAAGCCGGACAGGTTGATTTCCATTGATTTGAAGATGGGTGTCAAATATGATGTGGTGTCGGCAGTGACACGGCTTCCGGGATGTGCGCTGCGGCGGACGCCGTGTTGGTAAAAAAGCTGCAACCCGGTATGTTTTTATTGTTATGAAAAAAACAGTATATTTGCCCGGTGAAGTTTAATCATTCCTTCAATCAAATTGTATCATGAAAACCCCCGAATTAGATTGGGCAAACCTGCCGTTCGGCTACGTGCAAACCGACTATAACGTGCGCTGCTGGTATCGCGACGGCCAATGGGGCGAGATAGAGGTATCATCGTCTGAAACCATAAATGTACACATTGCTGCAACCACATTGCATTACGGCCAGGAGATTTTTGAGGGCCTGAAAGCATTCCGTGGCAAAGATGGCAAAATCCGAATTTTCCGCATGGCAGACAACGGCGAGCGTATTCGCCAGTCGGCAGAGGGGCTGCTGATGCCGCCTATCCCCATGGACAAGTTTGAGGAAATGTGCCTCAAGGTTGTGAAACTCAACGAGCGTTTTGTGCCCCCCTACGGCAGCGGTGCGTCTCTGTATCTGCGTCCCCTCCAAATCGGTATGTCTCCCCGTGTGGGTGTCAGCCCCTCGTCGGAATATCTGTTTATGATTTTCGCAACCCCCGTGGGCCCATATTTCAAGGAGGGATTCCGTCCCACCAAGATTTGCATCAGCCGCGAGTATGACCGCGTTGCCCCCAAGGGAACAGGACGCTTTAAATGCGGCGGTAACTACGGCGCATCAATTAAGGCCGGGGATATGGCTCACAAACTCGGATACTCGGCAATGCTGTATCTTGACCCCAAGGAGAAGAAATACCTTGACGAGTGCGGCCCTGCCAACTTCTTCGCAATCAAGGAGGGCAAGTATATAACGCCTGAAAGTGAATCAATCCTGCAGTCAATCACCAACCGCTCATTCATGCAACTTGCCAAGGATATGGGCTTGGAGGTTGAGCGCCGTCATATCCCCGTTGAGGAGTTGGCGACAATGGAGGAGGCCGCTGCTTGCGGTACCGCCGCCGTGGCATCGCCTATCAGTGAGATTGATGACCTTGACAACGGCACAAAATATATAATATCAAAAGACGGCAACCCCGGGCCGAAAACGACCGAACTGTACAATCGCCTGCGCGGCATACAATACGGTGAGATAGAAGACCCGTACGGTTGGACAGTTATTGTTGACTGATGACAACAGACTGGCAATCAATAATTGACAAATATTATCCCGCCGGAACTCTCCGGCGGGATATTTATCTTAAGCATGTGCGGCAGGTGGCTGACCTTGCGCTGAAAATCAATAAGGAACGGGCTTTGGGGCTCAATCCGACGGATGTTGAGGGTGCGGCCATGCTACATGATGTGGGTATCTGTGACACGGATGCTGAAAAAATAGGCTGCATGGGCACGGAGCGATACATCATGCACGGAGTGTTGGGTGCTGATTTACTGCGGCGAGAGGGTGCTCCTGAGGCTTGGGCGCGTGTTGCCGAGCGGCATACGGGCGTAGGGTTGCGAGCCGTGGATATTGAGGTGTTGAATCTGCCCCTGCCTCTTGACCGCGAATATTGTCCGCAGACAACCCTTGAGCGGCTGATATGCTATGCCGACAAATTCTATTCAAAGAGTGGAGACATGACACAGAAGCCTTTCAGGCGCGCACGTGCATCAATTGCTCGGCACGGAGGTGACGGGCTTGCGCGTTTTGACGCAATGGTCAAGGAGTTCGGGATACCCACCCCGGAGGTTTAACCTAAAAACGGATTGTAACGCAGTTCATCGGCAACGGTGGTGGAAGGTCCGTGGCCGGGGTACAGTATTGTCTTCGGGGGTAGTGTGAGGATGCGGCGGCGAAGAGCCGAAACGAGTGTCTGCTGATTGCCGCCGGGAAGGTCGGTGCGTCCGATTGACCCCCGGAATATCGCGTCGCCGGTGATTGCCCAACCACTCTCGGGGCAGTAGAAGACCACGCTGCCGGGGCTATGTCCCGGGACACTGATGACTTGCAAGTTGGAGTCTCCCAGGTGAATGATTTGGCCGTCATGCAGTTCTGTGCCAACCTCAAGTTTGCCGGGCTGCTCCTCAAGGCGGAACATTTCCGCTTGCTGAGGTCGGAATTTGCCGAGGAAGGCATCGTCGGGGTGAGCCTCAACGCTCAGGCCGTATTGCCGCATGACCCATTCAGCCCCCAACGTGTGGTCAACATGCAGGTGGGTGAAGAGTAGCCGCTCAGGCTTCAGGCTGTTTTGGTCGATAAACTCCCGGATGCGTTCGCAGTCACGTGCGGATGTCATACCCGGGTCAACGATGGCTGCGGCGGCAGTCTCCGAGTCCCAAATTATGTAGGTGTTTACCTGAAAGAGGTTAAATTCAAAGGATTGTATCAGCATGGTTATGAGGGGTTTTGAGGGTTGAAGTGGAGTGTCTTACAGGGCTGTGTATACCACATATTTGTTTTCAAAAAACGGCAGTGGGAACATGGAGTGGATGTCAGCAGTGACGATGTTGCGGTTCTTGCAGGCTTGAATTTCGGCAGCGAGGTCGCCTCCCTTAAGGCAAATCAGTCCGTTGGGGCGACGATTGTTGCTGATGCCCCCGATGTGCGGACGTGCAGCCTTGATGAGGTCGGGCAACGGCATCACCGCACGGCTGACAATATAGTTGAATTTTTGGCGGCATTCCGAACTGTCACCGTGTTGGAAAGCCACATTGACAATGCCGGCTTCCCCGGCAACGGCTTGAGCCACACGCAGTTTCTTTGCAATACGGTCAACGAGCAGAAACGAACACCGCGGCCACAGCATCGCCAAAGGGATTGAAGGGAAGCCGCCGCCGGCACCCAAATCCATGAATGTTGTTCCATCCACGGGGGTTATAAAACGGCTGATGGCCAAGGAGTGCAAAATATGGTGTATTGCGAGGTTGTCAATGTCGCGGCGAGACACCACATTGATTTTCGCATTCCACCGGGGGTACAATTTCAACATCACCTGCAATTGTCGTATTTGCACAGGGGACAAGTCGGGGAAAAAACGCAAAATCTCATCCATCGTTATGAAAACAAATAAGAAACAGCGAAAGTTGCCGTTAATGTTTTGGCAAAAATAGTGAAAACTTCAGAAAACTTTTTTATATTTGCACCTGAACCATGCCAAAATGGCGAACACGTTTTTTAAGTTTTAAGTAAATCATTAATACCTAATAGACAACACGTAAACAGGATGAAAAAGATTTTGTTAACGGCAGCACTGGTGATTGCAGGCTTGACGGGCGCACATGCCGAGACATTGAGTCCGGAAGCCGCCCTTGCGCGACTCGGAGGCAACAGCCAAATGCCGGCGAAGGTGCGTGCATTGACAACCAATACACCTCAGTTGCAGAGTACCTTTAATATGCCTGACGGTGCGCCCGGTGTGTACCTTTTCGGCAAAGACAACACATGGATGGCGGTGTCGGCTGACACACGTGCACAGGCACTGCTCGGCTATGGCGAGGGCAATGCCACCGGAGAAATCCCCCCGGCAATGCAATATTGGATGGACTTCTACGCTCGCGAGATGGCCGCCGCGCCTGATGCGGCAATGGCCGGAACTCCCACAACGCGTGCCGATCGCGTCAATATCGAGCCGATGATTAAGACAACCTGGGATCAGGAAGCACCGTACAACAACCTCTGTCCGATGCTTGGCAATTCACGCACCCTTACCGGCTGCGTGGCCACTGCCATGGCTCAGATTGCCAACTACCACCGTTGGCCGGCCAAGGGTGTCGGTTCACACTCATACTCATATCAGTCAGGCAACAAAACCTATAATGAATCATTTGACTTCGGGAACACCACCTTTGACTATGACAACATGCTTGACAGTTATCTGAACGGCTATAACAGTACACAAGCCAACGCAGTGGCCACCTTGATGAAGGCCTGCGGCGTGATGTGTGACATGATATACTCAACTGTGGCCTCCGGAGCCACCGACATCAGTGCCGCTGCCGGCATGGTGACGTATATGAACTATAGCACGGCGAGTGCCCTTGAGATGCGTGACTGCTACTATGCCGCACAATGGGAACAAATGATTTATGACCAATTGTCTGCGGGCAATCCTCTTCCATACGGCGGTTCAACAGCCCAACAGGAAGGCCATGAGTTTATCTGTGACGGATATCGTGACGGATACTTCCACTTTAATTGGGGATGGAGCGGCATGAGTGACGGTTACTTCCTGCTGAGTTCATTGAATCCCTCCACACAGGGTGCGGGCGGTGCCGCCTCCAACATGGCATTCAACTACAATCAGTCATGTGTGTCCAATTTGCGCCCACCCAAGGACGGTGACAAAGTGAAGGCACAAATTTGGGCCGACAGTTTCGCCTCCGGCTCCTCAAGTTATAACCGTAAAAGCGGTGCTTCAGTGAGGATTAACGGGGGATTTTACAGCACATCAACTTCAACATTGAACTCATTGACCATCGGCTTGCAGTTGGTAGGAGAAGGTGACAATGTCGTGTATGCCGGAGTGGCTACTGTCCCGACGTTCGGCCCCGGATACGGCTTCAACAACTATACTGTGCCGTCAAAAGATTTGCCTGTGGGAACATGGAAAGTTGTGCCGGCCTTCAAGTATGACGGTACATGGTATGCAATGAATTACAACCCCACAAAGTATGCCCCGATGGAATTTACGGTTACCGAAGATAAGGTAACTGTTACGGAAGGCACCCCGGTTCCTGATCCTGACGTGCTCTCATTTGTCAGCGAGTTCAAAGGATGGAGTACCGACGATTTGGTAATCAACCAGACTGCCAAGTTTACGTTTGACGTGACAGCCTCACAAGATGCTGAATTGACATTCCAGCCTTTGTTGCTTGATGCAAATGCAAGCATGAAGGCGCGTTCCACTTCAAAAAAGGTGACGTTGAAAGCTAACGAGGCTCAAAGCCTTGAGTTTAACATCAAGTTCCCCACCACGTTGAACACAAACACCACATACTACCTTACCAACGCATACATAGATGCCGCCACCAACAGTTATATCTGTATCGGCAACCTGATACCGGTCAAGGTTGTTACCGAGTCCGGCATTGAGGGTATTGAGGCTGAAGGCGCAACAGTGCTCCGGACATACGACCTCCAGGGTCGCCCCGTGGCCAACCCGGCCAACGGCATCTTCCTGCAGCGTATGAGCGACGGCAGTGTGAAACGTGTCTTCATACCCTGATTCGAAGATCAAACACTGATGAAAATTACAGACAGCAGGTGCCGGCAACCCGACACCTGCTAACTTTTTTGTAAATTTGCGTGTTGAGATAATGAAGGAGTTTTGAACTGCTGAAAATCCGTTGAAATCCGTAACCAAAAATCGTAGATTGACGTGTCAGACATAACAAAGAAAGCGGCCCTGCATTATCATGAGTTTCCGCGTCCCGGCAAAATTGAAGTAAAACCCACGAAGCCCTATTCAACGCAGCGAGATTTGGCACTGGCCTATTCTCCCGGCGTGGCATATCCGTGTCTTGAGATTGAAAAGACGCCATCAGATGCCTATAAATATACCGACAAGGGGAATCTTGTGGCTGTAATCTCAAACGGCACGGCTGTTTTGGGCCTGGGCAACATTGGGGCTTTGGCCGGCAAGCCCGTGATGGAGGGAAAGGCCTTGCTCTTCAAGATATTTGCCGGCTTGGACTGCTTTGATATTGAGGTCAATGAGACTGATGTCGACCGTTTTATAGAGATTGTAAAAGCGATATCACCGACATTCGGCGGCATTAACCTTGAGGACATTAAAGCCCCGGAGTGTTTTGAGATAGAACGACGCCTGAAGGAGGAATGTGACATACCCGTTATGCACGATGATCAACACGGCACGGCCATAATCTCGGCGGCCGGATTGCTGAATGCGCTTGAAATCCAGAACAAGGATATAGACAAGATACGCCTTGTTGTGAACGGAGCCGGGGCTGCGGCGATAAGTTGCACACGGCTGTATATGGCTATGGGGGTACGACGTGAGAATATCGTGATGTGTGACTCAAAGGGCGTGATAAGGGTTGACCGTCCGGGGCTTTCCGATGTAAAAGCCGAGTTTGCAACCACGCGGGATATCAGCACACTGGGGCAGGCGATGGTTGATGCCGATGTCTTTCTGGGCTTGTCGGTTAAGGATGTTCTCACCCCCGACATGGTCAGGAGTATGGCCGAGCGACCCATAGTTTTTGCGCTTGCCAATCCGGACCCGGAAATAGAGTATGACAAGGCAAAGGCCGTGCGCCCCGACATTATTGTGGCCACCGGTCGCAGCGACTATCCCAATCAGATTAACAACGTTTTGGGATTTCCCTATATATTTCGTGGCGCGCTGGACGTACAAGCCACCGCGATTAACGAGGAGATGAAGTTGAGTGCCGTACACGCCATTGCCGCATTGGCAAAAGAGCCGGTGCCACCTGTGGTGGTCCAGGCTTACAGTGATGAAAAAAAACGTATGAAGTTCGGGCGTGAATATATACTGCCCAAGCCGCTTGACCCCCGTTTGCTGACAACGGTGGCTCCGGCAGTGGCACGCGGAGCGATGGAGAGTGGCGTGGCACGCCACCCCATTACCGACTGGGATGCGTATAATCACCATCTTGCCGAACTCATGGGCAATGATCATAAATTGATGCGCCACTTGGTTGATGCCGTGCATGAGTCCCGCATGGCTGCGAGGGTAGTGCTTCCTGACACGGGACATGACAACCTGCTGCGCGCGGCAGTGGCGGTGGCACAGGATGCTGTTGCATGTCCGATAATCTTGGGAGACGGAAAAGCACTGCGTGAGCGTGCCGCGCGTTTGGGTCTGAGCCTTGCCGGTGTTGAGATTCTTGATATGAATGATGCCGTTGGCAGTGAGTATGCCGGGATTCTTGCCGCCAAGGCCGGGATTACAGTTGCTGAGGCGGCAGAGCGGTTGACCGATACCAATTGCTGCGGATTGATGATGGTGGAATGTGGCGACGCGGATGCTATGCTCATGACGGCTGATGCCGGCGATGCCGAGGCCGGCAACCTCGTCAAAAGGGTTATTGGCATACGTCCGGGATATGACACGTTTGTCGGGCTGCATATCCTTGACGCTCGACGTGGAACATACTTCCTCGCCGACACGATGATAAACGGCAACCCCGATGCCGATGCTTTGTATGACATCGCCCGTCTGACGGCCGAGGCCGTACGATATTTTGCACATATCCCCGTTATGGCGATGGTGTCATGCTCAAACTTCAGGGAAGATTGTGCCGCCGGGACTGCACTGACTCGTGAGGTGGTGTCGCGGCTGCATCGGCAGTATCCCGAGTTGTTGGTAGACGGCGGCATGCAAGTGCAATATGCGTTGGACAAGAGCATGAGAGACCGTCGCTTCCCGGACAATGTCCTCAGAGGAAAAGACATCAACGCGTTGGTGTTCCCCAATCTTGACGTTGCCGACACGGCGTATCGCATGGTGCTGGAAATGGGGGTTGGCGAGGCTATAGGGCCGGTGTTGGTTGGCCTGAACAAACCTGTCCACTTTATACATCGCGACACTCCGGCAAGAGATTTGTATAACATGATTGTTGTTGCGGCAATGGATGCCGCGAAATAAGCGAAATATGACGTATGGTAGTGTTTCCAAATTGTAAGATTAATCTCGGGCTGGACGTCCTGCGCCGACGGCCTGACGGGTATCATGATTTGAGAACAGTCTTTGTGCCTGTGGGGTGGTGTGACATCCTTGAGGCCGTGCCGTTGCCGCCGGGAAGTGACAGCCGCCTGACGGTTACCGGCAACCGATGTGATTGTCCTGTGGAAAAGAACTTGGTTGTCAAGGCATTGCGGGCACTTGAGGCATATACAGGTCGTGAGTTGCCGGTTGATATATTTCTGCATAAAGTCATACCCGACGGAGCGGGGCTGGGTGGTGGGTCATCTGACGCCGCGTTTATGCTAATGTTGCTAAATGAGATGTATGGCCTTGGACTGCCGGCGGATACGTTGGCCGGGATTGCAGCGGGGATAGGAGCGGATTGCGCTTTCTTTATATATAACCGGCCGATGTTGGGTACCGGCACGGGTGCCACATTGACCCCTGTTGACATCCCGGGATTTAAAGGTTGTGACATTGCCGTGGTGAAGCCCGAGGGGTCGGTGAGTACACGTCAGGCATATTCCGGGGTGACACCTGCGGAAGTTGATACCCCGGCCGCGTATGAAGTTGATCCTCAGAGGTGGGCATCGTGCCTGAAAAACGACTTTGAAACATCGGTTTGTATGCAACTTCCGGCCGTCAGGGAGACAATGGACAAATTGGCCGGGTTGCAGCCTCTGTACATCCAGATGTCGGGAAGCGGAAGTGCTGTTTTTGCTATATTCAAGGAAGGATGCGGCCCGGAAAGAGAATTACTGCAAACCATATTCCCCGACTTGGCAGTATATGCCGGCAAACTTGATTTCGCGACTTGACATGACTTATCCTGACTAAACAGAACGGGATGTAACTTTGTTACAATATCTGAAGAGGTTTGGCAAGGTTTTTGTTGTATCATATTGTGATGCCAAAACACACAGAATACTGCCAAACGGCATTGAGCATCTCCCGAATAACCAAAAATCAAGAAAGTAAAAAGCAAAGCCATGAGCAAGAATAAAGATAAAAAGTATGACGCTGAGGACGAGGCCACCCGTCAGGGCACAGCGCAAAGCGATGAGATGACACGTGAGGCTGCCGATGTTGAGGTGGCGGATGATGTTCAGGAGGCTGCTGACGAGGCGGAGACTCAGGATACCGAAGTCCTTGAGTCGGTTGAAGCAGAGGTAGAAACCCTGCGTGCTGAGTTGGCCAAAGAGAAAGAAAATTATCTGTTTTTGCGTGCCGAGTTTGACAACTTCCGTAAGCGCACGTTAAAGGAGAAAACAGAGTTGTTAAAAAGTGCATCGTCAAACGTGATAGAGGGGCTTCTCCCGATAGTTGATGACTTTGAGCGCGGCATTGATGCCAATAAGGGTGTTGATGATGCCGAGGTTATCAAGCAGGGCATGGAATTGATATATAACAAACTGATAAAATATTTGGGACGCAACGGCCTGAAGCCCATTGAGTCAACCGGCAAGCCGTTTGACCCTGACATGCACGAGGCCATAGCAATGGTTCCGGCTGCAGATGAGGAGCAGAAAGGGCAAGTAATAGATACTCCCACAAAGGGATATACCCTTAATGACAAAGTGCTTCGCCACGCAAAGGTGGTTGTCGGGCAATAAAACTTCGCCATAATGGAAAAGAGAGATTATTATGAAGTGTTGGGGGTGTCCAAAACAGCCACGCCCGACGAACTCAAGAAGGCGTACCGCAAACTTGCCATAAAGTATCACCCGGACAAGAATCCGGGCGATAAGGCTGCCGAAGAGAAATTCAAAGAGGCCGCCGAGGCGTATGAGGTGTTGAGCGACCCTGACAAGCGAGCCAAATATGACCAATTCGGCCACTCAATGGGCCCACAGGGATTCCCCGGTGGTGGTGGCGGATTCCATACGGGCGGCATGTCAATGGAGGATATATTCTCGCAGTTTGGAGACATCTTTGGCGGAAGTTTTGGCGGTATGGGCGGCTTTGGCGGAGCCGGTCGCGGCGCGCGACGCCAACCGCGACAGCCGCGTCGTAAAGGTACGGACTTGCGTATCACCGTGAAGATGACGCTGGCCGAGATTGCAACCGGCGTGTCAAAGACATTGAAGATTCCGACATTTGTGGCAGATACCCATTG
>N._stephensi_709_foregut__coassemble_479_pt1 | contig 14320 bp, 9 predicted proteins | sample N__stephensi_709_foregut__metabat2_low_PE_003 | metagenome-assembled genome bin N | reverse complement strand
CGCCGACAACTTCTGGAAACTATATACCGACCGCAACGAGGTGGAAATACTCCATGAATATCCGCAGTTGAGAGATTCCAACCTGTCTGCGGAGGAATATTGGGGAAAGGTTTACCAACTCAAGGACTCTGAAAAATAATTCCGGGAAGATATGTGGCTGCTTTTGTTATTTGCATTGCTGACAGGAACGGTCACACCGATCCAGACGGCTGCAAACTCTAAGTTAAGGAGCGTCATTGGTCCGGCGTTTGCGGTTACCATGGTCTCCTTCATCATATCTCTCGCTGTACTCCTGATATGGTCGTCAGTCTCAGGCTTGCCGGTCATACCCTCATCACAACAGATTGCCATAACGCCATGGTGGGGATGGTGTGGTGGAATAATAGCCCTGAGCACTATCACCATAGTGATGTTCATGTTCAAGTCGTTGGGACAGTTACAGACAACGATACTTCCACTTTTGGGTCAACTTGCCTTCAGCCTTGTGATTGATAATTTCGGGCTGTTTGACGCAACGAAAATTCCGGTGACAATCACGCGTCTGTTGGCGTTAGTGTTGGTAATAGTCGGTGTGCTGATGATTGTCGTGCTTCCACGGCTGAAAAACCAGCAACAGAACGTCCCCACAGGAAACCATACACTGTTTTGGCAGATTGCCGGGATAATCGCGGGATGCCTAATGGCGTCGATTGGAGCAATCTATGGACGGCTCGGAGTTTTACTCGGCTCTCCCTTGCAGGCATCGACCGATTCCTTCACGATTGCGACAGTTGTAATTGTGATAGTCTGCATTCTCAACGGCTCAATTGGCAAGACAGTCAACGCACTGCGCTCGCCCCGCCCGTGGTGGATGTGGCTCGGCGGATTCTGCGGGGCGGCTGCTGTATTCGGCAACGCATGGCTCATACCTCAAATAGGAGCCGGGGCATTCTTCATGGCACTCCTACTCGGGCAGATGATACTCAGCCTCTGCATCGACGGCTTCGGCTGGCTTGGTGCCACAAAACGGAAAATTATTCCCATAGAATACGCCGGTGTAATCGTGATGATTCTCGGCGTGGCACTCCTCAGGCTATAAATGAGGTTGTATTGCAGTAAAACAATGCTTGGGGCAGGTGCGGACGCATTTGTTGCAACCGATGCAGGCGTCGGCGTTGGCGATGTGGGCGTGGCGGTGCCATAGGAACTAACCGAGTTTGATGAGGTCGCAATTCACAAGTTCCGCTCAGAAGAATAATATCAGGCTGTCAACAATGAGACAATAGACTTTAATGCTTTTGTCGCCCATAAAAAAGGTGAAAGAGATTACAGCGAATAGCAAGACCTCTTTCAGATCATTAGTAAGCAATGATAATCTGAATCTTGGCAGGCTTTTTACGATAAAGTCAAGTGTTTTTGCGAAAAAATGTTAACTTTGTGGCGAGACAACAAACTTCATGATAATGACGCGTCAACAACTTATTGATAATATATACCGAAAGGGGACTTTTTTGTGCGTTGGGTTGGACACGGACTCGCGTAAACTGCCCGGGCATTTGGCCGAGGCTTCTGAAGATCCGGTGTTTGCTTTCAACAAGGATATAATTGATGCCACAGCACCGTATTGCGTCGCATATAAGCCTAATTTGGCGTTTTATGAGGCCGAAGGTGCCGAGGGGATGAAGTCGTTTAAGCGCACAGTTGAGTATTTACGCCAACGATATCCGGACCATTTGATTATTGCTGATGCGAAGCGCGGTGACATCGGCAACACCTCGCGACTGTATGCCCGGGAGTTCTTTGAAAACGACGGGGTGGATGCCGTTACGGTGGCTCCCTATATGGGATGTGATTCGGTGACGCCGTTTTTGGGATATGCTGACAAATGGGTGGTTATACTTGCCCTGACGAGTAACCCCGGTTCAATGGATTTTCAGATGATGCGAGATGCTGACACCGGGGAGCGATTGTTTGAGAAGGTAATCAAGACCTCACAGGGGTGGGCAGAGCGTCCTGACGAGCAGTTGATGTATGTTGTCGGAGCGACACGTGGAAGCCTGTTCGGCGATGTGCGCAGTGTCGCACCGAGGTCATTTCTGCTTGTCCCCGGTGTGGGGGCTCAGGGCGGAAGTCTGGAAGAGGTCGTGAAGTACGGGTTTATACCGGGCGAATGTGGGCTGCTTGTCAACTCGTCACGTGGTATCATATACGCATCCTCCGGCACGGATTTTGCCGAAGCCGCCGGTAGAGTTGCCGCCGCTTTGGCTCAGAAGATGAAGGCACTATTAAAATAATCTACGAACGCAAATAGTCCCTGGACGCCGAAGATGAATAGCCATGTCCATCAATAAAGTAATACTTGTAGGCAATGTAGGGCGTGATCCCGAGGTGAGATACGTTGAGAAAAAGCCTTTGATTTCCTTGTCACTGGCGACGACTGACCCGGCGCGTAAAACGGCCGACGGGGCAACGGTTCCGGAGCATACTGAATGGCATCGGGTGGTGCTGTGGGGAGCGTTGGCCGAGTATGCCGAAAAGTATGTTCGCAGGGGGACACGTCTATATGTTGAAGGTAAGTTGCGGACGCGTGTCTGGGAGGATCGCAATACCATAAAGCACTCTGTCACTGAGATTGTTGCTGATACTATTGAGATTTTGGGACGTGTAACCACTTGATTGTTTCCGACAACCTGACCATATCATGAAAAACAGTTAAACATATAAAATTCTGCAATGAAACAAGAAGAAGACATCATTTACGAGTCAGCCGACCCGGTTCAGTTGCCCGAAAATGCGTATCGCGAGTTGGGGGAGGATGAGGCGTATCGGCCGGTCATGCACCCGGCGCGGGAGTATCGCGAGGTGACCCCTTACTCCGTGGGCATGGGGCTGTTGCTGGCTGTGATTTTCTCGGCAGCAGCCGCTTATTTGGGGCTCAAGGTGGGACAGGTCTTTGAGGCGGCCATACCCATCTCAATTATCGCTGTCGGCCTTTCGGGGGCATTAAAAAAGAAAGACCCTATGGGTCAAAACATCATCATACAGTCAATCGGTGCCTGTTCAGGGGTGATTGTAGCCGGTGCTATTTTCACACTGCCGGCACTTTACATCCTGCAGGGAACGTATAAGGATATCACCGTAAACTTCTTTGAGATTTTCCTCAGTTCACTGTTGGGTGGTGTCTTGGGTATCCTGTTCTTCATCCCGTTCCGCAAGTACTTTGTCAAGGACATGCACGGCAAGTATCCTTTCCCCGAAGCCACAGCCACCACTCAGGTGCTTGTAAGTTCGCAGGCGAAGGGGGCATCGTCTGATGGCCAGGCCAAGACACTTGTCATCGCATCGCTTATCGGTGGTGTTTATGATTATATCGTGGCCACATTCGGGTGGTGGACTGAGACGTTGACCACTTCTGTGACACAGTGGGGGCAGACACTTATAGACAAGACCAAGGTGGTAGTGAGTTGCAATACCGGTGCCGCGCTGTTGGGATTGGGATACATTGTTGGGCTTAAATACGCGTTTGTCATATTTGCCGGTTCAATTTTTGTGTGGTGGATTATCATCCCACTGTTGGGGACGTATGGCAACGAGGCTTTTGCAGCCATGACACCTCAGGATCTCTTTACGGGTCATGCACGCATGATTGGCATCGGCGGTATCGCCATGGCCGGAATTATCGGTATTGTGAAATCCTGGCCGATTATATGTCAGGCTGTCGGCCTTGCCGGACGTGAACTCAAGGGCAATGCCGGGGTGAAGAAGTCCATACGCTGGCAAACTGACATTTCAATGAAGAACATCGTCTTCTTCATGCTCTTGGCTTTGGTTGCAGTGTTCTTGTTCTTCTGGTTTGGCGTGATTGGCACCCTTTGGCAGGCGTCCGTGGCGTGGTTGGTTGTCACCGTTATAGCATTCCTCTTTACGACAGTTGCGGCAAATGCCATTGCTATAGTCGGTTCAAATCCGGTGTCAGGCATGACGCTGATGACATTGATTGTAGCATCAGCTATCTTTGTGGCAATAGGCCTTAACGGAACTTCAGGTATTGTCGCGTCAATGGTGATAGGAGGTGTTGTGTGCACCGCATTGTCCATGGCCGGCGGATTTGTGACCGACCTGAAAGTCGGCTATTGGTTGGGTTCAACACCAAAAAAACAAGAGAGTTGGAAGTTCCTTGGCACATTGGTCTCTGCCGCAACAGTCGGCGGTGTAATCCTCTTGCTTAACAAGGTGTATGGCTTTACCGGCGACAATGCCCTCGTTGCACCGCAGGCCAATGCAATGGCAAAGGTAATTGAACCCCTGATGATGGGTGGCGACACACCGTGGATTATGTACATGGCCGGTGCTGTTTTGGCACTTATCCTCAATTGGCTGGGTGTCCCGGCGTTGGCGTTCTGCCTCGGTATGTTTATTCCGCTGCAACTGAATACGCCCATGTTGGTTGGCGGTGCTGTGTCATGGTTCGTGTCATCACGCTCAACGAATCGTAAGTTGAACGATGCACGTCGTGACCGCGGTACGCTCCTCGCCTCCGGTCTGATTGCCGGTGGTGCGTTGTTCGGTGTGTTTGCGGCAATAACACGTTTTGTCGGATACCAGTATCAGAATCCCATGTCTGACATTGCCACACAGTGGGCCGGTCTCGCAGTGTACTTCGCCCTGATAGCATATCTTGCCTGGGATTCCATGCGAGCCAAGCCCGGTAAAAATTGAAACCTCTTGACAGAGAGATAGCACGGTTGGCCCTCCCGGCGGTGGCGGCCACTCTGACAACCCCGTTGCTGGGGCTGATGGATGTGGCTTTCACCGGACACATGGGAGGGCCTGCATACCTTGCCGCCATAGCAATTGGAGGCAATATTTTCAATTTGCTGTATTGGCTGTTCAGTTTTTTGCGCAGCGGAACAGGCGGCCTCACGGCTCAGGCACGTGGTGCCGATAGTTCGGCGATGATGAACGAGGCCTTATTCAGGTCGTTGCTCGTAAGTGTGGCTGTAGGCGCATTGATTATAATCTTGCAGCGCCCCATTGAGATTGTTTTTGAGTGGTTTATGAAGCCCGATGACTTTACATGGAGTCTTGCGCGGCAATACTTCCGTATTTTGGTGTGGGGGGCACCGGCTGTATTGGTCACTTACACCTTCACGGGGTGGATGGTAGGGATGGGGTCATCAAGGAGTGCGTTGTGGATGTCTTTGACAATCAATATTGTAAACCTGATGGCCAGTTGCATTTTTGTTTTGGGCTTGCATCTGCGTGTGGCCGGGGTCGCAACGGGAACTCTGATTGCACAGTGGGCCGGCGTAGCCGTAGGTATTCCCCTCGCCGTCCATTTGGCTCCGAAAGGGCATCGCCCTTCGCTGGGGCAACTTGTTGAGAAGAAGAAGATGAGACGATTTATGTCAATAAACATTGACATACTGTTGCGCACGGTTTGTCTCATAGCCGTAACCCTTTGGTTTACACGTGAAGGAGCCTCGCAGGGCTCGGTTATATTGGCCGCAAACGCACTGTTGATGCAGTTTTTCATATTCTTCAGTTACTTCACGGACGGGCTGGCATACGCTGCGGAGGCCATTGTTGGCCGAGCCATTGGTGCACATGACGCAAGCATGCGCGCAGCGGCCATAAAGCGTATCATGTTGTGGGGCATTGGTGTGGCCACATTGTTTACCGTGATATATGCTTTTGGCGGCAGTGGATTTATAGGCTTGTTGAGCGCGGACTACGGCGTACGCTCGGCTGCCGCCGACTTCATGCCATGGGTCATTACAATACCGTTTGTCGGTTTTGCTGCGTTTATTTGGGACGGCATTTTCATCGGATACCTGCACACACGGGCTTTGCTGTACAGCATGTTATTGTCTGCTTCAGCATACTTTGTGACATTGTGGATTGCCGAGCCCCTACTGCATAATCATGCCTTGTGGCTGGCATTTATTGTTTATCTCGCAACACGTTCACTCGTTCTGACGCTTTACAACAAAAAACTGTACGGATAGGCTCTATGCTTTCTGTGCCGTTTTGGACGCCGCGGCCGTGAGTGACTGTGCCGTGTCGGTGGTACGTAGCCTTCGGGTGTAGAATGCGGCAATAATACCCAAAAACACCAGTGTTATGGCTTGCACGCACCATGCTGCCAAGGCAAATGCTGTTGCATCCGTATGGCTGAAACCGTATAACTCAAGCGCGTAGGCCACACCGATGGTCCACGGCCCCAATCCGCCGTTTGACGGGATGATGGTGGAACATGACCCCATAACCAATATCACCAATCCAAGACCAAGTCCGAAGTAATTGCCGGGTGTGGTGACAATGTGTTGCGTAAATTGAAAACCGAATAGACACAGATAGGTTTGCAGATAATTACAAACCCATATCCCGAGGGTGAGCCACAGGAAAACGCCCATAGGACGCAGCCTGAACAGTGACATAAATCCGGCCCCGATGCGTCGTAATCCTCGCGACACTGCCTCGGCCCAAGCGTGTCCCCTCCCAAAGTGCATACACCCCCAACAGAAGAATACTACCAAAAGAAGGACAACCCATGTCCACACACTGCCAAACAACCCCATCACCACCCGGCCAACCTCAAAGCGGTGAAAAAACTCCGCCATTGCGGCAGGCGTAAACAGTAGTGCCATTGCAACAATCAAAATCACGACAATTAAATCGGCAGTGCGGTCGCCAATATCAGTACCCACTACAGTCATAAACGGGCAATTTTGACGGCGAGACACATACCAACACCGCCATGCCTCGCCCAAACGCGGAAACAAGAGATTCAGCGCGTATGCTCCGAAAATGGCCATGCTTCCCACTGCCATAGGAGCGAGACTTCCACCGGCCTGACGCACTTGCATCTCCCACCGCACACCACGAAACATCAACGCAGCCGTTGTGAACAACACCATGCCGGCAGCCAGCCACCACACATTGCTTTGCTGCGTAATGATTTGCCACAGACGCTGTGCGTCAATATTATGGAACATCCATATCACCATTGAAACGGTGATAATCCACGGCAGGCAGTAAGACATGAGTTTCTTTAGGACACTGTTTCGGGCATGTTGTGCGTCGGTTGCCCTTGGCTGCGCAGGGGAACTGTTTGGTTGTGATGCGGACATAGTTGCAATGCTCTTTTAATGAGAACGTTTTCATGCTTTGGTGAGTTCAGAAAGCCGTTGATTATCTTCGGATTTGAAATTTAGTTGTAAAAAGAGTTGAAAAAAATTTGCGAGAACGGAAAAAAGGCTATACCTTTGTGCCGTCAAAAAGCAATAATTGTAATATTATGTTGTCTTTTTGGTATAGTCTTATAGATTGTCTTATGGTGTAATGGTAGCACTGCAGGTTTTGGTTCTGCCTGTCCAGGTTCGAATCCTGGTAAGACAACATTGAAAATCGCTAAAACGCTGAGGATAAGGCATTTTGGCGATTTTGATTTTCTAAAAAGGTCAACCAAAGGTCAACGCACCCCAAAATAACACAAAATCGGCCTCCATGACACACTATTTTGGGGGTCGTTGTAGATCGCATGATTCGGGCGTGATTTGTCCGATAATGCATAATTGCAAAGGTATACGTTTCCCCTCAATCCCTCTAACTTCACCGCATAAAAAATGGCTACCCTCACGGGCAACCATCCTCAAAAGTAATTCTAACTAAATTGAAATATTCCTATTGGTATAATGCGAAAACTATCAAATGGATGTGAGGTTGTGTACGGGTGGTGGTGCAGGATTGGAATGTTTTATCTAAAGTAGACGAAAGTAGACGGGGTTAGTTATCTTCATCAGTCTCGCCACAAAGTTCTCGTAGCCGTTGGATGACCGGGTCATCTTTGGCGGTACGAACAGAAATATCAACGGCAGTAGCTTGCATTTTAGGAGCAATGTATGCCGCGTACTTCTCCATGATGACTGCGCGGTCGCGTGGGTCGAGTGCATCAAGGTCTCTCTGGAATTGTCCGCTTTCTTGGTAACGCTTCCAATGGTCAGCGAGTAATTCTCTGATACTCGCGGTAGTTTTGTTTGGGGTACCGGCTGTGCGTCCTCCTGTTTTCTTTCCTTTCATATTATTTGACTTTTATGTGCTACAAAACTTAAAAGTGCGATGTAAAGGTACGGCTTTAAATTAGCGCATGAGTTTTAAGTTTTGTAACTTCAATAATATTACGATATGAGTTTGGCAGGAGGCATAGTTGGTGGCGCGTTAGGTGCTGCCGGGAGTATCTTCGGTGGCATTCAGGCGTCCAAGGCCATGAAGAAGGTGAAGAAGTCTTTGCAGGAGCAGCAGAGGAGGAATCAGGCGTGGTATGACCGCAGGTATAATGAAGATGCGACGCAGAGGGCGGATGCGCAGGCTGTTCTGAGCCGTACTCAGGAGAGCATCCGTAATCGTAACCGTCAGGGAGCAGGTGCGCAGGCGGTGACGGGTGGTACTCAGGAGGGTGTTGCGGCGGCGCAGGCGGCGAATAATGATGCGTTGGCTGTTGCGGCGGCGCAGATTGCGGCGCAGGGTGAGCGTCGGAGGGATGCGGTAGAGCGGCAGTATCGGGGAAATGACAGTCGTTATCAGCAGCAGTTGTCAAATTTGGAGGCCGGCAGGGCGCAGGCGATTGGTCAGGCTGTCAGTGGTGTCGGGAGTGCTGCGGCAGGTTTGGGCGGTGTTGTTGATGACTTCAGGGATGATGGTATGAAGGGGAGTGAGTGGTTGCGTGAGGTGTTGAACGAGAGTAAAAATTGAGGTGTTATGGCACGGGAAGATAAGGATGAGGAGTTGAATCCTTGGGCAACCGGGGCTTTGGCTGCGGAGGATGAGGATGCTTTAGCTGCGGAGGAGAAGGAGGCTCAGGCTGCGGAGGAGAAGGATGCTCAGGCTGCAGGGAGCGACCGCAAGATAAGGACGTTGCAGGATATTCTTGCGAGGATGGAGCCGCCGGAGAGTGCGGAGCAGCGGCACAGGCGTGAGCGCAGGGAGCGGTCGGCGCGGACTGTGGCTGCTGTCAGTGACGGCATACGGGCGATGAGCAATTTGTTTTTCACATCGCAGTATGCGCCGAACATGTACAACCACGAGAAGGAGAGTGCCGTGAAGGTGGCGGATGCCGAGAGGGAGCGAGGGGAGAGGCTGCGTAATGCCAGAGACGAGCGATGGCTGCGGTATGCGCTTGCTCATGCTGACGCAGTAGATAAACATCGGCAGCAGGCGGCGGCTCAGCAGGCGGCGGCGAAAAAGTTTGCGGCCGACCGGGAGTATCGACAGGAGAAACTGGAAATTGCGCAGCAAAATGCGGATGCGACGACGAAAAGGGCGGATGCCTATGCGCAAAACGTGGATGCGAATACAGGCTATATAAATGTTAAAACCGAGCATTATCCCGCGGAGTCCCTGGCAAAGCAGGGAGCATTAAATCGTCAGGGCACCGGTGGCAGACGCGGTGGTGGCGGACGCGGTGGCAGACGCGGTGGCAGACGCGGTGGTGGCGGACGCGGTGGCAGCGTTGGGGAAAAGACGGTAACGACTGTCACTAACGGGCCGAACGGACGTACGGTAAGGACTACAACAACAGTGCCGGGGAAGGGACGGCGCAGTGTCGGGTGGTAGGTTTTTCAGGTTTTATGTTTTAAGTTTTAGTTTTAGAGAGTTATGGCTGAGACTACGGGTGAGAGGAATCGTAAGATGTTGTATAATGCGGCGTTGTCGTATTTTAATGATTTGGGCAGTGAGGATGAGTTTGCTCAAAGGCTGAAAAATACGGAAGAGCGCAGGAAGTTTTATAATGCGGCATCGGAGTATTTTGACGACTTGGGGACGTTTAAGGAGTTCACACAGAGGGTTAATCCGCCGACGCGTAAGGTAAAGGTCTTGTTGGACAAGAGTACGCGTGACCTCCTTGACATGTATGACACGTCGGACGATGCGGAGAAATCGGAGAAATCGGAGAAATCGGAGGCATCGGAGACGTCGGAGGCGTCGGAGGCGTCGGAGGCATCGGAGAAATCGGAGGCGTCGGAGGCATCGGAGAAATCGGAGGCATGGGAGGCGTCGGAGGCATTGAAGACGGCGTGGTATGACACGTCGGACGGTTTCCGTGGGTTTGTGGAGTATGAGACTCCTGAGGGGCTTATTGTGTCGGAGGATAAGGACGGGAATATTATCCACACGTATGCCCCGGAGGGTGTCAAGATTCCTGAGGGTGGTGTATTTACTGTGACGGACACACGGGGACGAACCGGCACTGTGAGGGTCCGGAAGTTGTTTCGGAATCTTGACAAGGACGGATATATAAGGTATCTGACGGCGGATGAGCAGGGGTCACCGTTGCCTGCCGGGACGTACAATGTCAGGGATAAGTGGGGCAACGTCAAGGTTGTTATTGACGATGATGGTCGGCAGAGGGTAATCCGGCAGATGCGTAACTCAGGGGTGGTGTCTGAGAATGAGGAGGCGTATAATCCCATCGACGATGTACGGGATATGTACGAGGAGATGCAGTCGGGGATTGAGCCGTTGGAGGTTGGTGCGAAGACGCTCGGTGAGCGTGAGCAGGAGCGTGAGCAGGAGCGTGAGCAAAGGCACAAGCGTATGGATGCCGGGTATTCCGACACGCGACAGGGACGACATCAGCGAAGAATGGATGAGAATGCCGAGTTGCGTGACCTTCAACGTGAGAAAGTGGGTGGAGAACTGCTGCAACTTGGTTTGCAGGGACAAATAGAGGGGAATTTGCGTCTTGCCCAAAAGCGGCTGAAGGATTTGCAGGCACTCAAGGCGAGGGAACTTGAGGGTCGCGGAGTGGGTGCGCAGTATGGGGATGCGATGAGGGTGATGCATCATGTGCCGACACCGGACTCTGAGAAGAGCGGTCTTGACAGGGAGATAGAGGCGTTGACCGCTGAGGTGTATCTGCTTGGCAATGCGTTGAAGCGTGGAGGGCAGCAGCGTCGGGCGGCTGCCGGTGCATGGTATGAGCGGTTGTGGCAGGGTATCAGGGATGGTGTCACTGACGAGAACTCGCCGACGTTCGGGGTGTTTGAGATTTCGGCTGCTGATGCTGTGCGGAAGGCTGATGCGAAGACTGTGGCCGGGCAAAGCCTGATACGGTCATATAAGTTGGCAAAGGCGTATGAGGAGGTAACGAACACCGGGAGTAGCCTGTATGAGGGGGCGCGGTTTATAGGCAGTCTGTTTACCAACCCGATTGCGCCGGCATCGGGGGCGACGGGTGCAGCAGCACGTGGTGGTATGACGCGATTGTTGGCACGTGGTGTTGAGAAGGAGGTTGCGAAGAGGCTGACGGCCGGGACACTTTGGCGTCGTTTGGCTGTTTCGGGGGCGCAGATGGGAGCGAATTTTGCGACCTTTGAAGGGTTTGGCAGCATTAAGGAGCAGTTGTCGGGTACAGAAGATTTCTCATGGGGGGAAGTTGCGGAGCGAGTCGCTCACGGTGCGGTTATGGGTGGTGTCACGGGTGGTGTCGGCGGTTTTGTCGGCAACACGGCTAATAAGATTATACGCGGCACTGAGAGTCGAGTCGGTGTTATTGGCACCAAGTTGGCGTCGTACCCTGTGGCGGTTGGTGTTGAGGGTACGGTGTTTGCGACGCCTGAGATGTGGGCGGCGCAGACGATGAGCGATGCGGAGTTTGACAAGAAGTATGCGGAGGTGTTCGGGTACGCTGAGGTGACAGACCCTCAGAAACGAAGTGAGAGGCGTGCGGCGGTGCGTGATGCGATGACGATGGATGCTTTGGCGCGGAATCTTGCGTTTGTGATGGGCATGAAGATGGCCGGGGCGCAGACTTCGTTGGTCAGGAAAGGTATCGGGGCGGTTGTGAGTCCGAAGAGTGCCGTGCAGCGTGTTGCCGGGTATGTCAACGGCATCATTGAGGAGATGCAGAAGGGTGGCCAGCCTTTGGCGGAGGTGATTGCCGGGAGGATACGCCGGGGTGTTTCAGCAGATATGTCGCTTGGCAGGGATGAGCGTCGTCAGATGAAGGAGGCCGGATATGGCAGGCTGACGGATTTGTTCAAGAAGACTGTTAATGACGGACGGCGAGTATTGGACGGTGAGGACGACGGTGCGGAATATGTCCGTGCGGAGACGGTTCGGGGCGATGGCGAACTTGATTTGGACGATTACGGGTTGTTGCGCAGGTTTTTGGCAGATGGCAGGGTCAGCGAGTCGGCCAGGGCGAAGGTGTTGTATTTTGCAACGGGGCAGTTGTATCGGGAGTCAACGGTTACGGGCAGTGCCGTGGAGAGGTTGCCGGACGGGACGATAGAGGTGAGTGCTGTCGGGGCAAGCGGCAGTGTTGTGACGAGTCGCCGTTTCAAGGATGCGGAGGATGCTGCGGAAGAAAAAAGTCGTATAGAGCGGCAGGCGGAGATAAATGTGATTGACATAGGCGAGCAGTATGCCACGGCACGTGCCATGGCTGAGGCCGGCAAGGCGGTGTATGGGGAGGTTGCCCGAGGCCGGGGAATGCGTGCTGAGGATGTTGAGCGAGTATTTGAGGAACATTTGCAGGGAGTGCGTCATCAGGGGCTTGCCGTGGAAATTGTCAAGGAGGTCACGGAGGCACTGTCTCCGAAGTTGGAGGAGTCGTCACTGATGCCGCAGGCGATACGTGCTGCTGTTGAGCGTGAGTATGGGGTAAGCATTGACGATGCGCTGCAGCGGCCTGAGGGCGAGCGAACCGAGGGGGAGCGCAGTGCCATCAGGGAGTATGCGCAGCGGCTGTTCCCTGAGGAGTCACGAGGGAGGACGGAGCGTCCGGGGCGTGAGCAGGCCGAGGCGCAGCGGATTTATGAGTCGGGGCGTCTGCTGTACGGGCGTTTTGACGAGGGTACGCCGCAGGAGCGTGCCGAGGCGCGAGCGGATATGGATGCCCTCATCTCGTGCTATAAGGAGGCGTTGGAGTTGATTGATGACGCTTTCGGGGCTGACGCTGAGGCACGTCTTGCCGAGATGCAGGAGAATCCGTGGGATTTGGTTACGAATCCCGAACTGACAGCCGACCAACAGGATGCGCTGCTTAACTATATCAATGCGAAGTCAGCCCTTGACGGGGTGCGGGATGCCGCCGATGAGAGTGCCGAGGGCAAGCGTAAGGCGGTGATTCAGGCCGTCAAAGATAGAACACACGTTGATGCAGGGGTTGTCATCCCTGCCACGATGAAAGTTGACGATAGGCAGGTGTTCATCATCAAGGGCAATGTGGTGATGTTTGAGGACGGCACGGCAGTTGACGTGTACAAGTCTGATGATAGTGTCATTATCTTTGACCCGACGACAGGCACACGCGAGTTCACATCGGCAGAGCGCATCTTCAAGGTTGGGGAGGCGGTCAATCCTCAATCGGAGATAGATGCGGCACTTGCGGAGGTGGAGGCGCGGAGGAATGTGTTCCCCGATGTTGAGCCGGAGAAGTCGGACGTGTCAGACGGTTCTGACGAGTCGGACGTTCCGGTTGCCAATGTAGAGGCATACGACAAAGGTTATGAGGATGGATTGGATGTTGCCAAGGAGGTTGACGATGCCACCCTCAACAATGCAATCACTGAACTCCGCGAAGAATATAAGAACGGCACTCTGTCTGATGAATGGCGCGGTCGACTTGAAGCTTACGAGTATGAGCAACAGCAACGAGCCGGGCAAGAGATTAAGGAGGGAGGACGCACGAGCCGTGCGTCCCTACTGCATGGTGAGCCATCAGAGACGGCATTGGAGCGTATACCGATTGATGAGAAAAGCGGAGAGCCGAAGTTTGAGTCAGTGGATAAGGATACCGCATGGGATGGTCTTGTCGAGGCTGTCGGTGGGGAGAAAGACGCATTGGAGATTGGTATGGCACAAATCCAACAGGCAAGTGCCGACCTTGAAGCATTGAAGAAGAAGCCGCCCAAGCCCAAGATTCCGAAACTGAAAGGCTCACCCATGGCCATGGTACAAGCCAAGCGCGAAGCCAACGAAGCGCATCAGAGGGCTATGACCGAGTACCAAAAGCAGTTGGCCGAGGCAGAGGCTCGTGAAAAGGCGTGGAACGCCATTGTCGGTGTCTATACCACTCGCAGTGCCGAACTGCGCAGACAGCGCGAGGAAGAACAGCAGAGACGCAATGCCGAGGCGCATGCTGCGGCCGTGGGTCGATTTGAGGAGGAAAAGCGCGTCAAGGCAGAGAAGCAAGCCGAGCAGGATGCAATTGGTACACACGCAGTGAATCCTAAGATAAAGGCACGTTGGGATGCGGCTCCAAAGGTGGAGGGCAGTCCGGACGCTATTACCCTGCCCGATGGCTCGACCATTCGCGGACGCTATGTGCTGACCG
>N._stephensi_709_foregut__coassemble_431_pt1 | contig 15164 bp, 7 predicted proteins | sample N__stephensi_709_foregut__metabat2_low_PE_003 | metagenome-assembled genome bin N | reverse complement strand
ACCGGTAATGGGCGACATATTTTCCCACTTGTCGAGAGCCTCGGCATATTCCAGGTGACCCTCTGTACTTTCCATATCATAATCCTTCTCACGCGGACGTGCCGGAACCAAAAGTTTGTTAAGGTCAAGATTCAATGATAAATTATGATAGTCGGCCAACGGGAATGTAAATGAAGTTCCAAGCCTTAAGTTTGTAGGAAGGAATGCCGGATTTTCACCATTATCATACGAGATTTTGGTACCGATATTTGAGATATTCCAACCCCATGCCCACTGGCATTCGTTACGTCCGATTATCGGATATGTGGTATAATATCCCGAAATGTCGGCCGAGAATGCCGATGCACCTGTCTGTTGATCACCGGCGTAGGAGGACGAAAACCCAAGGTCACTGTATATATATCGGAAAACAACACCCATTGAGAACTTCTCAGAGAGTTTACGCGAATATCCGATGTCAAACGACAACTCATACGGGTTCAGGTTTTGCCCCGTGCCTCCCGTCATTGAATTGGATTGCACCTCTCCCAAAGAGAAGTAGCGCAACGAGGCAGAAATTGCCTGATTATCACCTTGCCCCAACTTATAGTAGCCGGAAAGGTTGGCCAAAAATATGTCATTGACGAGTTTGCGCAACCACGGGGTGTAACTCAATGCCAATGCTCCCTGTGAATATGCAAATGCGTATTTTGATGGATTCCAATACTGGGAGTTGGCATCAGGTTCGGTTGCCGCACCGATGTCACCCATTGATGCTCCACGGGCATCCGGGGCAATGTTCAACGAGTTAGTACCGGTTTCAATCGGGTTAAAATCGTCTTTTTGGGAATATGCCGGAATTGCCGACGCGATTGTGAGCGTCAGAATTGCCGTTTTCAGTATTACTTTAGTCTTCATGTTAATATATCAACTCAATATATAAACTGAAATCGGGGCATATTATTGCCCCGAACATCATTTTATTAATACAATATTAAGAAGATGTGTCATACATCCATGGCAACTCGCTAAGTCTCAAGTTCTTTATCAAGTTGTTCATATATGCTGTGACGACTTTTGTATTCCGGGACAATTCGCTTCATCTGCGCAACAATCTCCATCGGGTCTGCCATAGGGGCATCATCAATCAGTTTGCCGATTGCTTTGCGTACCTCCATAAAGTCATAATGTCGCACCTTGGCAACCTTAATTTTCGGGTGTACTGTAGGCAATACAAGTTCCTTGTCAGCAAGTACCTCCTCATATAGTTTCTCGCCGTCACGCAACCCGGTAAAGCGAATCTCGCAGTTAGCTCCACTGAGGCGAATCATATTGCGTGCCAAATCTATAATCTTCACAGGTTTACCCATGTCAAATACAAAAATCTCGCCACCGTTACCCATTGTTCCGGCTTCAAGCACAAGATTGCATGCCTCGGGGATAAGCATGAAAAACCGAATGATATCCGGATGTGTCACCGTCAGAGGGCCGCCGTGTTTAATTTGCTCCTTGAACAGAGGAATTACAGAACCGTTTGACCCCAAAACGTTGCCGAACCGCGTAGTCACGAAGCGCGTACAGCCCTTTACACGTCCCTCCTGAATGGCCTCATCAAGCGACTGTACATATATCTCGCACAACCGCTTTGAACACCCCATCACATTTGTGGGGTTGACAGCCTTGTCGGTTGACACCATTACAAACTTTTGTACATGGTATTGTGTTGCCAAATCGGCCAAAATTTGAGTTCCCTTGACATTATTATGAATACTTTCCCGAGGATTATCCTCAAGCATGGGAACATGCTTGTATGCCGCAGCATGAAAAATGACTTCAGGATGGAACTTTTCAAATAACTGCTGCATGTGCTCCCGGTCAGCAATGTCAGACAGTACCGTATGTGCCTTGATTTCGGGGAAATCCCGTGCCATCATCAGGCGAATGTCATGCAACGGTGTTTCCGCCTGATCAATCAACAGCAACTCGGAAGGGCCGCAACGGCTTATCTGGCGCACTATCTCACTTCCTATAGACCCGGCAGCCCCGGTTATCATTATACGATGGTTGTTGAACTTTCGTCCAATCTCATCCATATCAACCTCAATCTTCTCACGTGGCAACAAGTCCTCAATATCAACCTCATGTAACTGCTGATGCGTAATATCGCTGTGTCCATCCCACAGTTGCTCGGAAGGCATCATGTATATTTTTATTCCACCTTCAATCAGGGCATTGACAAGTGCTTCATTCTCTCGTAAAGCCTCGGAACAGAATGGCGACACAAACAAGGCCTTGATGTTCTGTTGCTTCATGGTCTCAACCAAATTGTCGCCAATTGCATATACTTTTACGCCTTGCAAAATACGGCCTGTCATCTCCGGGTTGTCAGTGACGAATCCACTCACACAAAATCGTGCCGAATCCTGATTGCGTACACTCTTGGCTATTGAGATGCCACCGTTACTAACTCCGTATATAAAGATCTTGTCAGCAGTTTTACGCCTGAAGATTGAATCATACAAATATTTTATGACAACACGTTCCGTCCACAATATTAGCAGTGCCATAATAGAGCCAAGAAATATCTCACGCGCACGGAAAGGCAAATAGTCATTCAGCAAAAAAACACGTCTCACTACAAGCGACAGACACACCCCAACAAGCACAGCACATGCAATACGCTGCAGATCAATAAATGAGGAATAACGGAAGACACCGGCGTATGTGCGGAAAATACGAAATCCAACGATGAAACAGACCGTGTACACAGCCGTAACCTCAAGGACAGACGCAAACCGCGCCACGGTGGCAAACAAGCCTGTGTTGAGAGTATATACTACTAATAAGGAGAAATAAACTGTAAAAATGTCCAACAGAACAATGCACCATAACGGGAGTGCACTTTTCCTGAAGTACCAATTAATTACATTCTTAATCATTTATAATTTTTTATATGATTGCGTATGTCCCTGTTGACATTGACTCGGTCATTGATTGAAATCATACTACCATACATTTGTATTTCACCTAATTAAGAGTCTCGCAAGTATTTCTTGATAATCTTTAGCGTTACATGCTCGCAGCATTTAGTGCCTAATGATGTGCAAATTTACACATTATTTTCATTTCACACAAATAATCAGAACGCGATATAATCCCGTAAAAATTTGTAACTTTGTACCGACAAAAAGAAAGGAAAAGACTGAGAGAGTGTCCAACGAGACATTCTCAAAATGTCGGAGTGCTTGTAACCTCTTAAAAAACAAGAAATTATGCCCAACAAGAGTTTATCTATGCGGGTTACACCCGTTTTCATAGTGCTCACCGCACTGTTTTCGGTATGCCTCATCGTCAGCAATCTGCTTGAAACCAAAGTAATTGACCTCGGATGGTTTACCATTACGGCAGGATGCGTTGTCTTCCCCGTCAGTTACGTAATAAACGACTGTATTGTTGAGGTCTACGGACTTAAGAATGCCAAATTTGTCATATTTTTGGGATTTGCCATGAACCTCTTTGCAGTGCTTGTCCTTCAACTAGGCATCATTATGCCCGGTGATACCAGCCCGGAAATTTCGGCTGCGATGGATACCGTCTTCGGTGCCACGCCACGCATTCTGTCGGCGTCATTTACGGCTTTCCTTGTCGGGTCACTTATCAATGCTCGTGTTATGCACGTTATGAAACACACCCCTGCGGCCACCAATTCGCGCCGCTCATTCTCATTTCGTGCCATTGCGTCCACCATTGCCGGTGAGGGTGCTGACTCGCTGGTTTTCTTTCCAATAGCATTCGGAGGTGTCCTCCCGATGTCTGTCATAATCAGCATGATTTTGACTCAGGCATGTATCAAAACCGTTTACGAGATTGTGATGCTTCCCATAACCTTACGCACCGTCTCAGCCCTGCGACGCCACGAAGAGCCTCTTCTCGCTCCAACTCTTTAACCAATATACAATCAACACGAAGATGGATGTGCCAGTAATCCACCTCCGTGTTGATAACTGATTCTATAGTTTAACGACGAATCTTGAAGGTTTGTCCTCCTTGCCGAAGTATATAGACACCGGCGGGAAGAGAGTTGACAGCCTCCCATGTCGCGGCCGTGCCGACCTTTATACCGTCAATAGTCCATACGTCCATGGTGGTTGTGACATCAATTGCTCGGATGCCTGAGCCACTGAGGCTATTGATGCGGAACGCCGGCGAGACGGTCTGTGTCTGACGATTACCGGCCTCATCTTCCAATGAGATGCGCACATCATACCATCCTGTTTCACTCTTGACATTCACCTGATCTAGGTTGCCGGCATAGAATGCGCCATAGGCGGGCATAAAGAATTTTGACATGTCCTCTTCAACGGTAAATTCAGAAAATGCGTCTGTGCCGTATGGAGCGTATTCGACCTTAACTTTTTTCAGCGGCTTGAAGATAAACCACTCATTCCACGTCTCCGGGTTAACCTCAAGTTCATAATCTCCGGCACAGAAAGTCATTACGCCGTCGTCTGCTGTTTCAAATCTGTCTGTAACATAATTATTCTTGTCTCTGAACTGGAGGATTTGCAGCGTTGGCGGTTGCATGTCAGCATTACGCTGATCCCACACTGTGGTTGAGGTATTTGTAGCCTGCAGGCCGTCAACCATGAGGTTTGCATCGGTAACTTCAAGTGTCATTATTGAGGGTTCCATCTCCTCCTCTCCCCAATTTTCGGCCAAGTCATAAAACTGTGCGTAATTGTCGGCGAGAATATTATCGCCGGACATCAATTTCACATCATGGTTCAGATAGTCAACTGTCCTCATTTCAGAGAATCGTCCGACAAAACTATAGTTGACACCACCCCAAGCCGCAACAGTGACAACGGTAACAGGACAATTACCACCGAATACTCTTGAATCATTGTCCAAATAGGGGAAAGAGAAATATGGATTGTAGTATGGAGTATTGGCATTGAAGAACTCCTCTTGATTCATGCCGGAATAAAGATACCCGTTGACACCGGTGTATTCGTAGTCTCTGGTTACAAGATTCATCAATACATCGCTATTTTTTGCGTATCCGACCTGCGGTGCGACAATACCGTACAGGTTCATAATGTCAGTATACCCCCATGCCGGGAACGTGTTTACGACCTGATGGTATTGATTATTATCGGTGGGATGCGTTGAACATACCAGGACACGGTCCTTGGGCATGTTTTCAAAAGCAGCACCGTAAGCATTTATTGCACTGATAGACTCGCTTTTTGAAAGCATCCATTTATCAATACCGATAAGCGGATAACTCGGAACAATATTATCTTCGGCGGCAGACGGAGTCCATATTGACTCTCCAAATCTGTGGTTTAGTGTTAGGAAGTCTTCCGGGTTGTTTGAGACAGTTTGAGATTCACTGCCTTGGGATTCAAGGCCTACAACCATCGGGCCATATTCCCCACTATATGCAAGGATTTTTTCAGTAACGGTCACACATTCGGTGGCTATGTCATTCATCCTTACACATCTATATGAGTAAAAGTCAAGAATAAACCCTCCCCAATCAATACGTTCCCACGCACTAAACACCGTATTTAATGTGGAGCCCTGATTCAATTGTATACTCATTGAGTAAAAAGCCCCGAAGATGTTCCCCCCTTCAACGAGATTTCCGTCAAAGTCTACGGCATCCGGCACCATTTCTGTACCATCGGGCAACACCGGCTTAAAACGAATCTCACGATCAGCATCATTACAGTTTATATCTACGGTAACACTCTCATGTGGAGCAATGGTTACAGACCTGGCAACCACGTTAAACTCCTCTCCGTATTCAAATACTCCGACAACCCAGTAGTCTCCGGCCGGACAGTCAAACACGCCGGAAGACTCCTCATATGGGAAATAAACAGCATCAAACGACCAATCTTTTGCCACAAGGTCAATCTGATTGGGTGACCATCCCGTTTCGGCATCATAAATCAGTTTTACATCAATGTGAGCATCCGATGCAATCTCAAGATTTTTTTGTTTTGACGGCCTTTTCGAGTCTGTGACCTTAAATTGCGTGGTCAGATGTGAGTTATTGTACTTACTTTTTTCCTTAAAGGCCTGTATCCTTGCCTTTATCTCAGGGGGAAGTGACGAATAATCGGAAGCACCCACAGCCGTTATCGAAAACAGAGTCAAGGCTGCTGCCAATAAATACGGTTTTAAACTTTTCATAATATCTGGTTTTATAAAGTGTCGGAGGCAAATTTCAATAATTTAGCAATCATATATAATTTTTCAGCGTAGACTCAGCGTGGACAAGAGGCTTAAATCGCCGTCAGTTTGACATTTTATGGTAACTTTGGCACATGAAATTTCTTCTCCCCATAATTTTATTCCTTACACTTGTGGGATGCAGTCAACACCGAAAAATTGACGATTCCTATCCTTGGCCGGCATCGGGTATCGCCGAGGCGGACTCTCTTTTGTTGGAATTAGAACATGCTCGTAGTACACCCGGACTTAGCGAAGAGACACCGCGCATCGTAAAAGAGTTTTGTGATGTTGCCGAAAAACACAAGGATAACAAGATTCTGAAATTGCGACAGGTATATGTCAATGCGCCCTTACGGGAGAGCCGTAAAGAGTTGCTTGAATATCTGCGAACCAACATGGCGCGCCTGGATTCTGCCGACTCTCCATATGACTGGTATATGCTGCGAAATCTGCTTGTGGATTTCCACGCGGAGCCTGATGCCTTCAAGCACTACAAAATGATTACTGAGAATATTAAATTTTTTTCAGATAAGGGGGCTGAGCCTGAAGTTGCGTTAAATTATCTTGCTCTCGCATTTCTAATGATCGACTTACATGACGAGATGAAGGCACGCATGTATGTAAACGAGGCCATGAAGTTGGAGAAGAAACATAACCGTGGCACGCAAATCCTCGGTCTCAAAGTCCTGAATGCCTTATTGACCCCCGAAGATCGGCAACCGGAAGTTTACCGCAGACTGTTTTCCGACACTGAATTTGAGAAAGAACCGCGCATGCTTGCTGTGATGTTACAAAACGCCGCTATTGTCATTGACTCCTTGCCACTGATTGAGAAATCAATCAATCTGATACGTACACACGATGTCGGCAGAAACAATCTTGCCGGTTGCATACTTATAAAAGGAGGTCGCCTGCGCGAGCATGGCCGCAGCAGTGAAGCCATAGAGTTGCTTCGGACACTCGGCGATTCTATTGACTGCGGTAAAATTGAGGCTCATGGCCGTTACCGAGCCATCTTGCATCAATATCTGAGTGAGGCGTATGAGGAGGTCGGGATGCAAGATTCGTCCCTGATGCATGTAAAAGCGTATATCGACTGTCGTGACAGCATGGAAAGAGAACTGAAATCAGGCAATATATATGAGTTGGACGCTTTGGAACGCATTCGTGATTCCGAAAGGAACGCACAAAAACAACGTATGGTGATTATATACATCGGCATCTTGATAACGTTGTCGTTGGTTTTGTTCATCGCATACATAATTACACGCAACAAGCAACGACATGAAACACGCCGGCATGAGCAAGCCTTGCTTCAGGTAGAAATTGAGAATGAACAAAAAGTAATTGCAGCTCAGTCAGTTGTCATGGAGGAGAATAACAAGATGATAACCGACATAGGCGTTGAGATAAAATCATTGGCAGAAAAGGGGCTTTTGGCTGATGAAGGACTTAATTCCTTATCGCGCATGATGCGTGTACACAAAAGCAACGAACTTAACCGTCGGAGTATGCTAAAAGTCAACCAGGAGACAAACAGCCGATTTATGACCTCTCTGAAAGATGATTACCCGGAACTGTCCGAGACAATGTTGCGATTCGCGGCATTAATGGTTGTCGGTGCAGACACTCGCCAGATGGCGGCAGTACTGAATATAACACCCGAGTCGGTACGCAAAAATCGCTATCGACTGCGTTTACGCCTCAATGTTCCAAAGGAGCAAACGCTTTATGACTTTCTGAGGCGCTACAACACACCACGCTGAGACCTGAGCGAGGCAAAGGCCGACAAACTCTTCGGATGCCGACCTTTGTAGAGGATGTAATCAGGTAAACGGGATGTTAATAGTTTTCTGCCTTGCGCTCAAACTGACCCTGTTCATAACCGCAAACCGGGCAACGCTTGGGTGCATTCTTGCCTTTGAAGACAAATCCACAGTGTGCACACTGCCATTCCTGTTCGGGGTCATTGCTTGAGAAGGTTTGGTCAGCCTCCATGTGATCAATCAGGCGTTGATAACGTTTCTCGTGTTCAACTTCCACCTTGGCTACCAGTTTAAAGAGTCGAGCAATGTCAGCAAAACCCTCATCCTCAGCAGTCTGTGAGAATGTAGAATACAAGTCACTCCACTCTTCATGCTCTCCGGCAGCAGCCTCGCGCAAATTTGTCAGAGTGTCGGCAACAACACCGGCAGGATACGCGGCTTTAATCTCAACCATCCCCCCCTCCAAAAGGCTGAAGAATAACTTGGCATGTGCCAATTCCTGCTTGGCCGTTAACTTGAATATTTTGGATATTTGGTGATACCCTTCCTCTTTTGCTTTTTTTGCAAAGAGTTCATAACGAGAACGTGCTTGGCTTTCGCCGGCAAATGCCGCTAAAACATTATGTTCGGTTTGTGTACCTTTAATTGATTTACGCTCCATAGTGTGGTGGATAATAGATGTTTAGTTAGATTATTTTTCTTTGAAACGTTATTTGTAAGGTGTGCATAATAGGGTTACCAAACAAAACACATCCTCTAAACAACGCTGCGATATCTATTGTTCAGCCTGTTTTTGTTATCGGTACACTGTTTTGCTGAACTACCTGTTCATAATCTGTGAAAATTAAATATTTTTGTTAGATTTGCAACATAGAACTCATTTAAACTTTTTCAGATTTTAAGGTTTTGAAATAAGTTTAATTGAATTATAAAGACATTACCTTAAACCTAGAAAAAAAATCACACTTCAATGATTTCATTTACTCTGGCATTGGGACTCCTTATAGTTGGATATTTCACGTACGGGCTATTTGTCTCAAAAGTTTTCGGACAGAATCCCGACCGTCCGACTCCAGTGCAGACACATGCCGACGGGGTTGACTATGTGGAACTTCCCACATGGAAGATATTCCTGATTCAGTTTCTGAACATTGCCGGACTGGGGCCGATTTTCGGCGCAATTATGGGTGTCATGTTCGGCCCGGCGGCTTTCTTGTGGATTGTTTTCGGCACCATCTTCGCCGGAGGTGTACACGATTATTTATCCGGGATGATGTCTTTGCGTACAGACGGATCATCACTTCCCGAAATTGTCGGTGGACAACTGGGCATTGGGCTGAAGAACGCCATGAGGGTCTTTGCCCTGTTATTGCTGGTGCTTGTCTGTGCGGTGTTTGTTTACAATCCGGCCGACTTGTTGGCAATGCTCACGCCGGCAACCTTTAATCGCACATTTTGGATTGTCGTTATTTTTACATATTATGTGTTGGCCACCATGCTGCCGATTGACAAACTAATCGGCAAACTCTATCCTCTGTTCGGACTTGCACTTCTGTTTATGGCTGCCGGAATAATGGTGGCACTGTATTCGCACTGGGGACAAATGCCGGAGATATGGAGTGAGTTCTATAATCATAAAGCCGACCCAAAGACTAACCCGATATTTCCAATGATGTTTGTGTCCATAGCATGTGGTGCAATTTCGGGCTTCCATGCGACACAAAGTCCGTTGATGGCTCGGTGTTTGAAAAACGAGAAATACGGGCGTCCCGTATTTTACGGCGCAATGGTCACCGAGGGTATTGTGGCACTGATTTGGGCAGCGGCAGCAATAGCCTTTACCGGTGGATATAACGGACTCCAGGATTTTCTTGGCGAAGGTTCACCGGCAATTTTGGTTAACGATGTTTCAAAAGGATGGTTAGGGGCTGTTGGTGGCATCCTTGCCGTGCTTGGGGTAGTGGCTGCACCAATAACATCCGGCGACACGGCTCTGCGCTCGGCGCGCCTCATTGCGTCGGAGTTTTTGTGTATGCAGCAGCGTAAAATTGCCAGCCGTCTTTTGGTGTCTCTGCCAATATTTATCCTTTGTTTCGTGGTGATGCTGATGCCATACGATGTTTTATGGCGCTACTTTGCATGGAGCAATCAGGTGCTTGCAGTGTTCGCCCTATGGGCTGCCGCGATGTGGCTGGCTCGACATCGTCGTGCATATATCATCGCCCTGATTCCGGCTCTTTTTATGACTTCAGTAACCGTCACATACATACTTTTTGCTCCGGAAGGCTTAAATCTGCTCTTTGAGCCGCTGTTCGGTTTCACCCTCGGGTATAAGACTGCAGTGGGTATCGGTATTGTTGTAGCCTCGGTGCTGTTAGTTCTGTTTGCACGGCAAGCCAAGGGGTTAATGACCGATGGCGAGAATGTGAGAGAGACTTTCCCAGTATAAGTGTATATTTGAGACTAACAACATCATGTAATAGTTAAGGCCATTTTTCCATCAGACGCATAATTTCGCTATGATACAACGGGAGGACGGTGCCGTGGCGCGGATTGAAATCCTTCGTAAACTCATGCGGATCACTAAAGTGGTATAAGTCAGGAGACATCAGGTATTCGTATCTGCCATTGTGGAAGATGTCATACATCAGCACATATCCCGTGCCGTCATTTAACTTGAATATGCCGGAGCCTTCAACCGCGGGATTTCCGCCGTACGGATCTACATGTGTTCCCACCTCTGTCCAAGGACCGGCAAGAGACGCGGACACGGCCTGAAAAATACCACTTTCCTCTCGCTTTGTTTCGGCATTAATACATGACCCTTTGAAGAACATGTGATACACCCCGTCAGAAAAAACAATATCATTGTCAATACAGCCGTTCGGTGTACTGAATAATAACTTCGGCGCAGATTCAAAGCCGGTAAAGTCGGGATTGGCAAAAGCGCCATATGTATCAAGGCGTTGGTCATCGCCAGCACGACGCAATGAGAAGTATACCAGATACTTCTGCGTCTCGGAATCATAGATTGTCTGTGGAGCCCACACCCAATAAGCATCAGCAAAATCATCAGGGAAATCATGGCTTAGATTTACCACCGATGCCGACCATTCAGTAAGATTATCAGACTTCATCATTACAATGCCGGGATTGGGATCAATCCATCCGTCTCGGGCGGTATTCATATCCGTTGCGACAAGCAAATAGGTGTGACCGTCTTCCGCACGGAGAATATGTGGGTCTCTTATTCCGCCGGTGCTGCTCAGTGTGTCGGAATTGACCACCGGCATATTGTTGTTCAAAGCCCTCCAATTAACGGCATCCTCGCTGATAGCAAACCGTAAATGTTCCTGCATTGCAGGGTCACCGCTACCTTCAAAATAGACAAAAAGATATCCGGCCAGAGTGTCCTTCTCGCAGATGTCAGCCGCCCGAGTGGGGACTATGGCACATACCAGGACCGACAATGAAAACAGAACGTTAGAGATTCTATTTTTCATATCATCTTGTAATTTCTTTTATGGTAAATTATCGTGCCAGATTCAGGTTAAAAGACAAGCCGAATGAGGTATTAGTTGTAGGATAGGCATTTGAAGATACCAACGGCGTATTAATTTGATGGTCAAAGAACGCCCCGATAGTTAATCGCTTGCTCATAATATAATTTGCGGCAACATTTATTGTGATGGTACGTGTGCCGGAGGTTGCTTGTGTATAGGCACTTTCAATCTTGCGAATCAGAGCCGTTGATTCTGAATAGTTAAAATCGGCATTCAGCGTAAGGTCATTGCTTACCCCCCTTTCGCTGCCCTTCATCTTCAAAAATGTGTTGAAGCCAACAATCTTATATCCCACCCCGGCGGTAATTCCACGTTGGTTGGCCTCAACAACTTGTCCGGCTGATGTGTTAAGCGTCAATGTGCGTGCATCACGATACTCAGCACTAAAAGTCATATCGTTATACAGCGTCACTGATGCGCCAATCAGTGGGGCAAACTTTTCGGTAATGGCAACTGATGAAATGTTATAGGGGCTGGTAGGTATAGGTACACCGGCAATCTCGTCATAGGTAAAGCCCAAATTGCTGCCGTCGGCAGAGATCCAGTTCAGGTAACTTGAATATGAGCCGACCGAGTAGGTACACTGATATGCATGCGTAAGGGTAAACGCTTTGAAGATTTCTGACAGGTTGCCAAGTCGAATAAAACCATCATACGTTATCTTCCAGTTGGGCAATACTTCCTTGAAAGACGGGAACGGATTTAGGTATTGCGAGTGCACATCAGTGCCTGTATACGCAGCCAGGAATGCGGGAATCAGCACATCGCTTGACGTGGGAGAAATCCCACCAATGGTAGGGTTGAACGGCTGCCCTGCATTGACATTACCATCCATGAATCCGCCGGTGGGATAATTCAGTCCACGATATTGCTGCTGAACACGGTCGGTAACAATCGGAATATATTCAAGGAATTTATTAAATGCCTCGGAGTTATATCCGTCACTTGCGTTACCACCGCCGCGCAATGCCGTCTTTATTGCCACATGTGTCTTTGTGTACGAGCCGGAAAGCGATGTTGGCATGTCAGCGTACATAAATTGAACCTGACTTGAACGGTTATCGGTGCGATTGGCATTAAGAGTGATTTTGAAGCCTTTGAACGGCTCAAGTGTCAATTCAAGATTTAACTCGTTAGTTTTTGAGAACATGGCCGGAGATGTTTGGCCGTCGTCGGTCAACAACCAGCCACGGTCAAGTGCCTTATTGATAAAATCCTGCCCGGTGACGCCAAAGGCAAAATCCAAACCCGGAGACATAGGGCCATAAGATGTTGACTGTCCGAAGACATTGCCTATATCATTGCGGAACAGCGGCAATGTCAGCGACTTGGTGGAACGGAATCGCACACTGAAGTTTCTCGGAGACATAGCCAATCGTGTGGTATACTCACCAATTTCTCGCCACACGCTCTTTTCGTCCTTGAGCATTTCAATTACAGTCACCTTGACATTCTTATCACCTTGTGTTAGAATTTCAATGGTGTTTGCATCCTTAACACGTGTCTTCAAGGGTATTGCGGAACTGTCGGCCGCATTTAGTGCCGACACCTTTACCTTCTTGGTGCGAAGATTGTGCTTGACCTCAATTATGGTATCCGGCTTCAATGTTATCGTCTTCTCAAACTTTCTCGCTTTTTTGGGTTCTTCCTTCTTTTCATTCTTATTCCGGCGATTACCGCCACGCGGAGTGACCTGACGCTTGCTGTTTGCAAATCGTTTGTCAACATCCTTGATAAACGGAATCTTTTTGTACAGACTTTCAAAGTTGAACCTCCCGTCAATATTCCAACTTGCTTGATTGGCAATAGAATTACCTGTTGAAATACCGTCAATCTCGGCACCGCGTGCCCAGTTATAAGTAGCATTGTAGGTTACGTTTGCTGTGAGAAAGTCCAATACGGGAATGCGGCTGAAAGGCGCCTTGTAGGACGCATTGAATGTCTGATTATAATTCCACGGTGTACCCATTGACAAGATAGAGGACCAGACAGTATCTTTCCACTCTTTATACTTGTCGGGGAACAGTTTTTTGTTTACAGCCCCCATAGTCTCCTCAATACGTGCCGAGGTGTTGCTTTGGAACGACAGAGAAAGAGTCTTTGTCAGATTCCAGGTAACCGACAACTGTCTATCCCACAAAAAGTTCTTTGATACGGACACGGGCAGTTGGAAATCAACGTCAGTTTCAGATCGTTCCTGCTGCTCATAATAATACCGGGACATTGTTGTCAGGAAGGAGATATTATTCGGCAACCAGTTGATTTCCCAATCCTTGAAGAACTTAAGATTTTTGTTCTTGCTCTTCATCCAACCCAAAGGTTTCAATCCTTTGATGAAAGGAGAGTAAGAGTATTGGAATGACCCACGGTAGTCATTTATATACTCATATTGAGTAGTGGGATTGGTGCGATTTTGCTTGTTGAAAGAGAAATTTAATGTAAAGTTTGCCGGATCCCAAGGCATTGGTTTCTTGCTTTTAACTCCGAAATTCAACCCCGAAATTGAGAATGACTGCGTGATGTTCTTCTCAACAGCGTAAGCCGAGATTGAGTCGCGCTCATGCTTGTCGGCACAGGCATCCAAAGCATCCTTCAACTTGACGTCCTGATCAAGGGGATTATATTGGGGTGTGATTTTTTCGTTGGTATAACTATAGTATATCGGTGCTTTCAGTTTCGCCTTGGCCGGCAGGAAGCGGCCGGCATCAACCTGAAATGCGACATTATACTGTTCATAGTCATCCATTCGCCGCTCAGCCAATGATTGATCAACCGAACCGAAGCCGGCTGTCTCCTTGTGAGCGGCAAAGTTGACGGTGGCAATGTCGCTGACACCCAATGTGGCGTTAGCCTTTGCTGCCCATCCACCCTCACTGTTGAAGTCTGTAACCTTCAATTCATTGAGCCATACCACCGCATCCTTGGTTGTCGATGAGTTATTACGTACACCAACCAATAAAACACGTACATCACTGAGCGAAGGATTTCCTACCACCGATATGGTGTTACGTTCATTGTCAGGGTCACGTTCACTGAAACGAGTTGCAAATCCGACACCGGGTATACCTTCGGACTTCGCACGATTACGCGCAGTCTTCACGTCAACAAGGTTTTGCAACTTGAAGTTGAAATAATTATCAGCAGGCCACACTTCATATCGCATCGTCGGAGAGTCTCCGCTATAGTGTCCCGGCGGTGTCAATGTCAACGGGACTTCATACTCATAATAGTTATTCTTGACATCACTGCCGACACGCATAAACACCGACATCTCTCCCGAACGCAAATGTGTCGCGTTGTCAATGAGAGCCTCACCGTGAACCCACATCTGCATACGCTCATAGTTGCGCAAATCAAGACGTGTGTCTTTGTAAGCACCACGAGCGTCCCCGGCCTGAATTCCGGTGACCTTCAATTGCATTGACTGCTCATTCAACTGAGTGATTTGGGCCTGTCCGGGATCAGTTATACGTGTGACACCGGGAGGTAAGATATAGTTGACCGGCTCGCGACTGGTGTTCTCCTCTATGTTGACCACCGACATATCCACTTCGCGCTCAGCGGGTGCATCTCCACGATTATTAAGATTGAAGTCGTAAGCACGCCATTC
>N._stephensi_709_foregut__coassemble_425_pt1 | contig 15279 bp, 12 predicted proteins | sample N__stephensi_709_foregut__metabat2_low_PE_003 | metagenome-assembled genome bin N | reverse complement strand
GCAAGATAGTCCGCCTCGAATTTTATGCGGTACAGTTTCTCATAGCCTCCCAGTTTCTGAATCTTCTTTTCGGCCTCTTCGGGGCTCAGGACAACGTTTCCGTTCTCGTCTTGCGTGAACTCGTCAAACAAATCCCGCTCGGTCAGCCGCTGCCTGTACTCCTCTTCCGTGCCAAACTCTGTGGGAATCTCGAAAAACGGCATGATAGGTGCATGGTCTATTGAGTACGTCTCAACCTTGTCAAGAATCTCAAGGGTGTTTTCCAACGCCTCGGGAATGTCTGAAAAGACATCATACATCTCAGCCGTTGACTTAAGCCACTCCTGCCGTGTGTAGCGCATGCGATCCGGCGCCGTGTAGTTGGCGTTTGTTGATATACAAATCAGACGGTCATGCGCATCTCCGTCCTCCTCATTCGTGAAGTGGACATCGTTCGTGGCGATTATCTTGATATCAAGTTTGCGCGCAATATCCACCAAAACGGGGTTCACACGCTGCTGCTGCTCGTAGACATCCTGTGGGGCTCCGGGCTTGTCCGTCTTATGACGCTGCAGTTCAATATAGTAATCATCGCCAAATACGCGCTTAAACCATGCCGCGTGCTGCTCGGCCTCCTCTATTCTGCCGGCCATAATAAGTTTTGGCAACTCTCCGCCCAAACATGCCGAACAAACTATAAGCCCCTCATGGTAACGCTCAAGCGACTCAAGGTCAGTCCTCGGGTGCATGTAGTACCCCTCAGTCCATGCTTGCGATACCAATTTTATAAGATTCTTATACCCCTGCTTGTTCTTCGCCAAGACGATAAGGTGGCGTCCGCGGTCATTTTTGTCCCCTTTGTTGAAGCGTGACTCCTGAGCCACATACATCTCACACCCAAAGATGCCCTTAAACGGCTTTGCACCCTCAGGCAAGTCGCTGTTAACCTTCTTCAAGTAATTGAAAAACTCCTTAATACCGAACATATTGCCGTGGTCGGTAAGCGCCAGACCGGGCATTCCGTCGGCAATAGCCTTGTCAACAAGGCCTTTTATGGAGGCCTGTCCGTCAAGAAGTGAGTATTGCGAGTGTACGTGCAGGTGTACGAATGGCTTCATATTGCGTCTAATTCTACGCAAAGATAATAAATTTTTGATGCAAACAGAATGTTTCCTCACCATTTTGCCTCACCATTTTGCAGAATCAGTCAAACAACTTTTTCTTATGTCCAAGTGTTTCACATATACACGCATTCAACTATTATTATGGAACCGGAAGAAACCGGCATATATCAACTGATGATGAACCTGCCTCTGTTTAACGGAGCGGGCTTTAACAAAATGTCGGAAATTCTGGCGTTTTCGCATTTCACGTTCAAACGCCATGAACACGGCGACGTAATCATCCGAACGGGAGAGGTCTGCGATAGTATAATATTCATACTCAAAGGCCGCGTGCGCTCCACAATTACCACAAATGACGCACGCGTTGCCGTTTCTCAAACTCTACAGGCACCGGACATCCTGAGCCCTGACTTTCTCTTCGGCCTGAATACGGAATCGCCGGCCACGGTGGTTGCCGATGGTTATGCCGCAACTGCATGGCTTGGCAAATCCGACTATTTGCGCATACTGAACACCGACAACATCTTTCTTTTCAACTTCCTGAACCGACTGTCAAAAGATGCGCAAAAAGCCATTGACGGGCTTTTATCCCTGAACGGAGGCAGCATTGAGCAACGTTTGGCGTTTTGGATTTCTGCTCTTACCGACCCTTCCGGCATTGACATCGTCATGGAGGGGAAGAACCGTGAGGTGTACACAATGTTCGGCGCACAACGCAGCGTATTTATCCAATCTATGCAAAATTTGGAGCAGCAGGGCCTCATCAGTTACTCACCGGGTATCATAAGGGTGACAGACCGCCGTTCACTCATCAAAGAGACACTGCCGGGCCTCGGAATACAGTGATTTCAGGTTTTATATTTCCTATATTTTTATTTATATTTTCCCCTCTTATGGTAAAACGCATTACGTTGTATGTAAGTGCGTTATGTTTTATATTGTCTTTTTACGGTTTATATTTGCATTAATATGGCATTGACAAACATACACAAAGCCACTAATTTTGCACCGTGTGAATTTAGTTATCAGCTAAGAGTCAACCGGGTTTTCAACATGGTACAATTTCCGGTAATAAGACATAGTTTTCAAAAGAAAGCATAACAAGGCGAAGAAAAGAGATTGAAAATAGTGTATTTGAATTAGAAGTGTGAAGAAAAATCGTGTTTAATGCAAAATTGGCTTACGCCAAAAGGAACAAGCCACGTCGTGATGACGTGACTTTCTTTTTTCACACCGGTCGGTCATTACGCAACACCGGGGATAGGGGCTGACAAACAAACGGGTCGTAAGGAAAGCCGTAAGAATGATTACCTCATACATATTATTATATACATAATTGCAGTGTTTGCAGTATAAAAAAAAAGCAGTACCTTTGCGGTGCTTCAAAAAACTCCCGTGCAGGGGCTGATGCCCCGACGTGTGATGGGAAATTAAGAAGCCAAAAAAGTCTCTTAATTTTTAGTAACACAAAACAATGAAAACATTCCAACTTTCAGCCGAGCCTCGCACTGCACTTGGCAAAAAGGCGACACAGGCTCTGCGTGCAGAAAAGAAAATCCCCGCTGTGCTCAACGGCAACCGTCAGGTTGAACTTCCCTACAACGGCACTCTCAAAGCCGGAGAGAAGATTGTTGAGATTGGCAACGGCAAAGGTATTATAACAACAGACATCGCCGTTACGGAAGATGCTATCCGCAAATTGGTGTTTACCCCTGAAATCTTCGCCATTGAATTGGATCTGAACGGCGAAAAACGCATGGCCGTCCTCAAAGACATCCAATTCCACCCCGTTAAGGACAACGTCTTGCACATGGATCTTCTTGAGGTTGACGAGAAGAAACCCGTTACCATCAATGTCCCCGTGCGTCTTGAAGGCCACGCAGAGGGTGTAAAAGCCGGTGGTAAACTCTCATTGTCAATGAAGAAAATCAAAGTGCGCGCACCTTACACCGAGATTCCCGAACGTGTCATCATCAATGTTGACCACCTCGGCCTTGGCAAAACAATGCAAATTGCCGACCTGCACTTTGACGGTCTTGAACTGATGAACGCCAAGAACGCTGTTGTTTGCGCCGTTCAACTCACCCGTGCCGCCCGCGGACAGCAGGCTGCCGAGAACGCTGCCAACTAAACAGCCAAAGAGAAATAACAACATATCAAGGCGTGCGACGTCCCCTCCCGGGGCAGTCCGCGCCTTGTTATTATTAATATAGTTTTGCGTTATATGAAGTATCTGATTGTTGGACTTGGGAACATCGGTGCGGAGTATGTCGGCACACGCCACAATATCGGATTTCGGATTGCCGACGGCGTGGCTGATGCGGCAAAGGCGGGATTTACAACCGAACGATATGGCGATGTAGCGCGTGGCCGTCTGAGGAACGCGCAACTCGTAATTCTGAAGCCGTCAACATACATGAACCTTTCGGGCAACGCCGTGCGGTATTGGATGCAGAAAGAGGGGATTCAGCCCGAGGACCTGCTGGTATGTGTCGATGACGTCGCCCTACCCTTCGGCAGATTGCGTCTGCGGCCCGGCGGCAGCGATGCCGGACACAACGGCCTGAAGAATATTGCAGCCATGTTGGGCACTGAGGCATATCCACGCCTGCGATTCGGCATTGGCAATGACTACCCCCGAGGAATGCAAATTGAGTATGTGCTGGGGAAGTTCACCCCGGAGCAGGAGCACGAGATGCCTGACCGCATTACGGCAGCCGTTGATGCCGTGAAATGCTTTTGCCTTGAGGGGCTGGCGCAGAGCATGAACAGGTATAACCGTTAACAGCGTCCGTTCATGGCAGAAGTAAGAGTTGATAAATGGTTATGGGCTGTGAGAGTGTTTAAGACGCGAACCATGGCCACCGATGCGTGCAAAAAGGGACGCGTTGTCATTGACAACGTAAGTGTGAAACCCTCCCGAACCGTAAAGCCCGGCGATATCGTCATGGTGCGCAAACCGCCCGTAACATATTCATTCCGGGTTAAAGCCGTTACGCAAAACCGGTTGGGTGCAAAACTTGTGCCGGAGTACATGGAGAATGTCACGCCGCAACATGAATTGGATTTGTTGGATATTGTGCGTATCTCCGGCTTTGTTGACAGGCGCAAGGGCCTGGGACGTCCCACGAAGCGTGAGGGGCGTGACTTGGCCGCTTTCACGGCTCAATTTGAAGGATGGGATGAGTCCGACTTTGATGATGACTTTGACGATGAAGCCGAGGATGCGTCCCAAGACATCTGATTGCAGGAGGCGAACATAAGGCGTTCTGCGTTGTTATAGCAATGAGTAGGCATTAAAGGAAACAACAATAAATTTTAAAACATACACATTGTTATATGGAACGCGTAATAAAACTCAAAGACCTTGAGCGTGCTGTCGCCGAGGCCTATGATGCTGTAAAATCGGAGAAAGAAGGTAAAATAGATGCTCGTGTCAGCGATGCTAATCCCCGGGATTTGGGCATTGTGGTTGCACTCACTGATGGGTCAATGATTCAGAAGGGAGACGTTGCCGCACCATTCTGCCTGGGAGGGATTAGCCGTGTAGTTGCCGCTGCGGCACTACTCAGCCAAAAGACGCCGGATGAGATTGCAGAAAAGGCCGGGCATGGACAGTGCTGCAAGGCGGTCAAAAATGCTCCCGCGTTGCCGCTGCCGGCAATGTTGCTGCGTGGCGTCAGCATGATTGAGCCTGTAGGGGATGCTGACGGCAAATACCGTATTCTCCTTGATACGCTCAACGCCCTTACAACCGGCGAACCCGTGCTTAACGACAAGGCCTACAAGGCGCAAAAGGAACTCAACGCCGGATTGGAAAATAAACTGGCTGACAGTGGCTTTTATCTGTATGACAATGCTGCCGACGCTATTGAGGTGGTGACAAAACTGCTCACGCTGCAACTGAACACTTCACAACTTGCCACCTTGGGTGCAACGATTGCTGCCGACGGTGTCAATGTTGCAACAAATGTCCCTGCATTTGACGGCAAAAATGCCGCCAACCTTCTTGGAATGATGGCGGCAACATCGCCATGTAAGTTCTGGATGTTCAAGCACGGCACTCCGGCTGTTGCGGGCTTTGGCGGCGGTTTCCTTGCCGTTGTGCCGGGCGTGATGGCTATTGCGGCCTACGCTCCCGAACTGAATGACAACGGCATCTCAGCCAAGGCCTCAAAGGCTGTCGCTCGAATTTTGGACACCCTTGAGATTAACGCCCTGGGCAGTGCCCGGGTGAGGATTGAGAAATAATCGTGGAAATGTAATGTAACTTTCTCTTCACAGCAAACCCTGATACAGATGGTGTGGGGCGCGACACGGGTTGCGCCTCACATTGTGTTCTGCCACGTCAACTGCGCTGATACTCGCTTGGCGACATGCCTGTGAGGTGCTTGAAGTATTTCCCGAAGGATGACTGATTGGGAAAATTCAGGTCATAGGCAATCTGTTGAATGTTCTTCCCGGAGAACCGCAGCATGTTTTTTGCCTCCAAGATTACAAACTCGTCAATCCACTCGGCGGCACTGCGGCCGGTGGTTTGCTTCAGGATTAAGGTCAGATATTTGGCGGAAATGAACAGGCGCGAGGCATAGAATGACACCGATCTCTCGCACAGGCGGTGCTTGTGCAATAATGCCATGAACTGGTGCACGTAAGAGAGCCGCCGTGAATGCGGACGTGCGGTTTCCTCAATTGGCCGGCGTTTCTGTGCGAACTGCATCACCTGATAGATTAGGGCTGAAATCAGGCATCGCGAGATTGAGCGGACATATACGTCATCCTGATTGCCTGTGGTATTGTGGTGAATGAGGTCAAAATATCGTTTTACCAACTCGCCCTCCTTATCCACAATCTTCATTATCGGGAGCGTTCCCATGGTGGGATATGTGCTGCGATGGTACAGCACGTTTTGGTCAATATTTATATCCCGCATAAAGTCTGATGAGATAAACAGCAGGTAACTGTCAAGCTGATTCCAATCTACATCCTTAACTGTAAGGATGTTGTCCGGGGGTATCATCATCAGCGAGTTTTCGGTGAGCCGGCAGTGGTTGAGGTTTACATCCACGCCCATTGACCCCTTCAGGCAGAGAATCCAGACAAACCCCTCCAGGCGGAACGGCTCATAGTATGGATTTTGTGGCGTAACGTTAGCCAATCGTGTGAAGATGTAATCTTCACCGAGAGCCGAAAACTCTGTTGCGAATTGCTTGATGCCAACGAGTTGCGACATTTTTACGGATTTTTCCATAGTCAGCAGCAATTGGTTTGTTCAGCATGATGCGTCTCGGCAGATTTCATTGTGCCATAAACGACAGCATGTTTTTGAGGTTAGCACTATGTGGCAAAAATAAGATTTATTTTCTAATCACAATGCCAAAACAGCATAAAATATTACTATATTACCAAAATCACAATAAAAATCCTCCCCGGCACTGCTGAACGGCTTTGTCGGGGAGGTGTGTTTTCTATGAAAGAAAGGATTGCTTATTTGTCTTGAGCCTCGTATTTCAGGGTCATTGAGGGCTGGTCACAAACCTCGGCCGGACCGAAGTACTGGATGGGTCCGGGATAAACATAACTTGTCTCAACAGCCCATTTGTCGCGCTTTGACGCAAACTTCCTGAAAGGTGTTCCGTCCAGTTTTACAAGGGCTTTCTGTATCACGGGCTTCATTTTACCGTTGCGACGTTCCATATTCATCATCATAGTGATGGGTATTCCGCCCGGAATCCATTGCACGGAAGGCTTTGTGAGGTCACGCAGCAGCGTCATATAGCCGGTCACTCCGCTTTTTATCAGTTGAGCCGCATTGTATCCCAGTCCGTAACAGTAGTCGGCATCAAAGTTTGAGGGGTCGGCACAACGTCCTTCATAACCGAAGAAGTGGTGCATGGTCTGAAACTTGCCGTGGTATTGGTCATCCGCTTTCATTTTACGCAGGCGGTTGGCAACCATACGGCTGATGAGTTTTTCAGTCTCGATGAGTGAAACCTGGACGTTGCCGTGAGGGTCGCGGTCAAGGGTCAACTGGCGGGCAACGTCGTGCGGCAATGTCTTGTATGTGGCTCTGTTTTCAGCAGAGAGATTTTCAAGCATGAACTCACGCAGTTGGTCAAATGACATACGTGCTATTTCAACAGAGTTCTCCGCAATAAGGTCATTCAACTCGGCGATAAGCCTCTTCACGGCCGGCACAAATTCAATAAGGCCTTCGGGGATGAGTACGCATCCGAAGTTTTCACCGTTTTCAGCACGGCGAGCAACTATTTCTGCAATTGATTGTGCAATATCATTGAGTGACAAGTCATTTGCCTCAACCTCCTCGGATATTATGCAGACATTGGGTTGCGTCTGCAAGGCGCATTCAAGTGCTATGTGACTTGCCGAGCGCCCCATGAGTTTGATGAAGTGCCAATATTTTTTTGCTGAACGTGCATCGCGCTCAATGTTGCCGATAAGTTCGCTGTATACTTTTGTGGCGGTATCAAAGCCGAATGATGTCTCAATAACGTTGTTTTTCAAGTCACCGTCAATGGTTTTGGGACATCCTATTACCTGAACGCCGGCGTTGATTGATTTATAATATTCAGCCAATACGGCAGCATTGGTGTTGGAGTCGTCACCGCCGATTATCACAATGGCCTGTAAATTCAATTTCTTTGCAATCTCAAGGCCTTTGTCAAATTGCTCTTTGGTCTCAAGTTTGGTGCGCCCTGAGCCGATAATATCAAAGCCGCCGGTGTTGCGGAATTTGTCAATCTCCTCACCTTTAAGTTCCTTATACTCGTGATTGATAAGCCCGGAGGGTCCCATGAGGAATCCGTAAAGGCGGCTGTTACGATTGATTTTTTTCAGGCCGTCATACAGGCCGCAAATCACGTTGTGTCCGCCGGGGGCCTGTCCGCCGGAAAGGATTACACCGACGTTTATCGGGTCGTTTGTTGTGGGCGATGCGGGATTCGGGTCTCTCTTGAAGTGGAGTTCGGGAAGTCCGTATGTGTGCGGAAAGAGGGCTTTGATTTCTTCTTGGTCGGCTGCTGACCGGGTGGGAGTTCCCGCTTCAACTACTACCGGGCCGTCAAGTTCAACCGGCAGTTTGGGCCGGTATGCGGCGCGGACTTCCTGCAGTGCGCTTTTCTTCATTGAATATACTTGTTTTTTAGTTCCTTTTCGTTTTCGTTCATGCGATTTTGACAACCGATTCCGATCCATTGGGCAGCGGCAATATCGGGATGTCGTTTTTACCTTAATGTACCGTTTGCAAATTTCGCAAAAATATGGGTAAAGCCTATTTTAGCCTATGTGAAAAATTCTTAATGACGGTGAGATATTGCGGAAAACCGATTGACGCATCTGCTGTCCGTAATTTCCCACAGTGCCGACCATCAGCGAGTAATGGTTCGGTATGGTATTGACGCGGGCATTGCAGCCGACACTCTGTACCGCGTAAGGCCGTATCCTCGTTCTGATGCCGGCCCGCTCAGCGGTGTCCCGAAGTTTGAAAATATGTCATATACCGAGCCGCATTTGGGACAAACGGCAACGTTCTTCTCACGGTTGACTTCCACACGAATGTTTGTGCGTGCCTCCACGGGACAACTCAGGTCATACGCCAGGCACTCGCCCATGAGGTCACTGACAAGCAGGATGCCTCCATATCCTGTTTCTGTCAGAGCAGCGTACGGGTATCCTTGAGGGACGCGCTCGGCTTTGATGAAGCGCCGCGTGTCAGTGGCTCCGGACACACCATATTGCTCCCACTCGCCGACAGACTGGAATGCAATGTAGACGGGAGAAGGCGGTATGCGATCATCGTCAATGTGATGGCAGGCTATAAAAGCCTCGCTCACGGCAGCCAAGATGACAACCGTGAGCAGGCGAAACAGCGTTTTTATCCTTTTTCTGAAGATTGGCATCAAATGTTCAGGAGGTTTTGAAGCATAGTGCCCAATTGGTCGGCGGCCGCCTGGAGTTTCGGAGCCACAAAGGCTCGCGCAAACATCGGGACGTCCACATCTATGACGGGGATAACCTCGCTGTCCTCACCATCGTCCCGGGACTCTACGGTGAGGACGACTTTCATGTCAACGGGTGCTCCCAATGCTGTGAGTGTCATGGAGTGTCCGGGGTCAACCTCGGTGCGCTGCAGCGTTATCTCGCCGGCGCCCGGGGCATTGATAATCATTGAGTCTTCGGTGAAACGTACGTCTCCGGCTTTGGCACGTATGTCTTCCGGAAGTTTGTCAAGATATTGCTGGAACGCGCCGAGATTGCTCACCTTGTCCCAAACCTCGGAAGCCGGATGCTGTATCAGCGCGGATTTTCCTGTGTATTTTGCCATTTTTGGTGTCTGAGTTATGTGATACAGAAAGGGCTTCCCCTTTATTCAACGTTGCGGGGCGAAGGTGTCCAATTTGCGGGGTCTGTGCGCCAATTGCGCAGTGTTGCCAAATCCTTTTCCTGAATAAATCCGGTGTTGAGGGCGGCCTCAAGCATAGCGTTGTAGTTGGTCAGAGTTGTGAGGGTGATTCCGGCTTCCCTAAATGCTTTCTCGGCAATCGGGAATCCGTATGTGAAGATGGCAACCATGCCCACCACTTCGCATCCGGCGTTGCGGATTGACTCCACTGCTTTCAGGGAACTGCCGCCGGTTGACACAAGGTCTTCAATAACAACAACTTTTTGCCCGGGAATCAGATTCCCCTCAATAAGGTTCTCAAGGCCATGATCTTTAGGTTTGGATCGTACATACACGTATGGCGCGCCAATCTCTTCGGCGACCAGAGCTCCCTGTGCTATTGCTCCGGTAGCCACGCCGGCAATAGCGTCAACATCCGGGTATTGCTCCAGGATGATGCGCGTCAACTCCACTTTTATAAAGTTTCGGATTGCCGGATATGACAATGTCTTACGATTGTCGGTGTATATGGGTGAGTTCCAACCCGACGACCATGTGAAAGGCATGTCGGGCTGCAATTGTATTGCGCTTATTTTCAGCAACTTTTCAGCCAAAAGGGTCTCTACCGTTTTCATTTGCCGTGATTTATTTGCGGTTCTTTTACGGATTAAAATTCTGCATTTCCGGGTGTACGGGGGAAGGGGATGACGTCACGTATGTTCTGCATCCCCGTCACAAACAGCACCAGGCGTTCAAATCCCAAGCCGAAACCTGAATGTGGCACGGTGCCGAACCGGCGTGTGTCAAGATACCACCACATGTCTTTCATGGGGATGTTGAGTTCTTCAATGCGCCCGAGCAGTTTGTCGTAGTTTTCCTCACGCTCCGATCCTCCTATAATCTCGCCGATGTGGGGGAAGAGGACATCCATGGCACGCACTGTCTTGCCGTCAGCATTCATCTTCATATAGAACGCTTTTATCTCCTTGGGATAATCGGTCAATATAACCGGCTTTTTAAAGTGTTTCTCAACGAGGTAGCGTTCATGCTCACTTTGCAAGTCAACACCCCATTTGACGGGGAAGTCAAATTTTTGGCCGCTTTCCTCAAGGATTTTGACACCTTCAGTATAGGAAAGGCGCACAAACTCGTTATCCAAAACAAATTCAAGACGGCTTATCAACTCAGGGTCATACATCTGCCGGAGGAACTCTATGTCGTCACGGCAGTGGTCAAGGGCATAGCGTATACAATATTTAACGAATTCCTCGGCAAGGTTCATATTATCGGTGATGTCGTTAAAGGCTACTTCCGGCTCAATCATCCAAAACTCCGCAAGGTGGCGCGGGGTATTTGAGTTTTCGGCACGGAATGTAGGGCCAAAGGTGTATATTGCGCCGAGAGCCGTGGCTCCAAGTTCGCCTTCCAGTTGGCCGCTTACCGTAAGGGCTGTGGGCTTGCCAAAGAAGTCGCAACTGTAGTCAATGGATCCGTCCTCAGTTTTTGGCAGGTCATTCAGCGGCATGGTGGTCACCTGGAACATGGCACCTGCCCCCTCACAATCGCTTGCTGTAATCAGCGGTGTGTTAAGGTAATAAAAGCCTCTCTCCTGAAAGAATTTGTGGATTGCGAAAGCCAAGGCTGAACGCACTCGCAGGATGGCGCCGAAGGTGTTGGTGCGAGGCCGCAGATGCGCTTTTTCACGCAGGAACTCAAGGGTGTGTCCTTTCTTTTGCAAGGGATATTCAAGGGGGTCGGCTGTGCCGTATACGGTCAGTTTCTCGGCCTGAACTTCACATGTCTGGCCTTTGCCTTGTGACTCAACCAACTTGCCGATAACCGCAATTGAGGAGCCGGTGGTTACCGGCTTGAGGTCATCATCGCTGAATTGCTCCATGTTGAAGACAATCTGCAGGTTTTTGATGGTTGACCCGTCATTGAGTTGTACAAACTGTACGTGTTTGTTGCCGCGGCGCGTACGCACCCAACCTTTGACTTCAACTTCGCCGTTGATGAGGCTCGGGGTGCTGAGTATGTCTGCTATCCTGGTTCGTTTCATACGATTATGCAATGATTGGATATATATGTTGCCGATGGGACGGACGGAAACTCAACGTCCTCCCGACCGGCTGGTCTTAATTATTCAAATGATCCCATTTTCAAGAAGTTGACTTCCTCCTGCGTCAGATAGCGCCAACGGCCGCGTGGAAGGTTCTTTTTGGTAAGTCCGGCAAAGTAAACCCTGTCAAGTTTCGTCACGTGGTATCCCAGACTTTCAAATATGCGGCGGACAATGCGGTTGCGCCCTGAGTGTATCTCTATGCCGGCCTGATTTCGGTCGGTTTCAGTGGCGTAAGAAATGGCGTCGGCGTGTATCATGCCATCGTCAAGTTCAATGCCGTCAGCAATACGCTGCATATCATCCTCAGAGATGTCTTTATCTGTCCATACGTGATAGATTTTCTTTTTGACATACTTGGGATGTGTGAGTTTTGAGGCAAGGTCGCCGTCATTTGTCAGCAGCAGGACTCCCGTTGTGTTGCGGTCAAGACGTCCCACCGGGTAAATGCGTTCATTGCATGCCCCTTTGACGAGATCCAACACGGTTGTACGCCCGTTGGGGTCGTCACTGGTGGTGACGCAGTCTTTCGGCTTGTTCAACAGGATGTAGCATTTGCGCTCCAACGTTACCATCTTTTCGTCATACTCAACCTTGTCGTTACAGGTTATCTTTGTTCCGAGTTCTGTAACAACCTCGCCGTTCACTTTTACAAGGCCCTGCTGAATGTATTCATCCGCCTCACGGCGTGAGCAGATGCCTGAGTTGGCCATGTATTTGTTGAGACGTATTTGCTCGTTGGGATCCGGCGCCGGGGTGTCGTATTCTACGGGTTTGGGTCGCGGAACAAAACTTTTTCCGCCTTGCATCATGCCGTTATTGTTGTAGCGGCGTTGTTGCATACCTTGCCTGTTGTAGCCACCCTGACGGGGTTGGTAGCCACCCTGATGCGGTTGGTAACCTCCTTGACGGGGTTGGTAACCTCCCTGACGGGGCTGGTAGCCGCCCTGCTGGTTGTAGCCGCCCTGACGAGGCTGATAGCCGCCTTGGCGCGGTTGGTAGCCGCCCTGTTGGTTGTAGCCGCCCTGACGGGGTTGATAGCCGCCTTGGCGCGGTTGGTAGCCGCCCTGTTGGTTGTATCCGCCCTGACGGTTATAGTTTTGGCGCGGTTGGTATCCGCCCTGACGCGGTTGATAGCCGCCCTGACGCGGTTGATAGCCGCCCTGACGCGGTTGGTAGCCGGTTTGACTTTCGGACGTGGTTGATGTTTCACCCTCTGCCGTCTCCTGCGGCTGACGATCATAGGGACGCTGATTGTAGTTCTGTTGCCGATTGCCGTATGGGCGTTGTTGTCCGTAACGTGGCTGCTGATAGCCCCCTTGGCGTTGATATCCTTGTTGTGAATGGTAGCCTCCCTGATGATACCCCTGATAAGGCCGCTCATAGGTGCGGTTCGTGGTCTCTTCGCCTGTAGAGTTGTTTGTGTGTGCCTCCTGACGTTCGTCGGGTTGTTGTGACATGCCTATGCGCGGGCGTTTTGGCTTTTTCTCCTCTTGATTATTGGTTTCCATGATGTTAAATGTTTTTCTTTTTGTGAGCGTCCAATCTTGTATTTTGATGTCGCGGTTTTATCCTGATTTTTTGGATCTGTTTGGTTTCCATTCTGATTGCAAAGCCTCACGGCGTGGGGGAATGAAAACATATTGGCCAGACCTTCCTCAGATAAACGGACAGGACGGATGGTTTGTTTATAAGTGTAATCAGTTTCTGTGTTGTTTGTTAGGCGTTGCGCGTGTGCTGTGCACAACTGTACATTATGCCTGAGAATCAGTTTCTGTTTTTTTGTTATCGGTTAGTGCGGTTAATATTTTAAGTTTGGATTGAATGCAAATAGGTGGGACGGTTCGTTAACACAAAACCATTAATTTTTTGCGAAAATGTGTAAGATTCCCTTCGTTGCAGCAAAGATACATATATTATATTAAATGCGCAACATGAGATGCGGACACGCAATCTGAAAAACCGGAAATGAGTTATAATGAGTTATAAGAAATCAGGGGGCTGCATCTTCCCCACTCGGGTTAGCGCAGCCCCTTGTTTATTCATATTTGGCAGATGCTTACATCATGCCGCCCATGCCACCCATGCCGGGAGCGGGCATTGCGGGAGCGGGATTCTCCTCCTTCTTGTCGGCAATGACACACTCTGTGGTAAGGAACATACCGGCGATTGATGCCGCATTCTCAAGAGCCACACGGGTAACCTTGGCAGGGTCAATCACTCCGGCAGCCATGAGGTTTTCATAGCGGTCGGCACGTGCGTTGTATCCAAAGTCATCCTTACCCTCTTTAACTCGTTGAACTACAACGGCACCCTCAAGTCCGGCGTTTTCAACAATCTGACGCAGAGGTTCTTCAATGGCACGTTTTACAATCATCACACCGGTCTCCTCGTCATCGTTATCGGCCTTGATATCGTTGAGCAGGTCGACGCAGCGAATATATGCAACACCGCCACCGGGGACAATGCCTTCGGCTATTGCAGCACGCGTTGCTGACAAAGCGTCGTCAACACGGTCTTTCTTTTCTTTCATCTCAACCTCAGAGGGGGCACCGATATGGAGGACTGCCACACCGCCGGCCAGTTTGGCCAAACGCTCCTGAAGTTTCTCTTTATCATAGTCACTCTTGCTCTGCTCAATCTGAGCCTTGATTTGAGCAACGCGAGCCTGAATGGCATCCTTTTGGCCGGCACCGTTTACAATTGTAGTATTCTCTTTGTTGACGGTCACCTTCTCGGCAGTACCCAAAGCGTCAATTGTAGTGGTGTCAAGTTTCATGCCTTTCTCCTCTGAGATGACAACACCACCGGTGAGGATTGCGATGTCTTCAAGCATCTCTTTACGACGGTCACCGAATCCGGGAGCCTTCACGGCACATACCTTCAGCGAACCGCGCAGACGGTTGACAACCAAAGTAGCAAGTGCCTCTTGGTCAACATCCTCGGCAATAATCAGCAGAGGGCGTCCGCTTTGTGCGGTGGCTTCAAGGATGGGGAGCATGTCCTTGAGGTTTGAAATCTTTTTGTCGTGGATAAGGATGTAGGGGCGATCCATCTCGCACTCCATTTTTTCAGGATTTGTAACGAAGTAGGGTGAGATGTATCCGCGGTCAAACTGCATACCTTCAACGATATCAACTGATGTCTCCGTGCCCTTGGCTTCGTCAACTGTGATAACGCCCTCACGTTTAACCTTTTTCATTGCTTCGGCAATCAGTCGACCGATAGCCTCGTCATTGTTTGCCGAGATGCGTGCAACATCTTCAATCTTCTTGAAGTCATCGCCAACGGGCTCTGCCATTTTGCCAATGTTCTCAACAACGGCTTTTACCGCTTTATCAATACCGCGTTTCAAATCCATAGGATTCGCACCGGCAGCAACATTTTTCAGCCCGACGCTGATAATTTTTTGTGCGAGGACAGTTGCGGTTGTGGTACCGTCACCGGCATCGTCACCGGTTTTGCTGGCAACCTCTTTCACCAACTGTGCGCCCATGTTCTGGAACGGGTCTTCAAGTTCAACCTCGCGAGCAACGGTCACACCGTCCTTGGTGATGTGGGGAGCACCGAACTTTTTCTCAATTATCACGTTGCGGCCTTTCGGGCCAAGGGTTACTTTGACGGCGTCAGCCAACTGGTCAACACCTTTTTTCAAC
>N._stephensi_709_foregut__coassemble_421_pt1 | contig 15485 bp, 12 predicted proteins | sample N__stephensi_709_foregut__metabat2_low_PE_003 | metagenome-assembled genome bin N | reverse complement strand
ACCATTTGTATCTACTAATGATGGGCAGTGGGTTGTAAAAGGTTTCATAGATGTATATAGACACATATACACAATCTCTACAGACACAAAGGTTGTGTCTAAAATTATAGAATTATATATTTTCCCTCTATTATTTAAGTTTGCCCAAGATAACGAACTAAAATTAGAACTTACAAAAGAACAAAATTTCTATCCTGACATAACGTTCATTGACAACGAGGGGAATTTATTTGCCGTTGACCTTAAAAGTAGTTATCGCAAGACACCTACACGAATTAATGGCATGACACTTGGCGCGTTTACGGGCTATTTCCGTAATCGTCAAAGCACCAAGAATGTGATGTATCCTTATTCTTCTTATAAAGCACATATTGTCTTAGGAATTATTTATAGTGAGAATGAGGATGTCATTGATGAACGCAAGTCATATAATTTGGATAATCTTGATAAAATCATATCAGTTGTAAAGGATATAACATTTTTTGTTCAAGAAAAATGGAAAATTGCATTAGACAGGCCAGGAAGTGGCAACACCAAAAATACAGGTTCAGTAGTATTGATTAAGGATTTAATCAATGGTAATGGCAGTTTTACAGACTTAGGAGAAGATGTGTTTGATGATTATTGGACAAACTACTTGACTCCAGACATGGCAAAGAAAGTTGAACTTGCAGAACCTTATTACAACAATTTGACAAGTTATAAAAAATTCAGAAATATACAATAGAATGCCGCAACTATCTTTATTTTCTGAATCTGAAATACAGCTCAAAAACAAATTCCCATCTACAAGGTATCAAGGCAGCAAGGCTAAATTTGCAGATTGGATTTGGCATGAGATCTCTCATATACCATTCCAAACTGTATTAGATGCCTTTGGAGGAACAGGTAGTGTCGCATATAAACTAAAAGACAATGGTAAATCTGTAACATATAATGACATATTGCAATTCAACTCAATAATTGGTAAAGCGATTATTGAGAATGAATCAGTATTACTTAGCGAATCAGAAATTAACCTAATATTAGAAGAACGTCAAGACATTGAGTATCCCACATTCATTGTCGATAATTTTAAAGACATCTATTATACTGATGATGAAAATCATTGGTTAGATGTTGTAAGATATAATATTTCAACAATACAGAATGAATATAAAAGAGCAATTGCTTGGTTTGCCCTTTTTCAGTCATGTATAATAAAGAGGCCATACAATCTATTCCACCGCAAAAATTTATATGTGCGTTTGATGGACGTAACACGATCCTTTGGCAACAAAAAGACATGGGACACTCCTTTTGAAACTCATTTCAGGAACTTTGTGCATGAGGCTAATAATGCCGTTTTTAACAATGGGGTAGAGTGTCATGCCATAAATACTGATGCTTTGAATATAGACCCTATATTTGATTTAGTCTATATCGACACTCCGTATATAAACGATAAAGGTGTTGGTGTTGATTATGCTGATTTTTATCATTTTCTTAATGGCCTTGTGTGTTACGACAATTGGGTGAACTTAATTGATTTTGAGAGCAAGCATCATAGACTAAAACGGCAATATAACATTTGGACTGACAAAGACAATATACTCAATGGGTTTACTCAATTGATTGAACATTTTAAAAATAGCATATTAGTTTTTTCATATCGCTCTAACGGGATCCCTACCATTGAAAACCTTGTTGACATCCTGATTAAACATAATAGGCACAATGAAATCAGTTATTCCCGTGATATTAAATATGCCTTAAGTGAAACAAAATCGAAAGAAGTGTTAATTATATCTTATCCCTAACAGTTATTATAGGTTCGCCTGGGTTTGGAATCCAATGGCGCATCTCCCAAATTCGGTCGTGGTCAGCCAAGATTGGTTCTAAAACGGCACGGTTGGGGGTACTGAAAAGAGGATTTTCTTCGCGAGAGTCCTCTTTTCTATTTCGGCTCAGCGGACAGGGGCTGTGGGCGACACCACTTTCCCCTCCTCGCGTCAACTGTAAAACGGGGTCAGATTTATCTTGTTATAAACTTTAGAATCATGTTAACCACTTCCATTCATGGAAGTTCATTATTTCAGAACATGGACATGTCGGCTCGTTGACTTTTTACATTTTGAACAGTAGACATTTTCATTCGCCGAGACACCGAATGTCGGCAAATATTCAATTACTTCTGTTTTCTGACGCTCATGCGTACTGTGGCCGCTTGACGAACTGCCGCCGGGGCCGCTGCATACATACATTCTGCCCTGTTCATCGTAAACGACAGTAACTCCATATTGCGTTGTTGAGTTCTGCACGGTATAACCTTTTCCGCCACACGCACGGCATCTTCCGCTCCCACCACACGCGCCACACGGTTGTATACCCATTCCGTACCAATACTGGCCACCGGTGCCATGACACACCTGACACATCCCCACTCCCTGACAATTGAAACAACCGAACAGAGTCTGAGACGTTAACATGCCGTCTTCATGAAGGGTAGTGCGTATGATTGAATTATACATCTGCACTTCCCATGTTTTGGGCAAATCGTTCGCAACTCTCTGCGAAAAAGCATTCACGGAACATAGCGTTGACATGCTTATAAGCATAATGAGAAATTTGTTCATAATATCTCGGATTTCATACAACTTATACAACTCTCGTCCTCACGGCTATTTATCGGACTATGGCGAAGGATATTCATTGCAAATATACAACAGATTTACTACATTTCACGTAGATCGGATGTTTGGAAGTGAGGATATGAAACGGGGCTTTGCAAGTTGTAAGGATTTAGTTATCTTTGCAGCGAAAACAACTTTTGAAAAACGTGGATATTGACCCCCTCCCATCCGCCGACCCTTTGAGTCAGTTGTTACTTATACTGCTGACCAACACGGGTTATGCTTTTTCGGCAATACAGATTGTGGCGCTTGCCATTTCGGTGCTTGCGCTTTTGATTTCGGGATTCATCTCCGGCAGCGAGATTGCATTCTTTTCACTTTCACCAACGCAAATTGAGGATATTCAATACGATGACCGTTCCGGGCATCGCATTCTGAATTTACTTTCTTCTCCTGACCGATTGTTAGCCACAATCCTAATAGCCAATAACTTGGTAAATGTAACCATTGTTGTGCTGATGAACTTTGCCCTTGGCCCGGTTTTTGAAGGCATGCCTCCGGTGTGGAGTTTCATCCTGCAAACGGTGATATTGACATTCCTGATACTACTTTTTGGTGAGATTTTGCCAAAGTTGTATGCCAACGGCAATAACTTGAGATGGGCACGTATGGCTTCCGCCGGGCTTTTGTGTTTCCGCCGCCTTTTCTACCCTCTGGCATCGGTAATGGTTAAGAGTACGGGGGTTGTCAACCGTATGGTTACCAAAAAGCAGCAATCTCTAACAACTGATGACCTCAGCCAAGCCCTTGAAATCACGAATGTTGATAACCCGGAGGGCAAAGAGATTCTTGAGGGAATATTGCGTTTCGGCGACACAACAGCCGGAGAAATAATGACACCGCGTGTTGACATGACCGACATTCCCGTTGATGCTCCATTTGACGAAGTGTTGGATGTGGTAATAAAGACCGGATATGCACGTATTCCTGTGTATGAAGATAGCGAAGACAATATCCGCGGCATCCTGTATGCCCGAGACTTGTTGCCGTATATAGGGGCGGGCAAACAGCCGCCCTCTGATTGGACTAAACTGTTGCGTGAGCCGTATTACGTCCCCGAATCACGCATGATTGACGACATTTTGGAGGACTTTCGTGCCAAACGTATTCACATGGCCGTTGTCATTGATGAGTTTGGCGGCACTCAAGGGATTGTGACTCTTGAGGATGTGCTTGAGGAGATTGTCGGGGATATTGATGATGAATATGACACGGAGGAGAAATTCTACCGGCGCAATCCTGATGGCTCCTATATCTTTGAGGGGCGTACACCGCTGACCGATTTTTTCCGTATCACTGACCAGGATGCAGCAGTGTATGAGGACGTTACTGAGGACTGTGAGACCCTTGCCGGGATGTTGCTTGAGATTAAAGGAGATTTCCCGAAGGAGAAAGAGAGCCTTGTATACGGATACTGCCGATTCTTGGTGCTTGATATTGAACACCATCGCATCACAAGCGTCCGCGTGAACGTCTCAGACACTCTGCAAAAGTGAGGACATCCTCGCTTTAGGGATTATCCTATTGAGCCTTCCAAAGTTATTTCCAACAGTTTACGAGCCTCTACGGCAAACTCCATGGGCAGTTTGTTCATCACCTCTTTGGCATAACCGTTGACAATCAGCCCCACGGCCTCCTCGGTGGGGATACCGCGTTGGTTACAATAGAAGAGTTGATCTTCCGAAATCTTTGAGGTTGTGGCCTCATGCTCAACGACGGCTGTGTCATTCTGAATGTCTATATACGGGAACGTATGTGCCCCGCAGCGGTCGGACATCAGCAGAGAGTCACACTGCGTATAGTTACGGCATCCCGATGCTTTGGGAGATACACGCACAAGTCCGCGATAACTGTTTTGACTTTCTCCGGCTGATATGCCTTTGCTGACAATTGTAGAGGTGGTGTCCGGAGCCAAATGTATCATCTTTGTCCCCGTGTCGGCCTGTTGCCGGTTTTTGGTAACGGCAACTGAATAGAACTCACCACTTGAACCTTTGCCGGCTAATACACACCCGGGGTACTTCCAAGTAATTGCCGAGCCGGTCTCTACCTGAGTCCATGACAATTTGGAATAATCGCCGCGACACAAGCCTCGTTTTGTCACAAAATTATATACGCCTCCGCGCCCCTGCGCATCGCCGGCATACCAATTCTGCACCGTTGAGTATTTAACCTCAGCTCTGTCCTCAAGGACAATTTCAACAATGGCGGCATGTAATTGATTCTCATCACGTATCGGGGCTGTGCAGCCTTCAAGATATGAGACGTATGAGTCATCGTCAGCCACAATCAATGTGCGCTCAAATTGGCCGGTGCCGGAAGCATTTATACGAAAATATGTGGACAGTTCAACCGGGCATCGTACCCCCTTGGGGATGTAAACGAACGAGCCGTCTGAGAAAACAGCCGAGTTAAGTGCCGCGAAAAAATTGTCGGTGTAAGGCACAACACGTCCCAAATACTTGCGTACAAGATCGGGATAATCCTTCACCGCCTCCGATATGGAACAGAATATAATGCCCTTTTCAGCCAACATCTCGCGGTGTGTCGTCTTCACAGACACCGAGTCCATCACAGCATCAACAGCCACTCCTGCCAAGGCTTTCTGCTCATTGAGGGGTATACCAAGGCGATTAAACGTATCCAGCAACTTAGGGTCAACCTCATCAAGGCTCTCAGCCCCTTTCTTTGCCACCGGCGCAGCATAGTAACTTATAGCTTGATAGTCTATGGGAGGAATATCCAAATGCGCCCAATGCGGCATCTTCATTGTCAACCATTTGCGATATGCCTTCAGTCTGAAGTCCAACAGCCACTCCGGCTCTCCTTTCTTCTCCGATATGTAACGTATGACGTCTTCAGACAATCCCGGCGGCAAGCGGTGTGTCTCAATATCGGTAGTAAATCCATATTTGCGGTAGTCGTCCCTCGTGGCCCGCTCAATAGCCTTATCGGGATTCTGTTCGTCCATCTTCTTCATATCGGGAAGCATCGGTTTTGTCAACGGATTCTGTGTCTTCTGTATTAACGTTGCCGCGGCCGGAAAGTTCCGCTTTCGTCACGCCCCACAATCGGGGAGCGAGTTGCGTAGTTGCCAATGTAAGTTTTGAAGGATTCACAAACTGCTCTCCTTTCACGGCAATATACGCATTTAGCAACACACTCAACCCCACCATCCACTTTAGCATACACATCAGCGCACCGGCAAAACGGTCAAAAAAAGACAGGTGCAGCACTGACGTGACATTACGCGCCATACCGAACACCACGGCCGTGGCAATGTATATGGCGGCGAATATAAATGCGTTACTCAACAGAGGGGCGGCAAATGCCGGTGATGAGGGCATTATGCTTTCGGCAACATCGCCAAACAACCTACACCCGACAACACCCAACACCAAACCGACAATCCCGGCCAACTGCCTCATTGCGCCCTGTTTAAAGCCGTACACTAATGAGGCTGCAAACACCAATAGCACCAAAATATCAACCGTCATACGTCAAAAACCTACATAAGTTGAGGGCGACAAAGCATGCAAACGTTGTTTGACATTGTCTGCCACATCAAGGCTGTCAATGAATTTTGAAATGCTTTGGGCTGTTACCCCGGTATTGACGCGTGTCAACTTTTTCAGTGCCTCATACGGATTGGGGTAGCCCACGCTGCGCAAGATGGTTTGTATCCCCTCGGCAACAACGGCCCAGGTGTTATCCAAATCGGTGTCAATTGCCGCACGGTTAAGTATCAATTTGTTCAACCCTTTCAAGGTGCTTTCAATCGCAATCAGACCATGGGCAAGCGGCACGCCGACATTCCGAAGTACGGTTGAGTCGGTAAGATCACGCTGCAATCGGCTCACAGGCAACTTCCCGGCCAAATGTTTCAGCAAGGCATTAGCCATTCCAATATTCCCCTCAGAGTTTTCAAAATCTATAGGGTTCACCTTATGCGGCATGGCCGATGAGCCGACTTCCCCCTCCTTGATACGCTGTTTGAAGTACTCCATTGATATGTACATCCAAAAGTCACGGTCAAGGTCAAGTATTATGGTGTTAATCCGTGCCAACGCGTCAAACAAGGCAGCAAGATTGTCATAATTTGAAATCTGTGTTGTCAACTCCTCACGTTCAATACCCAACTCATCCCTTAGGAACTCGGCGGCAAAACCAGGCCAATCCTCACCGGGAAACGCAACACGATGGGCATTGAAATTGCCTGTTGCACCGCCAAATTTGCCGGTTATCGGCACAGCCTCAAGCGCGGAAACTTGCACACGCAGACGGTAGGCAAACACCCCGACCTCCTTACCGAGACGCGTGGGGGATGCCGGCTGTCCGTGGGTCTTTGCCAGCATGGGGACATCGGCCCACTCTGCTGCCAACGTCTCAAGTTTATCCTGCAGGCGTCTCAACGCGGGAAGATATACATCCTTGAGCGCACGGGCTATTGACATCGGCACTGCCGTGTTATTTATGTCCTGACTGGTGAGCCCGAAGTGTACAAACTCCTTGACGGCATCAAGTTCCGGGCTGCCAATGGTGTCAAACTTCTCTTTGATGAAGTATTCAACGGCCTTTACGTCATGGTTTGTGACTCTTTCAATATCTTTGATGCGCCGGGCATCATCAAGGCTGAAGTCACGATACACTGCACGCAGATTATCAGCCCCGATGGTATCAACAGCCTGCTGTACCCCGGGAATTTTTGTTCCCAACTTTATAAAATACTCAATCTCAACCATAACGCGGTAACGCATAAGGCCGAATTCGGAAAAATAGGGTGCCAACGAGGCGATTTTGTTGCGGTAACGCCCGTCAACGGGCGTTACTGCGGTCAGTTCACACAGTTTCATACGGCAAAAATACAAATTTTTTCACCACACGCCATCATCTGCGGCCTATAAGTGTCAACGTGAGATACCCGGTATTTTGGGTGCGCTATCCTTGAGGCGTACACGCGTTAATGAGATTGAGTCAATCATAACAGCGCAATTCGTTATGTCAACGCCAATTGCCCCGTAAATTTCTTTAAGACTCTTGTCCGGGTTAAGGCTTAACGACAGGACAACCCAGTTTGACGCAGCGGCACGGCTGCGTGTCTGTCGAACGTCCGTCCCTGCCAGGCCGTTATAATCCGCCGCAATAGAAGCATACACAGGCTCGCCTTGTCCCATCGCCTTAAAACGGAGCAGATATGTATCGCCCGGTTCTGCATTATGGTCAGTAGGCAATACAAACGGTATGATAAAGTTGCCGGTTGAGGGTGAAATACGATAGGTTTTCCCGGCCGTCCACATATTCACAGAGTCGGCATCGGAAGTCACCGTTGACATCTGCCGGCTGGCATCCGCAGCCAACATGCCGGACTTGCTTGCCTCATCGGCACGCTTTTGCGTAATCTCAATTGCCCGGTCACAAATCTTGGAATATCGCTCAATATCGCGTCCGTAGAATGCAAGTGAACTGTCAAACTCTTCAGGCGTCACATCTAACTCAGCCAACACCTGCCGACGCACTTGCCGTTTGACAGAGTCTGCCATCATGCCACCTCCGCCATTACCCATGACGGCATCCGCCAACTCCAAGTCGGCAATTGCCTGAGCCATTTTATCATCGTTGACAACTCCGCCGGGTACGCGTCGGCACGCCGCTGTCAACAACAAAAGGACGACGAGAACCGCATGGAGGCTACTTTTGCTCGGAATCAACATCTGCTATGGGTTTGACGGGCCAAACAAGGTGTCGCGCATAAAAGAAGAGTATCGCTAACATCCCTACGCTTATTGCGGCATCTGCCAGGTTGAATATCGGCTGGAAGAAGAGGAAGTGTTCCCCACCGACCCAGGGCATCCACATCGGCCAGTCAAACGATACCAATGGGAAATAAAGCATGTCAACAACCTGACCTTGCATGAACGGGGCATAGCCGCCTGAGACCGGGAAAATTTGAGCAACCTCAGGGGGCATCGGGTTATTGAATATCAAGCCGTAAAACAGGCAGTCAAAGATGTTGCCCGCGGCACCGGCCGTCACAAGTGCCAGGCACACAATGTATCCTGTTCGCAACCTTGGCAGGTATCGCAGACATCGTGCTATATAGAAGCACAAAAACGTCACGGCAACCACACGGAACAGGGTCAGGAAAATCTTACTTCCCAACTCCATACCGAATGCCATGCCGTTGTTCTGGATAAACAAAAGGCGAAACCACTCGGTAATCCGCACCTCCTCACCCAAATAAAAGTGTGTCTTTACCCAAATTTTCAGAGCCTGATCGGCAAGTATTACCAACAGGATTATACCTGCGGCCAGAACCCCGAGATTACGCCTTTTCTCGTCCATTACTTTTTCCGCGCTTCTTTGGCTTCAATGCTGAGGGTTGCGTGGGGCACGGCACGTAACCGTTCCTTGGGAATCAGTTCTCCCGTCTCGCGACAAACACCGTACGTTTTATTCTCAATGCGCACCAAGGCCGCCTTGAGGTTGTTGATGAACTTCAGTTGTCGCTCGGCCAGACGCCCGGCTTCCTCTTTACCCAGGGTTGAGGCGCCTTCTTCCAGCACCTTAAAGGTGGGTGAGGTGTCGGCGATGTCGTTGCCGTCGTTATTGGTAAGGTCGGCACGCAGTTCGTCATAGTCCCTTTGTGCCTTCTCAAGTTTCTTGAGGATAATCTCCTTGAACTCTTGCAGTTCGGCATCCGAGTACCTTTTTTTGGTGTCGCTCATTGTATTGTTGTTTTTTGAGTATTTGTATTTCGTGATTTAATTCACGGGAGTGATTTTCACCTTGACGTTTTTACCGTCAATATCCAGCACAGCCCCTTCCGTCTCTGCCACATCCGCAATTGTCAACGTCTGCGCCAGCACCTGATCGGCAATATACTGTTTAAAATCTTCAACAGCGGTATTGATAAAATTGTTGGGTGCAATGACAACTTCAATGCGGTCGGTAACGTTCAATCCGCTGTCCTTGCGCAAGTTCTGTATGCGATTTACCAGTTCGCGAGCCAAACCTTCGTTAATCAAGGCCGGAGTCAAAGTGACATCCAAGGCCACCGTCAGCGTGCCGTCACTTGCCACATTCCATCCCGGGATGTCGTCCGGGACAACCTCCACATCGGCAAGTTCAACATTTACAGTGCGCCCATCGCCAAGGGTTATGTCAATACTACCGCAGCGTTCCAGTTCAGAAACAGTGGGAGTGTCCATTTGTGTCAAGGCAGCGGCAACTGCCTTCATATCCTTGCCGAGTTTTTTGCCCAACACCTTAAAGTTGGGTTTGATGCGTTTTTTTATAACATCGCCCTCAACAAACATTATCTCTTTGATATTCACCTCGTTCTTTATCAGGGCGGCGACAGCCTCAACATCTTGACGCAACTGATTGTCGGTAACCGGGACCATCAGAGCCTGCAACGGCTGGCGCACTTTCAGGTTCACCTTGCGGCGCAACGCCAAAGTCATTGATGTTATGGCCTGTGCCAACTGCATTCGACGTTCAAGGGCGGCATCAATCTCTTCATCATGAACCTTGGGATAGTTGGCTAAATGCACGGAAGTGCGCTCCGTTCCACATGCCAAATCACGATACAGACGCCCGGCATAGAAAGGTGCAATCGGAGCCATCAGCAATGCAACCGTCTCAAGACAGCGGTGCAGTGTCTGATAGGCGGCACGTTTGTCTCGCGTCATCTTACCGCCCCAGTAGCGTTTGCGATTAAGACGCACATACCAATTGCTGAGATCATCCGATACAAATTCACTGATGGCACGAGCGGCCGGCGTCGGGTCAAAATCATCCAACCATGCGGTGACCTTCCCAACCAAAGTGTTCAGTTTAGATATTATCCAACGATCAATTTCCGGCAACTCATTGTATGGTATCTCTTCGCCACCGGGTTGCCAGTTGTCAACGTTGGCATAAAGGCTGAAGAATGAGTAGGTATTATAGAGTGTGGCAAAGAACTTGCGTGCGGTTTCCTTTACGCCTTTGTCATCATACTTCAGATTCTCCCACGGCGATGTATTTGAAATCATATACCAACGCAGGGGGTCGGAGCCGTTTTCCTCAATAGCGTTAAAGGGGTCAACAGCATTTCCAAGGCGTTTTGACATTTTATTGCCATCCTTGTCAAGGACAAGTCCGTTTGAAATCACGGCTTTGTAGGCCACGGAGTCAAACATCATGCCGGCTATGGCATGGAGGGTGAAGAACCAGCCGCGAGTTTGGTCAACGCCCTCGGCGATAAAATCGGCGGGGAAGACACGCCGGGTGTCAAGAGCCTCTTTATTTTCAAACGGATAATGAATCTGGGCGTATGGCATTGAGCCGGAGTCAAACCATACGTCAACCAAATCAAGTTCGCGACGCATGGGGTGACCCTCATCGTCAACCAATATTATTTCATCAACGTACGGGCGGTGCAAATCAATTTTCGCGTAATTCTCAGCGGAATAGTCTCCCGGCACAAATCCTTTTTCCTTCAACGGGTTCGCAGCCATCACTCCACAGGCAACCGCGCGTTCTATTTCGCCATACAGTTGCTCAACACTCTCAATGCACTTTTCGGCTTTTCCGTCCTCTGTACGCCATATCGGCAGGGGCGTACCCCAGTATCTGCTACGGCTCAGATTCCAATCCTGCAAATTCTCAAGCCATTTGCCGAACCTTCCCGTGCCGGTGGCTGCCGGCTTCCATTTGATACCCCTGTTCAACTCCATCAGGCGATCCTTGGCAGCAGTGGTGCGGATAAACCAACTGTCAAGCGGATAATACAACACCGGTTTGTCCGTGCGCCAGCAGTGCGGATAGTTGTGCACGTGCTTTTCAATTTTGAAGGCCTGTCCTTTTTTCTTCAAGTCCATTGCCAACGCGACATCAAGAGTCTCGGCATCAGCCGGCAAAGTATCGTCAAAAGCGTTCTTCACGGGACGTCCGGCCCACGGAGCGTATGCCTCAACGTCAACGTGTGTGCGCACAAACTCGGGGTCAAGTTCATCAAGCGTGTAAAAGCGACCTTTCAAATCCACCATGGGGCGGATGTTGCCGTCTTTGTCAACGAGATGCAACGGCGGGACACCGGCAGCGCGGCTCACTCGCAAGTCATCCGCACCAAACGTTCCGGCGATATGCACGATTCCCGTACCGTCCTCGGTGGTAACATAGTCTCCTTCAATCACCCGGAAGGCACCCTCGCCGGGATTCACCCACGGGATGAGTTGCTTGTATCGGAGGCCTGTAAGTTCACTGCCCTTTACAGTCTTCACGATTTGCCAAGGGACAACCTTTTCGCCCGGGTTATACTCTTCGAGCGGAGCGTCTTTGCCCTTCTCGCCAAGCAAGCGAGAAGCAAGGTCAACAGCGACAACAAGGGTTACCGGCTGTCCACTGTATGGGTTGTAAGTCCTCACAACGGCATAATCAATTGCCGGCCCGACAGCCAATGCCGTGTTTGAGGGCAGCGTCCACGGTGTGGTAGTCCATGCAACCATGACGGGAGTCCCCCACCCCTGCATATATTCCGGGGCATCAGACAACTCAAACTGCGCCGTCAGCGTGGTGTCCTTCACATCACGGTAACATCCCGGCTGATTGAGTTCATGGCTACTGAGCCCGGTACCGGCAGCCGGACTGTACGGCTGGATTGTATACCCCTTATAAAGGTATCCCTTCTTGTACAAACCGGCCAAAAGCCACCATACGCTCTCAATATATCGATTATCGTACGTGATATATGGGTCGTGCATGTCAACCCAATATCCCATTCGGTCGGTCAGGGTTTCCCACTCCCGGGTATACTTCATAACCTCCCGGCGACAAGCATCGTTATACTCATCAACAGAAATCTTTTTCCCAATATCCTCCTTGGTGATTCCGAGACTCTTTTCAACGCCCAACTCCACCGGCAGCCCGTGGGTGTCCCATCCGGCTTTACGTCGTACCCTGAACCCCTGCATGGTTTTATACCTGCAGAAAGTATCCTTGATGGTACGTGCCAATACGTGATGTATACCGGGCATACCGTTAGCCGAGGGAGGCCCCTCAAAAAACACAAAGTCGGGACAACCCCTGCGAGCCTCCACTGTGTTTTCAAACAACCGTTGCGACTTCCATCGCTCCAGTTCTTCCTTATTAATCTCTGACAGATTCAGACCTGAGTATTCGGGGAATTTTTGCTTCATAAGTTTTACTTGCGGATGCAATATGCGATAATCGGTTATGTCAATCCGAGCACCCTCCCTACCGTCAACGTATGACGCAACAGGACACTCATTTAAACTTTTTGCAAAGGTACACATTTTCTTGAAACCCGACATCTCATTTTTTCGTTTTGCGCCCTCGCGCCTGTTTTTACCCCCTTTTCCAATACATTTTTTTGATTTTTTCTGCATTTATTGGATATTTTCTTCAAATTTTTTCTATACTTTTGCACATGACAAAACACTGACTCCCTTAATCAATAAAACAACCCCATGGCAAAAACACCATTTGACCAACTGGATCTGAAAATCTTAAACATACTGGCCAATAACGCACGCAAGCCTTTCCTGGAGATTTCACGCGAGTGCAATGTCTCGGGAGCAGCAATTCACCAACGTATTCAAAAACTAACCAATTCAGGGATTATTCGCGGATTTGAGACTATTTTGAATCCGGCGATGTTAGGTTTTGAGACATGTGCCTATATCGGCTTCTTCCTCTCTGACCCATCACGTGTTAAGGAAATCATTCTTGGTTTGCAAAACTTGCCGGAAGTTGTTGAATGTCACATCTGCACCGGTCGCTATGACCTTGTTGCCAAGATATATACTCGCAACAACGACCATTTGTTGGACTTCATCCAAAACAAACTGCAGCCACTGGGTGTGGGACGTACCGAGACAATCATGTCATTTAAAGAGGCTTTCCGGCGCCAAATACCCATTGAGCCTCAGGTGCACAACTGACACACGAGCGGCCATACCGCCGTTCACAAAAAAGACATCAGGGAGTGCGTCAACCTACGTTGACGCACCCTTTTTGTTCTATATGCGCGGCAACGGCCATGTAAAGGCTTTCAACTCGGCAATCAACTGCTTTTCACGCCCTCCAACATATCGGTTAACCAACGCATGAAACGCCGGTGAATGGTCATGGTGAGCAAGATGCGCTGCCTCATGGCACACGATGAATCGGCGCAGATGTTCGGGCAGCATCATTACGGCGCAACTAATGGTGATATGCCCGTCGCCGCGACATGTCCCGAGGATTCGCTGACCGCGACCAACCGACCAGGACTTGGGACTAACCCCCAACTGCCTGAACACTCCCTCAACCATCCCGGGCAAAAAACGCGATGCCGCGGTATACATCAAGCGCAATGATAAGCGCGTCAATCCTCGCAGATTCTCAGCACTGTTCCAATCCACATCTGTTGAAAACCGCACAACAGCTTGCACACCCTCTGAATGTTGCTCGGCCATGTCATACACACAACACCGGGACAACCGGCTGTCTGCCTGAAAACAAATCTTCAATTCGCCACAATCAACCAACGTCCCGTCCTCAAACCAACGCGTCACAGCCGGACGCACCTTGAGCAAGCGCGGAGACATCTGCTTCAACGCCTGTTCCAGTTGGCCGGATGTCACGCCACGAGGCAACGTGACCGACAAATATCCGGGCTTCCACGTTGCCACAATATGACGTGCCGCAGAGGATATCCGCAGCCTTACCGGCCCCAGGCTCGGATGAATAAATTGAGTTGTCACGACCCTTTACTTATTGAAAAGACTGCCTCGGGGACTCATTGCCGAGTCCGATAACAGACAACACCCGACACAAGGCCGGGTGCAGCACAGTGCTCGAAGCGGGACTCGAACCCGCACAGCCGCAATGGCCAAGGGATTTTAAGTCCCTCGTGTCTACCATTCCACCATTCGAGCGGTTTGTTGGCGCAAAGATAATAATTATTACTCTTCCGTGCAACCAAGCAACGTTTTTTCACCTCATTCACATCCTCACAAATCAAAATCAAAAAAGGATTTTGGCATTAATTGAGAAATCACTACTTTTGTGTGCTATTGACTTTTTCGGAAAGATTATAACACACAATATAATCTTTTTTCAGATTATTATCAATTCAACCTATAAATCACGACATGAAACTAAAACTGTTTCTGCTTCTTCTGTTAGCGACGGTGATGCCGGCGCTGGCACAAAACACAGGGGTCGCGGGCAAGATTGTTGATGCCAACACGGGGCAACCCGTTGCAGGTGCCACAGTGATGCTCAACGGCCAAAGCCTGACGGCAACAACAGGCCCTACAGGCGAATTTATCATCCCCAATGCCCAACCCGGACAGGATGTATTGGTAATTGCGGCCTTCGGCTATAACGACCTCAGCCAACCCGTCAAAGTTGACAACGGCCGAGTTTTTCAGTTGGGAGAACTGAAAATCAAGGATGCCAACAATGACGACGGCTATCAGGAAAGCCGTCAGGAAATGCTCTTTGACCAATCAATGCTTGATGACGACGAGTCATCGGCGCAAAGCATCTCGGCTTTGGTTGGCGCATCAGACAACATCTACTACAACGCTGCGAACTACGACTTCAGCGTTATGCGATTCCGCTTCCGCGGTTACGACTCTCAGTATCAAACCACCTACATGAACGGCATCCCGTTCAACGACCTGGCCCGCGGACGCTTTAACTATTCAAGCCTTGGCGGAATGAACCGTGCATTCCGCAACCGCACGAACACCATGGGCATGGACCCGGCAGATTATGGCTTCGGCAACATCGGAGGTTCATCAAACATCAATACCTTTG
>N._stephensi_709_foregut__coassemble_416_pt1 | contig 15625 bp, 13 predicted proteins | sample N__stephensi_709_foregut__metabat2_low_PE_003 | metagenome-assembled genome bin N | reverse complement strand
TCTTGTATGAACGATCATCTATTTAAATTTTGGGAGAGTCATCCAAACAAAAAAGACATAAATCAGATATGCGCAGAATTTGCCGGCAACTACAAAATGGACAGGGCTGGCTCTATGCAAGGAAAACCAGAAGATAAAGAGAAATACTCATTTGAATTCAAGACAAAAGCAGGAATTAAAGTTGTATGTTGCGGACCACATTTCAAAATAACAAGTCCAGATGATAATTACGCAGGACCGGATGTTCATCAAGGGGATAGTTATCATCCTCGAATATACTTTAACAAAGAAGATGGCTGTATTGTTGTAGGTTCCATTGGACCTCATTTATAGACATGCAACTTGTACATGTGAACATGTCCAAAGCCGAACATAGCCACTGAGCGACTCCAACTCCCTTGATCATTATGGATATCACGAACACCACAGATCAATCAGGCATCCCTTCTGAAGAATTCACACAGGACAAGATGTTCGAATTGTTCGACCAGGCAATCGAGATGGCTGAGGAAAGAGCGGGATGGGAATTTCCTGTTGCCAAACCCACTGAAAGATATCTGCAGGCACTGAAAGACCTTCGCAAGGAATGGATTGACCACATTATCCGAAAATCAAATCCCGACAATCCCCCTCTGACACCTGAAGAAGACGCTAAAGCAACCAAAAAACTCCAGAAGGGGCGGATTAAACTCGAGCAAAGACGCAAAGCATTTACCCGCCATATCAAAGACAATCCCATCGACACTGACAAGGTCCTTGCCAAACTCAAAGCTAAGGTGGAATACAAGAATGCACGCAACGCAGAAAAGGAGAAGATCATAGCGCGAATGGAAGCTAACATCGCTGACATAACCGCAAAATCCGACCAGATAAAACAGGAAATGCTTGCAGAGCGCAAGAAATGGGAGGAAGAAAACGCTACCATGACCATAACACCTGAAATGGCAGCCCACCGCAAATCCAAAGTCAGGGAATTCGAACGTCGCGTCAAATCCCTTTCCGAGCAAATCAACGCCAGCCACTAACTCCTCTACTTCATACTTTATACTTGCGCACAGCGCACACACCCATGCTCATCACTCCATCCACATCCATCCGACAGCTTCGCGATGCCGGCATCGTCCCCGACTGGATGTATCGCGACTGCGACCTTCACGGTATGTACGAAGCCGAAAACATCCTCTGCGAATGGGTCTGGGATTGGAACTGGGACCTCGGCGACGGTTATTCCAAACAGCAACTCGAAGTCCTCGCCGAAGTCCGCAAAACCATCCGCGAGGGGATCAAAGCCTACGAATCAAACCCCGAGGCCATCTGTAAACATAAAGAGAATTCGCCTGCCGGATTCCTCATCAGTTACCTGACCATCCTCTCACCGAATCCGACACATTCTGGCAAGAGCTCCGCGAACGACAATGCCTGACCAGCGTCTCCCCTCTCCTACTGATGCGCATCATCGCCCTCGTCCGCTCCGACTACACCCTCAAAGACCAAAATGACAAACCAACCCTGATTCGCAAAAATTAACAACCCTTGTTTTGCAGCTCCGTATGCTGCAGTCCATATAATTCACGCACACTTTGCCCCTAACTCTGGTAATTGGACAGTCACATTAATACTTCTTGTCGCATGAATCTGACTAATTTTTCATTATTATCGGCACTTTACAACAATGGCAAGGCTAATCTTTACAACGAGATTTACTTTCCTATAATAAAATATTCATTGCAAAATGATGCAAATAAAAGCAGTGATGGATTTTCAACGGCTCTAACTGTGCAAGAGTCCATTCTTGAAAAATTTGATATCTCCATACCTCAGATAATTATTGAAAAATCAATTAGACAAATTGGCAAAGACAGTGAGAATTTAGTAGTGTTTGACAAGGGCAGTTCCTTCAAATTGGCATCAGCATGGCACGATAATGAGACTTTAGATTTTGAAGCACAACGGCTATCAGAATCCATGCAAAAAGTTGAAAATGAATTCAAATCCTATCTTGAAATCGAGGATATTGAATGTAAATATTCATTTGTTGAATTTTTTTCTGATCATACAGAGGATTTACTCAAATATCTAAACGAAGGCGTAGATGAAGGTGGGAAAGATGCCGAAGTCTCCAATATGATGCGATTTGTAAAAATATTGGAGGAAAAAGCACCAGATTTGTATGAAACAGCCCAGAACTTTTTCTGGGCCTCGGTGGTCGCCGCATTTCTGAAACGTGATCAAAACGTATTGAACAATCCTGCAAAGGATTCGATATGTTATTTATTCGACACCTCATTAGTTATGGGGTGTCTTAACTTGTCTTCCGAAGAGACTTCCCGTCACTCTCTAGAACTAAAGCAATTGATAACACAATCCGGCAACCGCATCATGGTTCATCCAATGACAATACGTGAAATAAAAATGATACTTGATGCTTCATCACAAAATGGTGATGGTCCAGATCCTTCGACCCAACTGTATGAGGCTTATGCAAGACGCAATCTTAATCAATCTGATTTGCTAATTATTTCCTCGAACATAAGGAAATTGATTTTGGAGGCCGGATTTGAAATCGACAATACACCGGAATACCAATTAGATAAAGCAGAAAAAGAATTGATGGGGTCAATTGATGTCAAAAGACTCGCGAAAATAAGATCTAGACCATTCTGGAACAAAAATGACTTCAGAGAGATTCACGACGTTTATATGCGTAATTTTATTAGACAGAGTCGAAAAAAAAGGAGTTTGTCTGCATCTTCTTCTGTTGATGAAAGGTATTATTTTGTCACTTCCAACCGTCAACTAATAAATCACTTTTATTTATCAAGTCTTCGGAAAAATCAATTTATGATTTCTCCAGACAAGATTGTTACAGAACTTTGGATTAATGGAGCTTTGAGTTCCAACTTGAAGTTGGGAGGTCTTTCAGAAAATGTCTCAAGATGTCTGGCTGCAAACAAAGTGGATGCACGACGTCGTATGAACGCTGTTATCAAATGCAGTGACGATTACATTGAGAATGAAACGGTCAGGAAAGAATTCTGTCATAAAGCATACTTTCATATCCTCCGTCGTTCTAATCGGGTCTTAGAAAATGTGGATCTTCTCAGAATTGATATGGAAAACACCAAAGACAGTACTAACCCTTTGGCAAAAGAGAAAAGCAAAGCACAATTTGAATTGGTGGTCAAAATCATAAATACATCAGAGGAAAAAGCAGCTAATAGTAATTATGAATTATCTGATCGACTGACAGCAATTGAAAACAAATTCTTAGAGAAAGAAAAAGAGAATAATGCTCTACATGAGAGGGAAAAAGAATTAGAAAATCAGATAAAGCAATCTAAGGAGCGAGAAGAAAAGGATGCTAAACTCAAAAAACTTCAAGGCAAACTCTCTTCACTAAAGGACAGTCGTATTGAATTGGAGACCAAGAAGTCCAATTTAACAAATCTCCGAGAACAATCTGTTTCAAATACCAGATATTATATCATCAACATAACTGATAGCATTTTCATTTTTGGACTGATTGCGGCAAGCATTTGGCTGTGGTGGAATAACATGGTTGAAGCTGGCACTTTAACAACAGCAGGAACAGTTCTTGCATTCTATGGTGCTTTAAAAAGTATGCCATACTTCATCCAGAGCAAAAAGGAAGAGATGCGTGAAAAGCAAAGAATGGTTTGGGAGCGAAATAATCCTGAATTGAAGCAAATTCGTGATGATTTGGTTAATGTTATTAGTGAAATTCGAGAATGCCAAAAACAAATTAATGCAATTGATATGTAGCCATATCGTTGGGACTCTCCAATATGCCATTCTGTATGATTTTGAGGCATGACATTTATTTTCGCATATATCGTTCAGTTCAATTAATTATACCCGAATCTCCATCAATTATGACTCTTAAATTCGGCAGAGTGGAGATCCTGGGCAAATCTATTCCTCACAACGCATACATTGCCACAATGCCGCGTTATTGTTCGTTGTATATTCAAAATCCATTGAACATAGTACACACTCAATATGGCTTATTCTAAAGGAACAATAATAAAGTCATTGTTTTGGAAATATTTTGAAAGACTAGGTGTACAGTTGATACAATTTGCAATTACTATTGTCTTATCAAGATTACTTCTTCCTTCAGAGTATGGAACAATTGCGCTCATAGTAATATTTATTCAGTTGTGTAATGTCATCATAGATGGTGGATTTAATACTGCTCTTATTCAAAAAAAGGAAAGTGACAATATAGATTTTTCAACGATTTTCTTTTTCAGCATAGGAATTTCCATATTATTGTACTTGACAATGTATATAACGTCACCTTTGATTGCAGATTTCTATGATAATCAAAAGCTTATTCCTGTCATTAGAATTTTAAGTTTATCCCTTCCTTTTTACGCATTTAATTCCGTTCAGAGAGCATATGTATCAAAGGGAATGCTATTTGACAAATTGTTTTATAGCAGTTTGGGGGCAACTATACTTTCTGGCGCCATTGGAATCTATATGGCGTATAAAAATTATGGTGTATGGGCTTTGGTTGTTCAAAATATTAGTGGTCAATTTTTCACTACAATAATAATGTGGTTCACTATACGTTGGCGACCAATTTGGAGATTCTCATTAAATAGATTTAAGAGCCTTTTTAGTTATGGTTGGAAGATTTTTGGGTCCAACATAATAATTTCATTGTTTGTTAATAGTCGGAAAATTGTTATTGGGAAATTATACACTCCAGCTGTTTTAGCTTATTATGAAAAAGGGGATCAACTGCCATCACTTATAATGACAAACATCTTCACCTCAATACAAACTATTTTATTCCCTGCATTTTCAGATTCACAGGACGATAGGCCTCGGGTAAAGGCAATGATGCGTAGAAGCACAAAACTCAGCTGCTTTATTATTTATCCTCTGATAGTTGGCTTAATTGTAATAGCAAAACCATTAGTTGTCCTATTATTTACAGAAAAATGGTTGCCTGCCGTTCCTTTTATTCAAATTCTTTGTATTGCGAATTTTTTTAGGCCTGTGACCATCTCAAATATAGAGGCTATAAAAGCATTAGGATATAGTAATATAACCTTTAATTTAGAAATAATAAAAAAAATCATCGATATAATTATACTATTTATCAGTGCTATTCTTGGGGTATATTATATAGCCTGGGGATGTGTGTTGTATGATTTTATTTGTGTATTCATTAATCTTGCTCCCAATAAGAAACTCCTAAATTATGGGATAAAAGAGCAAGTGGCAGATGCGGTTCCAACACTAGTCATAGCGATACTATCAGGAATTTCAGTTTATTGGATTCAGTATTTATCTCTATCAAATTTTTTAATAATATCTGCTCAACTGATATTGGGACTTTCTTTATATTTGGGAATTAGTCTGATATTCAAAGAAGAAAGTTTTTTATATCTGTTGAAGTTAATCAGAGACCGAAAAAATAAAAATAGTATACTTTAAATTATCATTATGAATATATTAGATATATTATATGTTAGATACTTTAAAGAAGATGGTTCATCATTGTCAATTGGAGGTATAGAAAGTTACATCACTCAATTATCCAAATTAGCACATTCGCTGAATATACATGTTCGTGTATTTCAATATGGCAACCATGATTTTAAGAGGAAAACAGATTATGCAGATATCTATGCATTTTTCAAAAATGGCAGTCACAATGGAGATTTTTTACTGAAAAAGGCAACCGAACTGCATGGAGAAAATGATTGTGTCGTTACAATTATAGCTAATGATTTAATAATTCCAAAGTCTAAGATTAAAAACTCCATTGTCATACAGCATGGGATTGGATTTGATTCTTGTATTGGCAGGAAGGAACCATTGATTATCAATGTCTTCAAACGTGCTCTCCGAGCATATCATACAGTTGAGAGACTTCAAAATGTTGATAAAGTAGTTTGTGTAGACAATAATTTCATTAATTGGTATCGCACGCAGACATCTTTTAGATCGATTGATTTAATTCCGATTATGAATTTCACACAAATTGGGCCTCAAAAAAAAAGAGAAACAAATAGCAATAAGATTAAAATTGTATTTGCCCGAAGATTTGTAGAAATAAGGGGGACTAGGTTATTTGCACCTGTTGCAAAAAAACTCCTTGAGATGTATGATAATATAGAAGTAACGTTTGCTGGGGAAGGCCCAGACAAAGAATATATTAAGAATCTTTTCAGTAACGAAGATCGTGTTAATTTTTGCTCATATAAATCCGATGAAAGTATTGAATTCCATAGTAAATTTGATATGGCTGTTATTCCAACCATATTTTCTGAAGGAACATCACTTTCATTATTAGAGGCCATGTCTGCTCAGTGTGCAATAGTATGTACTAATGTTGGTGGAATGACCAACATTATTTTAGATAATTATAACGGATTAATGGTATCACCCAATGAATCGGAGCTCTATTTTGCAATCTCTAAATTGATTCAAGATTCATCGCTAAGATTACGACTCTCAAAGAATGCTTATGAAACAGTCAAGACCTCTTTTTCTATCGAAAAATGGGGACAAGAATGGGGAAAAATACTTAAATCATATTTCACATTACCAGAAAAATGAATTACAATAAGTCATGAATGGATTGAAAAAATGTGAGAAAATAGAAAGTGGCAAATAGAAAAGGTATGAAAAAGATAATGCTCGTTTTTGGAACCCGTCCGGAAGCCATCAAGATGGCACCGCTGGTGAAAGAGTTCCAAAAGCATCCCGAAAAATTTGAGACAATTGTATGTGTTACCGGTCAACACCGTCAGATGCTTGACCAAGTTCTTGAAATCTTCGACATCAAACCGGATTACGACCTCAACATAATGAAACAAGGTCAAGATCTTTATGACGTAACTGCACGCGTACTTACAGGTATGCGTGACGTACTTGAAGAAACCAAACCAGATGTTGTACTTGTGCATGGTGACACCACAACTTCCACAGCAGCAGCCCTTGCCGCTTTCTATAAACAGATTCCTGTTGGTCATGTGGAAGCCGGACTCCGTACACACAACATCTATTCTCCTTGGCCAGAGGAAATGAATCGTCAGATTACAGGTCGCATCGCAGAATACGATTTTGCGCCAACTCCATTAAGCCGTGAGAATCTTCTTAAGGAGAATGTGGATGATTCGAAGATTATAGTTACCGGTAACACTGTGATAGATGCTCTCTACTGGGTTGTTGACAAAATGAAGAATGACTCTTCGCTTGATGTTCAACTTAAGGAAGAACTTAAGAAAGCTGGCTATTACACAGACAGACTGAAGGATGGAAAGAAACTGGTACTAATCACTGGACACCGCCGTGAGAACTTTGGCGATGGATTCATCTCAATGTGCAAAGCCATCAAAGCACTTGCTGAGAAATATCCAGATGTGGATTTCGTATATCCGATGCACTTGAATCCCAATGTGAGAAAACCAATTCACGAAGTATTCGGAGAGAATCTTGAAGGTCTTGGCAACATATTCTTCATCGAACCGCTTGAGTACCTCTCGTTCGTATATCTGATGGAGAAATCAAACATTGTGCTCACTGACAGTGGCGGTATTCAGGAGGAGGCTCCGGGACTCGGCAAGCCAGTGCTTGTGATGCGCGACACAACCGAGCGTCCGGAAGCATTGACAGCAGGAACTGTGAAACTCGTAGGGACGGATTATTACAAGATTGTCAATGATGTATCTATGCTCCTTGATGATGAAAATCATTACGAGAAAATGTCGAAAGCTGTCAATCCATATGGAGATGGAAAGGCATGTGAAAGGATTGTCAGAACCTTTAATTTATCTGATTAGATTCTTAGAAGATAAATTTTACTTTGTATGCCTAAGGTTAGTGTCATAGTACCAGTGTATGGAGTTGAGGAGTATATCGAGAGATGTGCGACAAGTCTTTTTGAGCAGACTCTTGATGACATTGAGTTTGTTTTCGTGGATGATTGCACTCCTGACAAATCCATAGAAATACTGAGAAATGTTGTTGAGAGATATCGGAATCGAATTGCTGAAAAGGGTTACATTATCAAAATTGAAAAAATGCCTTCTAACGGCGGCCTGGCCGCCGTTAGAAGGCATGGGATTCAAATGGTCTCGGGCGATTTTGTCATAAATTGTGATTCCGACGATTGGGTAGATGTCACTATGTATGAGAAAATGTATAATTATGCCATCAAAAACAATTCTGATTTGGTCTTCTGCGACTATTATTTATCCAATGGTAATAGAAATTCAGATAAAATCTTCAGGAAGAATATAACGGACTGTTCGAGAGAGGCTTTGCTTAATCGGCTATTAAGTTCCTCGGAATTAAATCCAGTATGGTCTGCCATGGCACGACGTGAGTTGTTTGATGGCATGATGTTTCCGATTGGGGACATGAGCGAGGACAAGACTATAATAATCCAGTTGGCATGGAAGGCAAAAAACGTCACCTACCTTGACGAACCATTATACTACTATTTTCTTTCAGACACTTCCATTCTTAGGAATGTAAGCAAAGAATCGAATATAAAGAAGTTCAAACAGATTACAGACAACCGATATATACTACTTAATTTCTTTGAGAAAGAAAACATCAGTATTAGCCAAAAACGGCTTGATGCTTTTGTTTTTTTGGGTAAAACAGGTTTAATCGAGCCATTTATTGAAGATTCCAAGACTTATCACTTGTGGAAAGAAACCTTTCCTATTTCATTGTTGAGAATTTTAAAGAATCCTTATATAAAAGTTTACCGAAAAATCAAATATGTTCAAAATCTATGGAAACTAAGAAAGCTAAAGTAATAATTGCAGGTGACATTGTTGTTTCTTCAGGACATAAGGTTGTTATCTTGGATGAGAAACTGGAAAATGTCATTAGAGAAGTTGATTATTCGATTGTAAACTTTGAAGCTCCGGTAAAAACCAAATACAGCAAGCCCATCAAGAAAACCGGTGCCAATCTTCATCAATCAGCGGATATTATCGATGCACTGAAACAAAAGGGTTTTAACTGTTTTTCTTTGGCCAACAATCACTTCAGAGACTTTGGTTATGATGGATGCAAAAACACGCTGAACCTTTTAAAAGCAAAATGCTTGGATTTTATGGGGGGGGGTATCAATTTGCAAGAAGCAAGCCGTATAATGTATAAAAAGCTTAATGGATTGTGTGTTGCCTTCATTAATGTATGCGAACAAGAATGGTCAATTGCCACAGCCGACAGACCCGGTGCAAATCCATGTAAACCTTTGACCCAATTCTATCAGATAAAAGAGGCGAAGAAAAAAGCGGACTTCGTAATCATAATATACCATGGTGGAGTCGAACATTATCAACTGCCATCTCCGGAATTGAAGCAACTGCACAGATTTCTCATAGATTCAGGTGCAGATGCAGTGATCAATCATCATCAGCACTGTTTCAGTGGATATGAGATATATAATGGTAAACCCATATTTTATGGAATTGGCAATTTCCTGTTTGACAATAACTCAATTATAAATTCCCCATGGAACTACGGCTATTTGGTAGAACTGACGATTTCCAAATTTGAAGGTGTTTCATTCTGTCTTCACCCATATAAACAGTGTAACGGAGAATTTGGAGTTTTCAAGCTGAAAGACGAAGAGGATTTCCACACAAGAATTAATGAATTGAACGATATCATTGCCAATGATGAACTTTTGAGACAACACTATGTGGAATATGTGACAAAAGACAGATCATTTTATACTCCTGTTGTAATTCCATATCGCTCTAGGATTTTAAAAAGACTCTGTCGGTATGGATTACTACCAACGTTTATGAGCGAAGATCAATTACGATATGTCTATGATGTGGTGAATTGTGATTCCCACAGGACACGCTTTATCGATTTTCTGGAAAGTAAATTCAGTTGACGATGGGAATATTACGTAATCTTCTATATTCTTTGGCAATTCTGCACTGGGTAATCTATAGATTGTCATCTTCTGAGAAGCGGATTTTAGTGGATTCGGATGTTGAGGAAATGCAAAAGAGATGCAATATGTCCGATAAAAGTCTATTGTATTGGCTAGTGACTTACAAGCAATACCGGAATTTGTTCTACTATAGAATTCCCAAGACAAGATATTTGAGATTTCTGTTGCCTCAATATCCTTTCTTCACAATCGTATCTAGGGGTGGCATCGGGAAAAATGCTTTTGTGTTGAACCATCCTTATTCCACTATAATCAATGCAAAAAAAATCGGTTCTAATTTTACTGTATGTCAACTCACCACTATTGGGAATGCCATACATGGCCGCAATGATCTTGTTCCGACAATTGGCGACAATGTGTCGATTGGAGCCAACGCAACAATCATAGGAGATATTACAATTGGCAATAACGTGATAATTGGTGCTGGCAGTGTGGTTGTAAAGGATGTTCCAGACAACTGTGTAGTCGCAGGTAATCCGGCAAAAATAATAAAATATCTGACGAAATAACCAGTTTACATGAATTTCCGTGTACTTAAAAAATTAAACAAATGTGACTGGTATTTGGTCTTGTGGATTGTTTACTATCTTCAAGGAATCGCATATTCTGAAGGTGGGATGATATCCACCGCTATATTAGGAATTCTTATTCTTATTTCTATTAATTATGCCTTAAAAGTAATTCAACAAAAAAAGAAACCATTATATTTTAAGGGATTGAATCTTTTGGTTGTAATGTTTACAATATATGGAGCATACTATATCCTAGTTTCTCCATCAATTGTCAAATATCCAATTTCTGGAATGGCAATTCCATCATATAGCTATCTTAAAAGTATTTACCTGTCTCTTATTCCCATTTATGCATTTTATTATTTTTCAAAAAACGGATATCTGACAGAAGAAAGATTACAAAAATGGGGATTTATATTCATGATTTCCGTGATGCTATCTTTTTTCAGAAGCCAACAAGAAGCGTTGCAAAAATTAATGGAAGAAGGAGCCTCTTCTGAAGAGATTACCAATAATTCAGGCTACTTGTTTCTTTCATGCATTCCATTATTGGTAATTTATAGGAAAAAACCTTTAATTCAATTTACTGGCCTCGCATTCGTTATGGCTTTCATTGTAATTGGAATGAAAAGAGGTGCAATAGCAATAGGATCCATTGTATCTCTATACTTTATTCTGCAAGCAATAAAACAAACAAAAGGTAATTTAAGAATTGCAATCATATCATTATCCATTGTTACCGGCTGGATGGCCATTTATTTTTTTATGTATCAGATGAGTCATAGCGATTTTATGATGCAAAGGATCCAAGACACAATGGAGGGGAACTCAAGTGGAAGAGATAGCATCTATTCATTTTTTTGGAATTATTTTACTGAACAGGCAAGTTTATTTCATTATTTAATAGGTAGAGGGGCAAATGGGACACTTGAGATTTACTCAAAATTAGCCCATAATGATTGGCTTGAAATAGCAGTAAATCAAGGATTAGTTGGAATATTTGTTTATATTCTTTATTGGTATTATTTCTATAAAACATGGATTCACTCAAAGAATATTAATGCAAAAAATATAATTGGCATCCTATTGATAATATACTTTGCCAAGACTTTTTTTTCTATGTCATATAGCGACATGTCGTATGTTGCAACATGCGTACTGGGTTTCGCATTAGCAAAAACTAATTGTAAGAATACTTAAGCAATGAATAATTTTAACAAAGCCATAAAATTAATAAAAAAAGACAGATGTCTATTAGGAAAGAAGATTATTCTACGGTTCTTTAAATGGTTGCCTGATTCAATATATTTAAGAATACTATATCGGTTTGCAATGGGGCATCGACTAAATCTTAAAAATCCACAAACTTTCACCGAAAAAATTCAGTGGCTCAAACTATATGACCGCAAGCCAGAGTATACCACTATGGTTGATAAATATGCTGTCAAGGAATATGTCGCAGAGAGAATAGGAAAAAAGTACGTTATTCCAACACTTGGAGTATGGGATAAGCCAGAGCAGATCGATTTTGACTTGCTCCCGGGGAAATTCGTTCTGAAAACCACTCACGGTGGTGGCGGAGGCGGTGTGATCGTGTGTCCAGACAAATCGAAACTTGACATAAAGGCAACAAGGATAAAACTTACGGCTGCTTTAAAGGCTAATATATATAGAAACTATCGAGAGTGGCCTTACAAAAATGTCCCACGACGCATAATTGCCGAAAAATTCATTGAAATTCCAGAAAAAAAGAATCTAACCGATTACAAGGTCTACTGTTTTAACGGGTTGCCTCGGTATATTCAGGTGATTCAAGACAGAAACACCATGGAGACGATTGACTTTTTTGACACAGAATGGAACCATCAAGAGTTTTATGGGTTGAATCCTATTCCTAAACCCGCTAATGCAGCCATACCCAAACCTGCCAATCTACAAGAAATGCTGCAGATATCGAAAAAACTTGCCAAAGGAACCGATTTTGTACGGGTCGATGTTTATCAAGTTAAAGATGGTATTTATTTTGGCGAACTGACATTCTACCCTGCATCAGGTTTGGGGACTTTCACACCTAAAGAATGGAATCAGAAACTTGGAGATTTGTTGAGACTTAACAAAAAAGAGAAATCAAGCGGTATGGGTATCGCGGAGGGGGGGGGTAAGTATTTGATATACAATAATATGTCTATTGTTAGAAGAATAGAAAATCAAATAAAGGATTATAAGTTCTTCTGTTTTGAAGGTGAACCCAAGTTTCTAAAAGTTGACTTCGACCGATTTATAGATCATCATGCCAACTACTATGACATGGATTGGAACCTCCTGCCGTTTGGAGAGGCTGAACTTCCGCCAGACGAGAAACGTATAGAGGTTTGTCCTCCTAATTTTGATGAAATGATTGATGTCGCAAGAAAATTATCATATGGGCACAAGTTTCTAAGAGTCGATCTTTACAATGTTGAGGGTGAAGTATATTTTGGGGAACTGACATTTTATCCTGCCTCTGGTTTAGAAAGATGGACCGACAAAGAAATAGATTTGAAATTGGGGAATTTAATATGCATGGAATAGGCTATCTCATAATCTGCAAACTGAAATCTTAAGATGCGTGTTTTACTTCTAACCGATAGTATGCCACAAGGTGGAGCAGAAAGACAATTATCTTATCTTGCCATTATGTTCAAGAAAAGAGGGTATGACATCAGACTAATAAAATTTTATTCTGGTAATAACTTTTATCAATTAGACCTTGATGATTATGGCATAAAAACTGAGACAATAATGTCAGCGCAAAAAGCTTTCATCCGTCCATTTATAATTGCAAAAATTGTCAAGAAATGGAAACCTCAGCTAGTAATAACTTACAAGGATGGAACATCAATTGCAGCTTGTCTTGCAAAATTGCTTACTCCCTTTAATTTGGCAGTATCCGAAAGAAATACTACCCAAAAATTATCAATTAAAGAAAGAATAAAATTTCAACTTTACAGATTGGCTAATCACATTATACCTAATAGTTTTTCACAAGCCGAATTCATCAAAAATCATGCAAAGTGGCTTACCCAAAAGGTACATGTAATTACCAATATGATTGACACATCTAAATTTAATACGGGAAATAATCTAAAAAATAATAGCCATTTGCAAATTGTTACCATGGCAAGAATTGCTCCTCAAAAAAATATACTCAACTATTTGGAAGCCATTGCTATCATAAAAACTATGTTCCCAAATGTATATTTTGATTGGTATGGAAGAGAAGAGCATATAGAATATTATAATCAAGTCAAGGATAAGTCAGAAAAATTAGGTATTACAGACATCATAACATTTCATGGGAGTATTACTAATGTTGTGGATGTCTATCAAAAAGCTGATATTTTTTGTTTACCCTCAAATTATGAAGGTTTCCCCAATGCACTCTGCGAAGCAATGGCTTGTGGGCTTACCGCAATTGCTTCAGATGTATGTGACAATCCAAGAATTTTATTATCCTCGGAAAGAAGATTTAATCCAAATGATGTATCATCCATAGTAAAAACATTGACAACGATCATCAAAACGTCAGAAAAAACTAAATACGAAGAAGGATTAAAAAATAGGGAATATATATGCCAACTTTGCTCTCCAGAATCCTTCATTCAAAAACATATTAATCTTATATCATGATAAATACAAAGAATGACTTAAAATTTTATTTGAAAGAGGATAAAAAAAGAGCCTATCTACGTATGCCCTGGAGATTGGGTGTTTGTATTGGGAATGAACCATCCCATGCTTATAGAATGGTTCGGACTCTCCGTCTTTATGAATATGCAATAAATAATTCATCTTCTTTGTTTGGAAAGATTCGGTTGCTTTTCCGTTCTGTCCGATTCCGGGTGTTGAGCTTTAGGTACAAAATATTTATCAACCCCAACACTATTGGATACGGGTTAAGATTGACACACATTGGAGGAGGAATTTATATAAATTGCAAACAAATTGGCAATTACTTTGGAATCTCATCAGGATGCGTTGTTGGCAACAAAGATTCTCAAGACAAAAGAGCCATAATAGGGAATAATGTGGGTATGACCATTGGAAGTAAAGTTATTGGGAAAGTAACAATAGGCAACAATGTCACAATTGCTCCAAACTCCGTTGTTGTTAAAGACGTACCTGACAATGCAATAGTGTCAGGAATTCCAGCCAATATTATAAAATTTAAATTATCAAACTGATTCATAATATCCATTATGGAGTGTCTACCCACAATATTCATCGGTCCATTCAGCAAGGGACGTATCCCAAACGATGGCGCTTCTATTAAAAATTATCATATTCTTAAGAAATTAAGGGCGCTGATTCCTAATCTTATTGAGTTTGATACTGATGGTTGGAAACGGAAACCTTGGATTCTTTTTCGAATCCTTATTACTATATTATCTAATCCAAATGCTCATTATATACTTTCGCTTAATAACGATAGTGCAAACAAATTAATTAAGCTTTTACATAGGCTTGCTCCAAAAGCAAGTGTGATTTATTGGGTTATTGGAGGTTCTATCGGCAAATGGATGTTGAATGGTCGAGTCAAAACGCATGACTATGCTTGGTTGAAAAATATTATAGTAGAGGGAGAATCCATGAAGCAAGATATTATGTCGGCTGGCCTTCATAACGTCACCGTTATGCCAAATTTCAAAGAAATTATAAATATCAGCAAGAGACCGCCTAAAAATAACTCGATTACAAAATTTGTCTTTCTCTCTCGAATTAATAAATTCAAAGGATGTGAATTGATTTTGGAGGCTGTAGCAAGTTTAAATCAACACTGTGGTGCAGATCGTTTCCTCGTCGACTTCTATGGTCCAATAGAAGTAGAATATAATAATGAATTTCAGCAAAAAGTGTCCAGTCTCCAAAATGTTTCGTATAAGGGGTTTCTTGATTTGAGGAATACTGAAAACTATAATATTCTGGCTAACTATGATGTAATGCTGTTCCCTACTTTCTGGCACGGAGAGGGATGTCCGGGAATAGTTATTGATGCTTATATGTGCGGTCTTCCCATTTATGCCTCTGACTGGAATTTGAATAAAGATTATGTAATCGATGGGGAAACCGGAATCCTTTATCCGCCAAAATCGCCAGGTGC
>N._stephensi_709_foregut__coassemble_360_pt1 | contig 17141 bp, 14 predicted proteins | sample N__stephensi_709_foregut__metabat2_low_PE_003 | metagenome-assembled genome bin N | reverse complement strand
CAAACGAAACCCGTCAAACAGGGGGTGTGCTTGGACTGCAAATTTAAGAAAATTTACCGAAAATTTGAAATTTAGTTATTTAACCAAATCAATAATATGTTTTTTCTTCTTAATATCTTAATACCGGGCGTATTTGACTACCGTACCATCGTGTAGTGCCACATGCCCAATGCACTCCTTTGTTGAAGTATATTTTACGGGCATTTGAGTTGCTGCTCGGGTCATCTATCGTTGAGCCCCAATAACTGCCTGACTCACCTTTGTTTTTTGTTTCACTTATCTCGCGATATCCGGCTGCCGGCAGAAACATCGTCTTGCCATTGGGTCCCGTCAGTATAACCCCGGCCGGATTCTCAACCCATGTCCATGTGCAGCACCTCACAAGTTCATCCAACTCGGCATTTGTCGGCATTCGCCATGGTGCTCCCCAGTTTACGGTTGCGGCATCATAGGCCGGTGCAAGGTTACCGTTCGTAATCATTCCGGCCGGCGGCGCGGTGTATGACACTGTATTGTCATACTTGTATGTTTGTTTCCCCTTGGTGTCTCCCCATGAAAAGTATGTCCCGACGTTCTCAGGTCGCGAAGCACCGATATTGCAGGTTGCCCACTTTGTGCCGCTTGGCAAACCAAGGTCTATAAACGCATGTTCATTATATATGCCGTCGGCGGTGCCGTCCCAATTACCTACTCTTATTTCAGTACGCCGAGCCTGCGTCTTGCTCTGTTTTGACGATGTCTTCGGTTTCGCTTGTGTCTTGGGCTTTGACGTTTTTGTCGTTGTGGGTTTTGTGCCGGGACGTGAGATTGTACCCTGGGCAAAGCATCCATCTGAGAGCCCTACCAACAACGCGATAAAAATTATCAGTATGTTTTTCATATTTCCAATCTAATTACTTGAATACAGGGCGTATATTGAAGCCGTAATAACGCGCGGAAATTATCCAATCAAGCCTTGAAGGACTAAAAAACAGATGCACAGCATTTAGGCCTCCATTATCATCACACGAGGTCCAATAGTGTCCTATGGGGACATCGCCTTTATCTCTAAATTTTCGTTGCATGGAATCGTTAGCGGAAAGGAATATCGTCTTGCCGTTAGGCCCCGTGATAATCATGCCCGCAGGATTTATAACCCATGTCCATGTGCAGCAATCAATAAGTTCCTTAACTTCAGTTTCTGTAGGCATACGCCACATAGCGCCCCAGTTGACACGGGCGGCATCGTATGCCGGGGTAAGATGGCGGTTCTGTATCATACCATCGGGAGGTGACATTGAGGGGGTAGTATTCTCGTAATAATAGGACTTGGGCTTAGTGTCACCCCATGAAAAAAAATCTCCGACACCTTCAGGCTTCGTGGCTTCGATATTGCAAGTCGCCCACTTGGTGCCGCTTGGAAGTCCCAAATCAACATATCCGTGACCATTGAGTTGGCCGTCAGCACTGCTGACATTGACTGTTGCTTGCGGCTTAGTCGGTTTCGTCGGTTTCGGCTTGGGCTTTGACGTTTTTGTCGTTGTGGGTTTTGTGCCGGGACGTGAGATTGTACCCTGAGCAAAGCATCCATCCGACAGACCAATTGCCAGTGTCAATATTATTAGCAGTATTCTCTTCATTTCCTTTCTCAACTTTCCTTATAACTTGACATTAAACAGTGTGGGCATCACAAAGGATAAACCAAGACTACCCCGGTATTAGCGGGTTCATCTTTCGGACATCTGTCGTAATCCCTGTGAGGTATTCCCGGACAGAATATGTAGCAGCAGTCATCGTCCGGTGCCGGACATTGTGTCCTGGTCCAATACCAGTTGCCATAGTTATCCGCACCGTAACTTCTCGCAACCTCTCGCAGTCGTGTGCAATTCTCCATTACAGTTGCCTGAGCTTTGGTTGGCAATAAATTGCCGTATATTTTATAGACTGTATTGTAATTCGTATACCCTACATTATCGTACTCATCCTCCCAGGCCAAAATAAATCGCTCACCATCTTTTATCATACATATTCCCACTTTTTCGTACTTACTTTTATTTGGGAAAGAACTCCATTGCGTCTCAGTCACATATTTCCTGTTTCCTTGTGAATCCCGCAGAACAAGAGCGAGGTGTGAGGGTTTGGAATAATTTTCTGTCTTTACGTTGGGCTTGGGCTTTGGTGGCCGCGGACGTGTTATTTGCCCTTGAGCATAGCATGTATCAGCCATGCCCAAGATGACGGCTATCAGCAGAATAATAAGTTTCTTCATTCCTGACTTACAATTTTTGGCCGCTGCTGCTATACCACGTACCCTTGTGAGGAACACCTTTTACGAACGTGCCGACAAAGTACTCGCCGGTAGCCTTGACGGTATACTTCCCCTCGCGATACTCGTTATCCTTGAAAGTTCCTTCAAAAACATCGCCATTGGCAAGTGTATATGTGGCATTACCCTCCATAACACCTTCATTAAACTCGCCTTCATAGACATTTCCTTTATAGGTTCCGCTGACAATTTCCGCCTTACCATGTCCGTCAGGAACAAAATGTACCAGTGAATCCGATTCCGCACTTGTATCCACCATAAGTCCGCTATACTTAGCCTCCCCTAACGGCGAATGCCATGGAACATCTTTAAAACTTTCCACACCCACCGCTTCAAGCGAATCCACTGCAAGCGAATCCGCCACCGGTACATCTTTACTTCCGCTATTGCATTGCCAAACCAAAAAAAACACTGCCAAAACTGCAACTGCACCGATTATGAAGGGCAACTTTTTCATTGCCAACGATGAAGGGTGTACGGCCTCGTCAGGCGACGGTGTCGTGTGGATCGGCTGCGGCGTGTGGATCGGCTGCGGCGTAGGTTCGGGGGTCGGGACACCTATCACGGTATCCTCTGAAAGGAGGGCAACGTTGATACGGGTTTCTTCGCTGCGACTTTTCCCTGACAATTCATCAACAAACTCCCGGATGGTTTCGTGGCGTTGGCGGCGTACCGGTGACATTGCTTTGGCTATCGGGACGCGGAACGCCTCCGGGATGGACTCCGGGAAAGTGAGAGGTTCTTCCAACAGGGTAATGGCCTGTGGGGGGACTTTGCCCGAGAGGATATAATAGAGTGTGGCTGCCAGGGAATAGAGGTCGGTTTGCGGCGAAAATTCACGCACCCCCCCCTCATTATACTGCTCCATGGGGGCATACCCGTGACTGATGCCGGTAGGCGTCGTTGATGTCTGGTTGCCCGCTGAGTCATATTGTTTTGAAAGTCCGAAGTCAATGAGAATCGGGTTATCGTCACTGCGACGTACCATTATGTTGGCGGGCTTGATGTCCAAATGGTTAATTTTGTGACGATGAACATACTCAAGTGCATCTGCGACCTTCTTCACGTAACGCAATGCCCGGTCGGGTGACAACGGCCCGTTACGTTTTACCATTTCGGACAACGACTCGCCCTCAATGTAATCCATAACATAGTATGCCGTGTTGTTCTCCTCAAAAGCCGCATGAATCTTGATGATGCCCGGATGGTCAAATTTAGCGATATTCCGAGCCTCTTTCAAGAACTTGGCCTTCAGTCTGTTTACGAACTCAGAAGCGCTTTGTGTCCCCAGCGTGACATGGCTGGTGCTCTCATTGCGGTCGCAATAGTCTTTCGGGAAAAATTCTTTAATTGCTACATCGCGGTCCAAATTAAGATCCGTGGCCAAATACGTGATTCCGAACCCCCCTTGTCCAAGCACACGCTCAATACGGTATGAGTCATGTCTCAAGAACGAGCCGGGTTTCAGTTTCTGCTCTGTATTCATATATTAACTTGTTATTGATGAGAGATTTTTCTTTATCACGTTCCCTTGATCATTTACAACACTGTGCAGAGGGTTATCATAAAACCTGAAGAGCCTTTTCAATCTCGGCAACATCTGTCTGCAACTTCTTGTCATGTTGCAAACGCGACTCAATTGATTTGCACGCATACAACACCGTGGCATGCTTGCGGCTGAGCCGGGTGCCTATGGCAGTAAACGTCATTTTGGCATGCTTCTTTGCAATGTACATCAGCATTTGACGAGCATCAGACACCTCGCGTTTACGCGTAGAGGTGAAAATCATATCCGGGTCAATGTCATAGTGTGCACAAACATGCTGGGTCACCATCTCGAAGTTTACCGGGACGTTGCGCTTGCGCAATTTGACACTATTGGCTATCACGCTGCGTGCCAAGTCCATATCAATGTCATGGCTCAACACTGTTGCATGAGCCAATAATGACACTACCACCCCTTCAAGTTCACGAACACTCTCGGTGACGTTATCAGCGACATAATCCAAAACCTCCTCAGGAATCTCCAATCCATCCTGTCGGGCTCTCAGTGCCAATACACTGCGCCTGAGGTCACGATCAGGTTTCTCAAGTTCGGCTGTGGCTCCCCACTTGAAGCGTGAAAGCAGTCGCTGCTCAAAGCCTGCCATTTCGGAGGGACGACAGTCACTTGACATTATAAGTAAGCGACCGTTTTGGTGCAAATGATTGAAGATGTGAAAGAATGCATTCTGTGTACTCTCCTTCTTTCCCATAGCCAAATCCTGAACGTCATCCATTATCAAAACGTCAATGCTCTGATATGCGCGGATAAACTGGTTAACTTTTCCGGCCAACGATGCTGCAGTGTATTGACTTTCAAACAAACGTGCCGTGATATAAAGCACTCTGGCTTTGGGGAATCGCTCTTTAACCTTAAGTCCTATGGCCTGAATGAGGTGTGTCTTCCCCACCCCGGTCGGGCCGAACACAAACAAGGGGTTGAATGTCTGCATCCGAGGATTGTTGCCGATAGCCTCACCGATGGACCTCGCCAGTTTGTTTGACTTGCTTTCGCAATAGTTGTCAAATGTATATCGAGGATTCAGGAATGAGTCAAACTCTGATTCCTCGTCTTGCGCCGCAGGCTTCTGTGATTGCGACTTTGTTGTATCCTTAGTCGTGATAACTACTCTCGGGGGTTCTTCGTTGATTTCATTATACTGATAATACAACTCGGTGTCCTGACCGAAATATTCTCGTATTCCAACAGTTAAAAGCCGCAAAAAGCGTAACTCCAACTGCTCTACAAAATATCCGGAGGGAGCAAAAAGCGTCAATTTGTTGTCTTCATAGGACTTTATCGACAGCGGTTCAAACCAAGCATCAAACTGCTCGGATGTCTGCAGATGCGACTTGAAAAAGTCAAGACACGATTGCCACTTGGCGGTGTATGTTTCAGACATAATAACCCCTTCTGCGATATATCACTACAATTGCATGTGTTTCCTTACAAAGTAACGACAATAAAAATTTAAAAAAAATATGAAGAAAATTTGCAAATAAAAAATCATGCACAACATATCTGATTTTCAGTTAATTACACCGCGACATGAGGGAGTTATCAACATTTTGCATTGTAACATATTGTATACCAGAAAATTACCCAACAAGCAAGCCCCGTGAAACAATTTCATCAACTTACACGTGCAAAGAGTAACCATCTAACTGTTACGCCATATCGTAATGCGTGAAACAATATTATCGGCCAGACATGTTATTTGTATTTGATACAAATAACATATCTCTATGCCTTACATATCATATCCCACTTAGCGGGTCATAATCATCAACCGGCACGGGGGTCGGGTTGCTCAATGCCGCAATAATGTTTCTGAGATTAACCTCCAGCCCATGAACAAACAATGTTGTTGTCACGACTGTAGGGTAGTTCATCGGCAATCTTCCTCCATCATCATCGCCGTCCTCGAACTCGGAATCTGCCAACATTGAAATATTTATTGATTTGTCAAATCCCTCCTTAATGAACCTCTTCATCACTTTTTGAGCTGCCTCCAGTGCCTGATTCCGCTTGCCAATGCGTGCAAGGGACAAAATATTCAGAAGTTCACAATCCGGAAAATGTCCGGCATAGTGTTTCATTTGGCAATATACCTTAATCACGTCCTCATATCGTCCGGCCAGATATAACACCTCCATAAACAGGCTTAAGCCGTTGAAGAACTTCTTACGTGAGAAGGCTTCCCACAACAGGATAGCAGCAATCTGGACATCTCCGGCCAATAAAAAAGGGCGCGCATGTCCAAACCAGAAATTGTGGTCGTTGGGAAAATTCTTCCTTCTGAGCAGGGGGATATAACGCTCTATATTTGACTTGTCCAGACTCATTAAAGTTTCTATCGCCTCCAATTCAACATCTTCCTTCCGGCACATATCCTGTAAAAGCGCGATTGCCTTTACGCTGTCGTTACGCTTTAACAGCATCATTGTCAGCATGGGCAATCCTTTCAACTGAATGAATTCCGGATCGTCTATAATTGAAAACAGAATATTGCACGGTTCTTCATCGTCAGAATCCAGTGCTGCCAACGCATTGGCCTTCATAATCAGGGATTTGACAGACTTTGGATTCAAAGCGAGTGAATAATCCAGCGTTGCCAGGGCTTCCTTATATTGGTTTGCCTCAATTTGGTTTGAGGCTAAAAGTTCCCAAAACTCAATATTGAACGGCTCAAGCATGGTTAACTCCTCAGCCATCTTAATGGCAAACTCCAAATCATCGTTTTCGTTGGCAACATACACCAACTCATAGTAGAGTGTTTGAGGATACTCACATTTCCGGGCAACAAATTGATAATTATTTTTTAGCCATTGATAACTGTTAGGTGAATCCTCAACATCGGTCAACTGAATTATCTCTTCATCACTGAGCATGTCAGCCTCGTTAACAATCCTCTGCAGATCATCATCAGTAACATGACCTTCTTGCCGATTAAGCAATATTTTATCCAACGTGGTGGGATTTACAGTGCGCTGCGTCAAGATTCTGACAGCATCGTCATTGCCCATATCAAAATACATATACCTGCGACGGCTGTTGAGTTCCCGGCTGTCAGGATATTTTTCAGCAGCATAAAACAACACTTCCATTTTCACGAAATCGTCAAAATGGTCATTGGCATAATCATATATTTCAACTAGTTCATCCTCGTCAAAATACACATCAGAGGTGTTGAACCGTCCGATATTATCTTTGAAACGGTTGTATAGTGAATCCTCGGTGGGGTCTTCGTCTGCGGGATACTTATCCTCAATGCTCATTATTGATTATTTATTCTTTTTTTCCCAACTGTCTTTCAAGGGCATCGTACGATTAAAATTCGGTTGGCCGAGGGTAGAATCTAAATCAGCCGTAAAATAGCCGATACGTTGGAATTGCAAAGGGATACCCGGCTTGTCGGCAAATCCGGCAGCATAGGGCTCAAGTTTGATACCGTCAACAACTTTAAGCGACTCGGGATTCAACAACTCGCGAAAATCTTTGTCCGTCTCCGCCGAAGGGTCTTCAACTGCAAACAGCCTGTCATAAAGGCGAGCCTGAGCGCTGACGGCATTCGGCGCGCTGACCCAGTGCAACGTTCCTTTGACCTTGCGGTCTGCGCCGGGCATTCCACTCAGAGTTTCAGGATCATACGTGCAGTGCAACTCCGTAATATTGCCCTGCACATCCTTTATTACATCAACGCATTTTATGATATAAGCACCCTTCAGGCGCACCTCCTTGCCCGGAGCAAGACGGAAGAATTTCTTCGGGGGATTCTCCATAAAATCGTCGCGCTCAATATATAATTCGCGTGTAAAGGGCATGTCATGCGTGCCGGCATCTTCCCTCTCAGGATTATTATCCATCTTCACCGTCTCAGTTTTCCCGTCAGGATAATTCGTCAGAACAACCTTCAAAGGATTTATGACAGCCATCACACGTGTGGCAACCTTATTAAGGTCTTCGCGCACGGCATGTTCAAGCAACGATATTGAGTTCAGAGCCTCATATTTCGTGTAGCCGATAAGGTCAATGAAGTTGCGAATTGACCGGGGTGTGAAACCACGGCGACGCATACCGGAAATGGTCGGCATACGGGGATCATCCCATCCGTTGACAAGCCCCTCCTTTACGAGTTGCAGCAATTTGCGTTTGCTCATCACGGTGTATGTCAAGTTCAAGCGATTGAACTCAATCTGTCGCGGACAGTATGTCTCATCTGCAAGTTCGCGCACAAAGTACTCGTACAACGGGCGGTGAGGCACGAACTCAAGTGTGCAAATCGAGTGTGTGACACCTTCAAAATAATCGCTTTGACCGTGTGCAAAATCATACATCGGATAAACCTGCCACTGTGTGCCGGTGCGATGATGCGGATGTTTGATGATGCGATACATAATGGGATCACGAAAGTGCATGTTGCTGCTTGCCATATCTATTTTGGCACGGAGGACACGGCTGCCTTCATCAAACTCTCCGGCATTCATGCGCATAAACAAATCAAGGTTTTCCTCAGGCGTACGGTTGCGATACGGGCTTTCAACCCCCGCACGTGTAGGAGTACCCTTTTGTTCGGCAATCTGCTCAGCGGTCTGGTCATCAACGTATGCCTTTCCTTCCTTAATCATACGCACAGCCAAATCAAAAAGTTTGGGGAAGTAATCGCTGGCATAATATTCACGGTCACCCCAATCAAAACCGAGCCAATGGATATCCTCCTTTATAGAGTCAACATACTCAACGTCCTCCTTTACCGGGTTGGTATCGTCAAAACGCAGATTGCATGTTCCGCCGAACTTATCGGCCACACCGAAGTCCATGCAAATAGCCTTGGCATGTCCGATATGCAGATAGCCATTGGGCTCAGGTGGGAAACGCGTGTTCAGGCGACCGCCATTCTTGCCGGCAGCCAGATCATCAGCCACAAGTTGCTCAACGAAATTAAGGCCGCGAGCATCGCCCTCTGCATCAACTTTTTCAATTTCTTTCTGTGCCATTATGAAAATAATATTATTATGGCACAAAAATACAAAAAAAAAGGGAATTTACTTCATTCGTTTTCTGCCTTGTCAAAAACGGAATCACCAGGCGCGTCAACGCGATATTTCCACATCAAGTAAAGGGCAAATACCGTAAGGAATACCGAGCACACCACGATGGTCGGAGTTTCCGGGCTGATGTCTCCCGGCTGTGAGGCCGGGTGTGGTGACGTCTCTCGCCACCAAAGGCTCAGGGTGAGGATATTGTTCAGGGCATGGAGCGTTATGCCTGTCCATAAACTCCCTGTCCATAAAAAGGCATATCCAAAGAAAGCACCTAATAATAAACGTGGAACGAATCCGTAAAACTGGAAATGCAGCAGCGAGAACACCAACGCGGCAATCCACACAGCCGCCTGCATTCGACCCTTGCGATACAAAACGCGTTGCAATCCTCCACGAAAAAAAGTTTCCTCGGCCACGCCGGTAATCACGCCGATTATTAGAATGGAAACTATCAGGTTCCCAACGGTGTGTGCTCCCGTAATTTTTGCGACAGAGTCATTCGCGGCATCTTCAACGGAACGCAAAACATTCTCAACACTTGCAAGCCACACGGGCAACTGAATATTTGCATTCCAGTCAACAATAAGTTCCATCAAGGGTATTGAAGCGAAATACGCCACCAATGCCAACAGGAATCTGCGCACACTCGGCAGGTTACTACTCCCCAACCATTTAAAGATATTCTTAGGGCCGACTATCATCGCCGCTGTTGCAACAGCCGGGGCAATGAACATCACAACGTCCTGCGTGACAACCACGAGTCGCAATCCGCCTGTTGCGCTGTTAATACGGCTTAAAATTGCAATCAGCACCGATGCGCACAAAAAACAACAAGCGGACAATGCACAAAAGGTGAAGAGCCGACGCCAAAAAGGCATGGGCATTCGCGGCTCTGCCGGCATAACAGGTTGTGTAAGGTCAATCATCAGTTATAGAGAAAGCGTTTAATTGAGCGTTTAGGGGTCTTTTCAAACTCGGTGGGACGCAACTGTATTCTGTCAATACGCTCATACGGGGCAACACGCATGTTCAACTCCTTGCGTACACCCTCCATTATCTCAGGCAATTGTTCGGTGGTGATACCCTCACGATCCATAGCCTCAAAGTCAGGATAAACCAATGCCACCAAATGATTGCCCCGTTCCACCACTAGACTTTCAGTGACATACGACATATTGTTCAGTTTGGCCTCAATCTCTTCGGGATAGATGTTTTGCCCGGTGGATGTGAGTATCATCGTTTTGTAACGACCCTTTATATATAATGTGCCATCGGCATCGCGTGTACCCATGTCGCCGGTATGCAGCCATCCATCTTTGTCTAAAACTTCGTTTGTCGCATCAGGATTGTGATAATACCCCTTCATGACATTTTGACCCTTTACGCAAATTTCACCCGGAATTTTTTCCTCATCGTCACTAAGAATCTTTGAGTGCATGATATGCGGCAACGTGCGTCCTGATGAACCGACCAGATAATCTCTCCAATAGGTGTAACTGATTAGCGGGCCACATTCCGTCATTCCATAACCCACTGTAAACGGGAAATGTATTTTGTGCAGGAACTCCTCAACCTCATGGTTCAGCGCAGCACCACCAACAATAACTTGTGTAAACTCACCTCCAAAGGCTTCAACAAGTGACTTGCGGATTTTTGCATGGATAGCATTTTTCACCACAGGCATTGACAATACACGACGAATGAGAGGCTTCTTTATCTGCGGCAATATCTGTTTGCGATAAATCTTCTCGAGAATCAGCGGCACACATAATATCAGATTCGGTCGAACGGATGCAAAGGCCTTCAGCAATACGTTGGGGGTTGGCATTTTGTCCAACAATGTCATGTGTCCGCCCGCACCGAGGGTCGTCAACATGTCAAATGCAGCGCCATAGGCGTGTGCAAGTGGCAGAAAGGCCAGACAGCGTGACCCGGGATAGTGCAAATGTGAATTGACACCAAAAAAGGTATTGCCGGCAAGATTGTCGTATGTCAGCATCACACCCTTTGAGAATCCCGTTGTCCCTGACGTATAGTTAATTTCAGCCACAGCATGTTTATCCGTCAGAGGGTAGATGATATGTTCGCTTCTAAAACCGTTTGGATACTGCTTTTTAAACAGTATCGGCAGCCGCTGCAACGTTTTTTCGGCACGGCGGTTGTTGGTGGGATGTTCTCCCAGCAGGCTGCTGTCGTCAAGGGACATTGCCACTTTCAAGCCGGGCATTGCGTCAAAGTCCATGTGTTCCCAAACGGAGTCGGAAACAAAAAACATTTTTGCTCCGGAATGATTGATAATGTGCATGGCATCCTGCGGATTGAACTCTGCCAGGACAGGCACAACAATTGCACCGTATGTGAGGGTGGCCATGAAAACCGTCACCCATGACACGGTATTCTTGCCCATAATCGCCACTCTGTCTCCACGGCGGATGCCGCTTTCCTGATATAAAAGATGCGTCTGTGCAATACGACGGGCAAAATCACCGTACGTCATAACCGACCCTCGTCCATACTGGGACAGTGCAGGACGATTCCAATTTTCTCGAAATGTATTTTGAAATAGTTGCAGGAGGTGGTCTTGTTCCATTCGGGGTTTTCTCTTTATAACGATTTTGACAGGCCAAGGGTTAGTTCTTCAGCGATTTTTGCAGACTCGGCATTCACCATGACGTAATCCTCATACTCCGGTTTGGCAACGAAAGGTGCACGCTCCATTGTCTCGGAGATTATGGGGTGAATATCTGTAAATCTTATCCGGCCTTGCCTGAATGCAAGGTTGGCGACCTCATTGGCTGCATTTACGGCGCATGCCGCCGTGCCGCCTCGTCTTAAAGTTTCGGCAGCGAATCCCAGGCAGGGGAAACGCTCAAGATCGGGCTCCTCAAATGTCAGCGTGACAATGTCCTCAAGTTCAAGCCCGGCGCGTGATGAGGGCATACGATGAGCCTCTCCCAACGCATAACTTATCGGGAGATGCATGTCAGGCACACCAAGTTGAGCCTTCACGGCACCGTCGACAAATTCAACCATTGAATGCACTATTGACTGCGGATGCACAAGAGCCCTAATCCGTTCGGGCGGAATATCAAAGAGCCAGCGTGCCTCAATAATCTCAAATGCCTTGTTAAGCATTGTTGCAGAATCAATGGTGATTTTTGCACCCATGTGCCAGTTAGGGTGTGCAAGTGCCTGTTGAACGGTAACGGCTCGTAACTGTTCGGATGTCAATGTGCGGAACGGGCCTCCACTTGCCGTGATTATAAGTTTATAAACGCTTTCAGGATTTTCGCCGGCCAAACACTGATATATTGCCGAATGCTCCGAATCAACAGGCAGAATCTTTGACTTGCTTTGCGCCAACAGGCGTTTGACAAGTTCACCGGCCACAACCAGTGTCTCCTTGTTGGCGAGCGCAATTTCCTTGCCGGCTTTGACAGCCCTGAGAGTAGGCTCCATTCCACTATATCCGACCGTTGCCGTGACTACTGTATCAACATCAGGACGCTCCATCGCATCAGCCAGGGGGGCAGCCCCGGCAGCCGCTTCAATACCCAACGGAGCAACTGCATCCTTCAGTTTGCAATACAGGCTTTCATCTGCTATGACAGCCATAGCGGGTCTGAACCGCCGACATTGCTCAACAAGTGCGTCAACATTATGTCCCGCGCCAAGCACGGAAACCTGATATAAGTCAGGACGCTCGCTTATAATGTCCAAAGTCTGGCGACCTATTGAGCCGGTTGAGCCGGCAACAGCAATCCTTTTCACCTTGTTTTCCTTTCCTTATTTGGCAAAGATAAGATTTTTTCCATTATGAAAAAAAATGTCGCTGCAGGTTGCCTGATTAATGGCAAACCGTGCTGCGACATTTGGGAATCTTTTAATAACTGATACGTTATTATATGTATAGGATTATCAGAATGTTACGAGAGCCATTACTTGTAATTGGCTTGATGTACCCTCGTCATGGTTGGTTTCTTTTGCCAAACCGCCGTAGATGCTCAACTGATAGTTAAGTTGAATGCGGATTTGCTTGAACACTTGCCAGTTGCAACCGGCCAAAATACGGTTATAGTTTGTAAGGGGATTTACTTTATCCTGATCGTCACGATACATATCCCAACGCAACAGCGGCTGCCATTTACCAAAGCGATACCCGGCGAGGACGTATGCTCCGTGCTCCTTTACATACTCATCGCCGTGTTTCTTGGCTGTGCCAAAACCGTATTCCGCACGCAAATCCAAGCCCTCGGGATCATTATACCAAAATCCGAAAATAGCGCGGTTGAAGTTGACATAGAACGGGAGTGCTTTCTCCTGTTCGCCCCAAAGGGTTTTGCTCTGACTCCACTGATATCCGGCATTAATCTTAAGATGCTTAACAGGCTGCACGGCAATTTGGGCAATAATATCCTTACTCTTGTTGTTGTCAACCTTACAAGGTACTGTACCATTGGTGATGGCAAGATTGTATGACAAGTAATTAAACCCTTTGTTAGAGGGGAGCAACTCGCCCATAAACATTATACCAAGTTCACGACCATAGTCAATATAATTATATGTCAGCGGGTTGCGATCAGAAAGCCGGTAACAGAGGTTTGAGTAGTCAATTGTCTCAAGGTGCGACGGCCCGATGTAATAATTTTCAATACCGAAGGGCGTGCAGAACTGACCCAGACGCACACCGAACTGAGGACAGAACCGATAGTCTACATAAGCATCAATCACTTGGATGTTAGTTTGGTCATGATTGTTTGTTGTACCGGCTATCCCACTGTAAGCCTCAACCTGAGCAAAATAAGTAGCCTTTGGTGCCAACGTCCCGCTCAACGCAACCTCAAGACGCTTAGCCTCAAATGTTGAAGACCCTTTGCCATAAGAGTTATAATCGTATCCTGTTTGCAGGAAACCACTCACTTTTGGCATACGACTCAATACCTGCTGCCATGCCGTCATCTTGGGTGTCTCTACACTCTCGGCAGCGGTTTCAGGCTCTGCAACCGGCATTGCTTCGTTGTTTTCACTCACAGTCTCTGTTGCGTTGGCCATGACTCCCATTGAAGCCATAAACCCATACAGCAAAATTCTTTTCATAATGTGATTAATGGTTATGATAATGATAATTTGGTTTTCTATATGATAAACTACTTTTTTTACTCATAATGACAAACCCCGACAGCAAGCCGGGGTTTGGTTTAAATCACTAATTGGGAAATATCAACTCCATTGGCAACACAAGTGGCCTCAACATCAAGAGCCTCGGCAAAAATGCTGAGAGGATTTTTCACCTTAGCCCCGGTTGACATTTCAATCTGCCACTTACAGGTCTCGCAGTCAGTGGCAACAACATCACAAGCGGATTTCCTTATCAGATTAAACAATCCGTTCCCAATCTTTTGTGAATATAGATAGTACTCCTTTTTCATGCCGTAAGTACCGGCAATGCCACAGCACGCCGAGTCAAGCACGGTAAGTTCCACGCCGGGAATCATGCGCAAGAGTTCCACGGAATATACCGTCCATCCAAGTCGCTCCATATGACATGGTGTATGGTAGGCCACCTTCAACGGGGAATCCTGTTTAAAAACAAATTTCACCTCGCCGACTTCCCATAACTGATACAGAAATTTGGTAGCCATAATGACCTCATCGCGCACTGAAGAACTGTCAACATGCAAAAGATGCGGATACTCATCACGTATGGTGTATGCACTTGTGGATGACGTCGTTAAAACCGGGCCATATCCTGCTGCCAAGGCTCGGCTCAAAGCACTGACATTGGAATGGGCATCTTCTGTCGCTTCCTTTATCAAATGATTAACAATCTTTGACATGCCACTGCTTTTCTCATCGTCAAGCAGTTTGACACCATAGCCGACGGCATTTAAGATTTTCAATAAATCCAGCCCTAATTGCGGATGGTGATATTCAACATAACTGCCGCGATAATAGATGACGTGCCGGTTAAACGCCCGTTGCAAAGGCGCGGCATTTTTGCGAAACCACGTTGAAAAACGTCGGCGTGTATATGGTGGATATTGTATATGTTTGTCAATACCAACTAATTTATCCAATATCTCTTTCACCGCTTCCGTACGCAATGCGGAATTAACGATGCCCGGCATTTTCGTTGCCACCCTCCCGACCAAATCCGGGTCGCCTAACAGACGATCTCGCAACGAGGGCTTCTTTTTGGCATACTTTATGCGTGCACTCAATATGATATCTGCAATCCTGACATTTGACGGGCAACTCACCTCGCATCGTTTGCAATTTAGGCAATACTTTAAGGCCGCATCATAGAACTCGCCGTTTTTCAAACGATAACGCTCACCGTCGGGACCGGCCTCTTTCGGCCCCGGGAACAGTGGATTTACTGCCGTAACAGGGCAATAGGCAGTGCAAATGGTACACTTTGTACACTGCTCAAAGTTGTTGGCACTTATGTTATCGTTTTGATAGTCCATGACAGGTTGTTTTATAAACGTCAAATGATTTTTTCAGCAATTGCCAAAGATGTCAACATTGCGACTCCGGCACCCGACCCCTCTTCAAGCGAACGTGTATGCGGCAATGACGCACCGGCCACATACATGTTTTGCAAAGGCCGACCGTTGCGTAAGCCGCGGAAATCTTCATCTGTAGCCACCCCATACTGCATAAAGGGTTGTGGTTTGAAAATATCTGTGTCAAACCACTCCGAGCGGTCAATCGGCGCATTGACATCAAGACCGATTACAGGCTCTTCAATCCTGTCCGGGAAAGCACGCAGTCCTCCGCTGAAGAAACTTCCGGCAGCAAATATAAAATTGTCCGCCACCAATGTGTCATCCCCTAAATTTTGCGTTCTCAAGCCTGTCACACAGTGGGAGCATTCATCAATAAACGCCTGCCTTACAGTGTCACCCTGCAACAGTGTGCCACCGACATGCCTGTAATGATCAATCATCGTTATCTGCATACGTATTCCCGGCACGGAACTGCCCATTGTGGGAACATAATACAAGGGCTTATCCATAATCTGACGCAGGCGGTCAGCATCTTCCATGCACTCACCGCCCAATATTGCCGGAAAATAGATGCAATCAGCAGCGGCAGGGACTGCACGACCAATAATTGCCGCAAGATTCTCAACGACATCGCCATGCAGAATGCGCGACATTATATTGGCGCGCATCGTACGCAGTTTGTCAAATTGGGGAACATGAATCTCACCTATACTGACACGCGCACCCAGACGCTCCAATCCGTATGCAAGGAATTCAGGATAAAAATCAAGATATCCCTTAACCCCGACAAGTGCTATATGCCTGCCTGTAAAATCAGTCAGAGCGTCAATCGCCGCATATCCCTCAATCGTCAGCCATGCTGTTTTCATCGCCCCGGTGACAGTTGTACGCCAATGGTTGAGTGTATATGTCCCCTTTAAATTGATTCCGCACTCACGTAAAAGGTTCTCACCCTCCGCGGCAAGCCTGCCGACACTCTCCTCACCCAACATTATGTAAGGATGATCCGGTGCCAGTGTGTGTAATGCTCCGATGGGATTAGCAACAGGGTTATGCTCCGGCGGCTGTGTGTATCCAAGCAAATCCATTGAGCCGCTGCTGAAGTGCAACGCACTTTTCCCCGTTGTGACAATGGCGGTTCTCATTCCGGCCTTCTGTAGCCGTATTCCTGCCACAAGCCCTGACAGGCCGCCTCCCATTATTACAGTGTCAAACTTCATCTATGGTTCGGCCGGTTATTTAACAGTTCTTTCACATCGTGAGCGAGGACAAACTCATCCAATCCGGCAATGCCTATATATTCCCACGCCGTAAATTGAATCTCACGGACAGTTGCGCCCCACCCCACGGGCTTCATGCCTTTCCACCGTTCGTTAACGAAGTTTGCCAAATCGGCTAGACTGCGCTCGGTACACCTTGTGCTGCGGTTCAACAACCCGGCAGCACGACATGAGCACAGTTGCCCCTGACACGTACCCATTCCCAAACGTGTCCGACGTCTGAGGTTCACCATATTGCGCACGTTCAACTGATTAATGGCAAATTTCACCTCGCCCACATTGACCTGTTCGCACTCGCACACAAGTTGGTCATCAACCTGGTCTCCCATACGGATGTCCTCTGCCATTGAGCCATGACGTTCCCCGGCGGCAAGCACCCCGGGATCTCCGCCTACACTCAGGTTGATTGTATGCGCACGCAACGGGTCGCTTTTTCGGTCATACTTCTCCTCTTCG
>N._stephensi_709_foregut__coassemble_347_pt1 | contig 17594 bp, 15 predicted proteins | sample N__stephensi_709_foregut__metabat2_low_PE_003 | metagenome-assembled genome bin N | reverse complement strand
AGACGAGTTCTTCAAACAAATCGCTAATTTTGCACTTGCCAGTTGAACCTACCCACCACGGAAGTCTCCAATTATGAGAAAAACCGTATCAAAATATTTTTGCAGGTTATCAAATTTTCTCTTTATCTTTGCAAAGATTTGGCATTTAATACAAATCAACCACACAACAACTATCATACTGATACAATAAACCTATATTTCTAACAATTAAACAATCTGAAATGAAAAAACTTTTACTTTCAGCATGTGCCATGCTTGCCATGGCGTTCGGAGCCGGTGCAGACAACTATTACCTGATTGGCGACTTCAACGACTGGACTCTTCCCGGCGATGCTTTTGACGACAAAGGCAGTTCATACGTTCTGAACGTACCCGAACTCACAGGTACATTCAAAGTTATTGACGATGCCGGTTGGAGTGGTATCAACCTCGGTTGCGGCGATGTCCGCACAATCGTCGAAGGCGAATGGTATCAACTCTACAGCGGTGGTGACAATGTTCAACTTCCCACTGACATTGAAGCTGTAAAGAATGCCGTTGTTGAATTTGACGCAACAAACCAACAACTCAAAATCACCGGTGACTTCATCAAGAAATCAGGTGCACAAAAATATTATCTCGTTGGCAGCTTCCAGGGTTGGGATGCAAACAACGGTATTGAGATGACAGAGAACAGTGGCAAATACACTTTCTCATTTGAAATTCTTGCCGGTGGCTTCAAGATTGTTGGCCAAAAAGGTTGGAATCCCATTAACATCGGCACCGACGGTGGTGGCACACTGGAATGGGACACTCCTCTCGCCCTCATCTCAAACAGCAATTCATCAGACATCACACCGCTTAACGATGAAATGGATGATGTCACTTTGGTATTTGATCCCACCGCAATGACCATCACTGCCACTCACACCGTAGGTATTGAGAGCATTGAGGTTGAGAACAGCGCAAACGCAATATACTACAACCTGCAGGGCGTTCGTGTTAACAACCCCGAGAATGGTATGTTTATCCGCGTTATCGGCACCAAAGCCGTGAAGGTGGCTCTCTAATGTATCATTACATACAAGTATAACCCCTAACAGGGAGTGAAGGATGTCAAGGCTCACAGACCTTAACATCCTTCACGCTCTTTATAAGCACTAAACCGACAATTTTCATTCACACTTTAGTCTATAACCCATTACATTAAATAACTTCCACATTAAATAACTTCCATGAAAAAGGTTTTCTTAATACTTGTCATGGCCTTGGTAAGTATAGCGTTCAAAGCGTCAGCACAGGATGTGACACCAACGCCGCAAGCCGATGATGCCGGATATTACATCAGTGGTGCATTCACCGGCTTTGATAATGTGGCAATGACAGAAGTTGACGGCAAGTATACCTACACCCTGACGGTGGGCGCCTCAAACAACGGGTTCAACATCTATGACGGCGCTGACTACATCACCGCCAACATGTATGGCGTAGCCATCACTGAGCGTGACCTCAAACTCAAACTCAACCAAACCGTTACCCTGGTTGAAAACGGCAGTGCCGTCAACTTTGATTCGTCACTCGCCGGCACGGAGGTTCTCATCACCTTTGACCCCGCAACCATGACAGTGGTTGCCACCGACCCGAGTGCCCCCTCAATTCCTAAATATTACATCATGGGGTCTTTCAATGACTTTAACCAAAGCACCGCCCCTGAGATGACATACGAAGACGGCAAATACACATATACCCTTGATGCCGTAAGTTTTCAGGGCATTTTGATTCTCACTGAACAAAAAGCCGGGTGTATCAGTTATGGAGCCGTTGACTTGCTCAGCGAAATTGTCATAGGCAAACCCTTCCCGGTAGCCCAAAATAATAATATCATGTACTTCCTTTATGGCATGGAGACTGTAAAGGATGCACTCGTGACATTTGACCCTGAGGCAATGACAGTGCTTGTTACTGACCCGAATGAGCCGGTGGGTCCCTCAATCCCCGAAACATTCTACATTGTTGGAGGATTCAACGATTGGGATATTGCCAACGCACCCGAGATGAGTTCTTACGGCCAATACAAACGCTATAAATTCAACTCACTTCCCAATAACGGTTTCAAAATTGTAGGTCAACGCAATTGGGATGATAAGGAATGGACTCTCGGTGCCGAGGCTGAGAATAGCGTTGAACCGGGTGTTCCCCAAAAGATTGTTGCCGGAGATGCCGGTAAAAACTTCTCCCTTCAGGCAGACGTTGCTTCTATTGCCAACGCCAGCGTACTCTTTAACCCCGAAGACATGACTGTCACCGTTACAGGATATTCCGTTCCCGTAAACGAGACTGTCCCCGAGCAACTCTTTGTATACGGCAACCTGAAAGGGCACGACTACGACAGCGCAAACGCCGTGAAAGGCGTGAAACGCGGCAACACATTCACCTTCTCAGGCATTGAACTTGACTGCTCATATCGCGATGTTGCTTCATTTGCCTTCACGTCAATACAGTCACCTGACCGCGAGGGAGAAGTTGCCGGTCATCAGTATGGCCCTGCCGGTGACTTTTGGATTACAATCGGCGAGCCCACTTCGTTCGGTCGCAACGGTTATACTTTCTACAAGGTTGCAAACGGTTGCTACAAAATGGTTGTTGATTTTGACAATCACACAGTTACAATCATAAATGCAAGCCCGGTAAATCCCGACCAAAAATACTACATTTGGGGTACTTTCAATGACCAAAACATTGAAGATGCCACAGAGATGACCTTTGAAAACGGCGTTTATTCCTACAAGTTTAGCGACATCACTGCCTCAACAGGCTTTATGATTTCAGATCAAAACACCACCTCGGCCAAAAACAACTACGGGGTTGACAACAACGGGAAAGCCGAAATAGACGCTCCGCTGCAACTCAAAAGCGGCAACGCGTCATCAAGCAGATTTTTCTACGTCAATATCCCCGTGGGAGAAACCTTTGAGGATGCCCTGATTACTTTTGACTCATCTGACTTCACAGTGACTGTCTCAAAGGCAGAGCCGGAACCCACATATTACCTTGTTGGCACATTCAACAATTGGGACGTTGCAAATGCCCTGCAGATGACGCGTGACGAGAATGGAGTATACACCGTCAGCCTGGACAAGATATTTAGCCAGTTCAAAGTTGTCACCGAGCGTAACTGGGATGCCCGGAACTACGGTGCCAAAACTCCCTATTCAATCCAACTCGGCACGGCTGCCGCCGGCATGATTGATGGAACAGACTTCGGCTTTGCAGACGATGTTACTTCCGTTGAAAACGCGGTTGTATCTTTCAACCCTGACAACATCACCATCACGGTCAACGGTACCGCAGTGAAAGATCAGCCGGAACTTTACGTTATCGGCTCAATGAACGACTGGATTGCAAACGATGCTTCAAAGATGTCATATAACGAGAGTTCTCACATCTATACCATCACGGAGGTTGAAATGTCGGCCGGCGAAGAGTTCAGGATTGCATCTGCCGACTTCTCCATAAACTTTGGCGGCATACATTTCTCAGCCGAAGTATTCCGTGCAGTCTTGATTGCCACATCAAGCAACAATGTCATGGATACGGCCGGAACCTATGATCTCAGTTTCAACTACATCACCAAACTGCTCACTGTCACCAAATCGCAAGTTGGCATTGACACCATCTCTGCCGAGACATTGAACGGCGAGGCTGAAATCTACACGCTGCAGGGTCGTCGTGTTTACGGCACACCTTCAGCCGGTATATACATTGTTGTCCGCAACGGCAAAGCGTCTAAAATCGTCATACGTTAATCAACTGAACAATAAATCCTCTGATAAAAAGGCGTGCCTTGTGCACGCCTTTTGCTTTTGCTTCACCTATACACCGACACGCACTGAATAATCCGAGAACTTTTATATCCCCTGCAATGTTTTACTAATGAAAGTACTAAATTTGAGACTACGTCTCAGTACTTTATAACAGTAAAAACATGTTAAACTAAACTATTTATAGTCATGAAAGCTCTCAATCTCCACACATGGGGACAGACGAAAGCCTGGTGGTTGGTCCTCATCGCAGGAATTATAATGGTAATTTGTGGATTTGCATATTGGTTTTGGCCGGTAGCCGGATTTGCCATTGCAAGTCAAATTTTTGGATGGCTGTTGATTTTGTTCGGCGTCGTTCAACTATGTGTTGGCTCAGGCCCTAACGCCTCACGAGGTTGGGGTTGGTGGATAGCCGGCGGCATTATCAATCTGTTTATTGGATTTATGCTTGTACGCTCCATCTTTCTTTCAGAAGTCGTCTTCCCATACTTCATCGCTTTTGCATTGATCTATTGGGGGATATGCGCACTGATTCAAGGTTGCAACTCCGACCGTAAATATTGGTGGCTATACATCGTCAATGGGGTGCTTCTAATGGTAATCGGATTCTTCTTCATTGAAGCCGGATGGGTCGGTGACATGGTAATGACAAGTTTCCTTACAGCAATCGCCTTTATCTATTGGGGATTCTCACTCGCCATGGTAAGTTACGATCTGAAACCACGTCCCTACGATTTGGAAAAAGAATAATTATAACGCATCTAAAATTATACGTACACAGTTCAATTAAACTAATTATTAGTATTACGGCCGCGCCCGAAACGACTTCAGGGGCGGCCGTAATATCATATTAATCGAATTATTTTCTGTCAAAAAAATATTTCCACAAGGGGGCAATCATAAGAGCCTGCACAAACTCCCCTTTCAGCAACAAATCAAACACCTGTTGCTGCGATAACAACACCACATCAATGTCCTCAGTTGTATCAAGATGCTGAGTTGTCACCCGACTGACACCCGTTGCCAAATAGCAATGGGTGTAATTGCTGTTAACGGAAGCATTCGGGGAGATTGTCATGATTTTCCGCCACTCGCCGCCGGCATATCCGGTCTCCTCCAGCAACTCACGCTGTGCGCCGACCAAAGGGCTCTCGCCCGGCTCAACAACACCGGCACACAGTTCAAGTCGAGTCTGACGTATTCCGTGACGATACTGTCGCACAAGTACAATGTCGCCGTCTGATGTGACAGGGATAACATTTACCCAATCAGGATACTCAAGAATATAAAACTCAGGATTGACACGACCGTCGGGAAGTTGTACAGTATCACGGCGCACTGTTAGCCACGGACGCTTATGCAGATACTCGCTGTCAAGCACACGCCATCGGCGGTAGTCATGATTTAAAAGGTCTGTATCCATCAGTTAGACGGTCTGATTTCATATCCGGCAATGTCAACCAAACGCATATTGAACTTTAAGGTTGAATAAGGCTTAATCACGCTTGATTGGCGATCTCCGTACGCCAACTCGTATGGAATCAGAACCTCAACAGAGTCGCCAACATGCATGTCGGTTAATGCTATAGCAAACCCTGTTACGGTTTTTTGGGGAGTAAGACGTGCGATAGCCGACCCATATGTGGTTTGCCGGTATGACGAGTCAAACGGTGTGGCATTAATCAACTGGCCGTAATAGATAACATCACAAGTGGATGTGAAAAGCGGACGCAGATTCCCGGCTGTGAGCGAACGGTCATTAAAATAATGAATCAATACCTCAGCTGAGGGATTCCAATCGGGATATATCGTCTGATAATATAAATTACCGTCAGCGTCCAGCGAATCACGCATACTTTTGAAGAACGCTACATTCTGTTCACGCCACTCTCTGTTCTTATCCCATACATCATCATCGTCCGAATTACAAGCCACAAGAGATGCCAAAACGGGTAACAATATAAGGATGCCTGCAAAGCGAAAAAGACTCTTCATCTTGCGTGTATATATGCGTTAAAAGTTAACTTCAGGAGCGGCTTGTGCACTTTCCGTGGCTGCAAACTGTGGACGCTCAGAGAATCCGAACCATGAAGCGTATATCACCACCGGAAATTTTCTGATTGCCGTGTTGTATTGCTGAACGGTTTTGGTATATCGGCTGCGTGCCGTGGCAACACGATTCTCAGTCCCCTCCAGTTGTGTCTGCAGGTCAAGAAATGTTTGATTTGCCTTAAGCTCCGGATATGCCTCACTTACGGCCAACAATGACTTTAACGCGCTTGTGAGTTCATTCTGCGCCTGCTGATACTTTTCAAGATTTTCAGGTGTGAGGTTGTCGGCTGAAATATTTATTGACCCCACCTTGGCTCGCGCCTCGGTTACGGCCTCAAAAGTGCTGCTTTCATGCTTTGCATAGCCTTTTACCGTGTTGACGAGGTTCGGGATAAGGTCGCTGCGACGCTGATATTGGTTTTGCACCTCTGCCCAGGCCTGCTCGGTTGTCTGTTTGCGTTCTACCAATGAGTTATAACTCATTACCATTGCGCCAATCAGGACAACAATAACAGCAACGATAATCAGCCCGGTTGAAAATTTCTTTGATTTCAATGTTATGATGCTTTAAATAAATTTTTAGAGTTTGCGCAAAAGTGAGTTGATTGACACCTCATTATGTATGATTTTGTGCAAATCGGCAACATTCACACGCTCCTGAGCCATTGAATCACGTCGGCGCAAAGTAACAGTCTCGTCCTCAAGCGTTTGGTGGTCAACGGTGATACAGAACGGTGTGCCGATGGCATCCTGTCGACGATAACGTCGGCCGATTGCATCCTTTTCCTCGTAGTGGGTTGTAAAGTCAAACTTCAAGTCGTTGACAATTTCACGAGCTTTTTCAGGCAGACCGTCTTTCTTCACCAAAGGCAATACTGCACACTTGACGGGAGCCAACGGTGCCGGCAAGTGCAGAACTACGCGTGTCTCACCGTTCTCAAGTGGTTGCTCTTCATAACTTGAGCAAAGCACCGTCAGGAACATGCGGTCAACACCAATTGATGTTTCAATTACGTATGGAGTATAATTTTGGTTCAACTCAGGATCAAAATACTTGATATTTTTCCCTGAGAATTTTTCGTGTTGCGACAAGTCAAAATCAGTGCGTGAGTGTATGCCTTCCACCTCCTTAAATCCGAACGGCATCTTAAATTCTATGTCGGTTGCGGCATTGGCATAATGCGCAAGTTTCTCGTGATCATGATAGCGATATTTCTCATCACCAAGCCCTAATGCTTTGTGCCACTTCAGACGCCACTCTTTCCAATACTTGAACCATTCAATCTCACTGTCGGGACGCACAAAGAACTGCATCTCCATCTGTTCAAACTCACGCATACGGAAGATGAACTGACGAGCGACAATCTCGTTGCGGAATGCCTTACCGATTTGCGCTATACCAAAGGGCAGCGACATCCGACCGGTTTTCTGCACATTCAGGAAGTTTACAAATATGCCTTGAGCTGTCTCCGGACGCAAGTATACCGTCATTGCACCGTCAGCCGTTGAGCCCATTTCGGTTTTGAACATCAGATTGAATTGACGCACATCTGTCCAGTTCTTAGTTCCTGAAATCGGGTCAACAATCTCTGTGTCAATTATAATCTGACGCAATTCCTCAAGATTGTTTTCCTCCATTGCCTTTGCGAAACGTGCGTGCAGTGCATCACGCTTTTCAACATTGGCCAAAACGCGGGGATTCGTTGCACGGAACTGAGCCTCGTCAAACGACTCGCCGAAACGCTTGCGCCCCTTGCTCACCTCCTTCTCAATCTTCTCGTCAATCTTGGCAATGGCATCCTCAATAAGGACATCGGCACGATACCGCTTTTTTGAGTCGCGGTTATCAATCAACGGGTCGTTGAAGGCATCCACATGCCCCGAAGCCTTCCAGATTGTTGGGTGCATGAATATTGCCGAGTCAATACCAACAATGTTCTCATGCAACATCGTCATGGCATCCCACCAATACCTCTTTATGTTGTTTTTCAGTTCCACGCCGTTTTGCCCGTAATCATATACGGCTGACAGGCCGTCATATATCTCGCTACTCTGAAACACAAAGCCGTATTGCTTGGCATGAGCCACTATTTTCTTGAAAACATCATCTTGGGTTGCCATATATCGTATGGGGGTTATGTTTTTCTGCAAGGGGCATAAAGCCCCGGTTATCTCTGCAAAGGTAATAATTTCAACATTATGACGCAACATATACGGCTTTGAGGCGTTAGATAATTAATATTTTTCTCATAACCAAACAATATAGAATATGAAGTTATCCGACATTAAATCCCCTGCCGACATCAAGGGTATATCAACCCCCGAACTTAACGATTTGGCCGGACAGATGCGCCGGGCAATTTTAGATTGGGTCAGCACTGCGGGAGGACACGTTGGCCCGAATTTGGGCGTAGTAGAGGCGACAATCGCCTTATACCGTATCTTTGACGCCCCGAATGACAAAATTGTTTGGGATGTCTCACATCAGGACGTTCCCCACAAAATGCTCACCGGTCGAGTAAAATACTATACCGACCCTACTTTCTACGGAAAAATTAGCGAATACACAGAACCTGATAGTAGTCCGTACGACCTGTTCTACGGCGGCCACACTTCCCCGTCAATCACCCTGGCCGTCGGATTGGCAAAGGCTCGCGATATGCGTGGCGAAACACACTCCGTGGTGTCGTTTATCGGTGATGGTTCATTGTCCGGGGGAGTGGCATTTGAAGGTCTTGATGCCGCCGCTACATTGGGCACAAACTTTGTGGTTATCGTTAATGACAATCAGATGGCGATTGCCGAGGATCACGGCTCATTGTACGACAATTTGAAGGAGTTACGCGAGACAAATGGCACCGCCGCCGACAACTTTTTCAAATCGCTGGGGTATGAATATCTCTACGTCAAAGAAGGCAATGACATCGATGCCTTGACCGAGGCCTTCAAAAAGGCAAAAGCGTGCAACGGCCCGATTGTCGTGCATATTAACACGCAAAAAGGAGCCGGCTATGACCTTGCCGAGGAGTTTCGCGAACGTTTCCACTGGTCAGTGCCTTTCAATTTGGCCAATGGCGAACCGAAACATAACAGCGATGCGCCGGACTATACCACAGTCACTCGTAATTTGCTGACCGGCTATATCCAAAATGTGCCGGACACATTGGTTCTCAACCCTGCCACACCCGGCTCGTTCGGCTTCACGCCACAAGTGCGCAAGCAAGCCGGTAAAGGGTTTTGGGATGTCGGTATTGCCGAACAATGCGGAGTCAGCGCGGCAGCCGGGGCAGCCAAAGGTGGCGTTAAACCGATTTTGGCGGTTGAAGCCACGTTCCTGCAACGTGCGCTTGACCAACTTATTGAGGATTTGTCGCTTGACAATTTGCCGGCGACACTCCTCATACTTGATGCCGGAATATACGGCATACCTGATGCAACGCATTTGGGGTTGTGGGATATGGTGATGCTGTCCAACATCCCGAATCTCGTCTACCTCGGTCCCACCAATGTTGAGGAATATAAGGCCATGCTTGACTGGGCACACACCCAAACTCAACATCCCGTGGCTATCCGTGTTCCAACCACAGACATCACCCATGCGGAAAGTCCTGTTGACAAAGACTACTCTGACATCAACCGCTACAAATTTGTTAGAAAGGGAAAAGATGTGGCACTGATTGGTGCTTCAAACATGATGACAAACGCTTTACGTGCAGCAGACATCCTTAAACAGAGGGGCATTGACGCAACTGTCATAAATCCGCGCTTCCTCTCCGGCATTGACACAGGCCTGCTACTTTCGCTTGAGAAGGATCACCGCGTTGTCATCACTCTGGAGGATTCAAGTCTTGAGGGAGGATTGGGCGAAAAAATAGCCCGTGAATTAGGGTCAACCACGCTGAAAGTGAAGTGCCTTGGCATCCCCAAAAAGTTTTACGACCTTTACAACGCTGACGAAATAATAAAAGAAGTCGGCCTGACACCTGAGCAAGTCGCAGAAACCGCCAAGAACCTCCTCAAATAAGCAAGCAACCCTCCACCTGAATACACGACTGCCGCCGGGACATCCTCACCCGACGGCAGCCTGTTAATACAAGGGCAATCTATTCAAGATAAGAGCCTGTCCCATAATATATGTTAACGCTGAGGCGGACACTTCCTCGGGAATCACCACCTCCTTTGTGTTAAATGGCTTTGAGGTGATATAATACTTTGCTGAGTTTCTGTAATTAAGATGACAACTTTCGCTTTTATATTGCAGGGAAAGAAACGCAACCTCATCCGGGAAGATTATCCTTTGCAAATCATCGCATCCCCCAAAGGAATTAAATCCTATCTCCCGTAATGAAGTGGGCATAGTAACGGTTAATATCTGCCCGCACTCAGCAAAAGCATAACTATGAATCCGTTCTGTTCCTTCAGGAATGACCATTCTTCTGACAACTTCGCCCCCAATTGTCAGTGCTTTTGCATATGTAATCGGGTTAGAGTCTTCACCTTCAAATTCAATGTCTAACCAGTTCTCCAAACTGCTGGCGTTAACCTCCTTTATGCCTGTGCTTAAAGAGAAAGCATGGAATTTAATATATTTTATTGAACCCAGAATAGTGACCGAGGAAATAAATCCGTCATATGCAAATGCTTCCTCGCCAATCATATTCACAGTATATGACTGACCACCGTACGTGATCTCTGATGGAATAACCAAATCCCTGATGACTCCCTGCTTGCCGGTTAATGTGGCATTATGCGATGATTCATACAAAGAATAACGAAGATTGTCAACAACAACAGTGAGAGCATTGGCAGTAAAATCCATACACCATGACAAATACACAAAAGCAATACACAAGAAAACCCTATTTCTCATAACTCCATTTTTTTCCTTATATCTCCAAACATTATGGGCTATTTTACAGGTGTATTTAACACGGTTCATTATGACATTGTATTTTTTTGCGAACAGGATGATTCTATTCATATACAATACATGCTCCCAAAAACCTTTAATATCTCGTGATGCCAATGTGTTGTAATTGACACCTCTTTTGCGATGTCGGAATATTATCAGTCTCTTTGTATAAATCATTTATTCTTAGCCTCAATAAGACTAAACTAAAACACACTGAAAGTAAATTTTACATTAGAAAGCGATATGAAAATATTCTTTATAACAGGGTTAGTGATGTTGGCAACGTTATTCAATACTACAATCGCACAAACAACAGATTCGCAACCCGAAGAGTTAACTGAAGCCGAGTGGCCGGCATCAATGGCATCGGGTACTCTGCCAATTATGTACATCACCACTGAAGATGCTAAACCTATTGTTGATAAGGAGACAAAAATCCCGGCCGGGCTTTGGATTGAAGTGCCTGAGGGCTGTGCTGACAAGCACTTTGCCTTAGGCTCTGCAGATGAACCCATTGCTCTTGAAATCAAAGGACGCGGAAACTCATCTTGGGGAAATCCGAAAAAACCTTATAAATTGAAGTTCAAGAGCAAGACAGAGATTCTTGGTATGCCCAAACACAAACACTTTGCCTTGTTAGCGCATTATGGTAATAATACAGCATGGCAGAGTATGGCAATGGGGTTTGAAATATCTCGCCTGTTGGATATACCATGGACTCCTCGTTATGAGGCTGTTGAGGTGGTGTTAAACGGCAGTTATGAGGGATTGTATTTCTTGGTTGAGAGCATAAAGATTGACAAAAACAGGGTCAATATATATGAGCAGCCGGAAGAAAACACCGACCCGGAGACCATTCCATACGGATGGCTTGTAGAAATTGATAACTATGACGATGAATTTCAGATAAAAGTGCCATACGGCAATTATACCATGAGGGTGACACATAAATCACCGGAGGTTTTATCCGAGCCTCAAAGGGAATGGCTGTTTAATGAGTTCTCGTCAATTGTAGAGACTATAACAAATGTAGAAACCGCTGAAAATTATATAAATCATTTTGATGCTCAATCCTTAGCGCGATATTTTATTGTTAGAGAAATCCTAAATGATTATGACGGCTTTAACGGCAGTCTTTACATGTATCGCGACCTAAACACTGAGAAATGGAGTTTCGGTCCCATGTGGACTGTAATGTGTCTATGATTGATTTTGACCAATTTGATTGGACTAAAAATCTGCTACCCGAATGGTCAAGGTGGAAATTTATTCCGGAAATTTTCAATACACGAAACTTTAATGACGCATTCTTGCAAGAGTGGGAATCTTTCTACCCCAAAAAACTTAATACTTTGCAGGCGTTTATTGACAATTGGTATAAGAAATTACTCACCGCGTTTGAAATTACACGAGAGCGATGGGGTAATGTTTACAGTTCAATGACCCCAAGCAATGTCAATGGCTTGATTAACCGTGTGATGAAAAAAGCGCAATGGATAGATGAACATAAGAACTTTTATTCACCGGCCGGCATCAACACCCCTGCCTCCGTTGATACCCACGACATTGTCTCTTGCAAATACTTCACCACCGTAGGCACACAGGTCTGCGCACCCACGCCCGGCAATCTATATATAAAGGTTGACAAATTCTCTGATGGCTCAACTCAATCAACAAAGGTTATCTATTGACACGGCAACAGTCGCAAAATAGAAAACTGACGCAACACACTCGGATAAACATTAAAAGAGTGGGAACTGAACATTGACGGTCAGTTCCCACTCTTCCAATATCTTAACTACAGATTAGTAGACCTCTTTCTTGTACGCCTTTAGAGTATTCATCATCAACGAGCAGATGGTCATGGGGCCTACCCCACCCGGCACGGGTGTGATATATGAGCATTTTGGCGCGACAGCGTCAAAGTCAACATCGCCCTGCAGCCTCCATCCGCTTTTGCGTGATGAGTCCTCAACACGCGTAGTGCCAACATCAATCACTACGGCACCGTCTTTTACCATATCGGCTTTTACAAATGCCGGCTGCCCCAAAGCGGCAATCAGGATGTCGGCTCGGCGTGTATGCGCGGCCAAATCCTGGGTTGCCGAGTGGCAAACTGTCACAGTGCAGTTGCCGGGTACAGCTTTTTGCATCATTAGCGCAGCCATAGGTTTCCCGACAATATTGCTGCGTCCCAACACAACACAATGTTTACCTTTTGTGTCAATACCGTATCGGCGGAGCAACTCAACGATGCCGGCAGGGGTGGCAGAGACATATCCCGGCAGACCAATTGACAATCGCCCAACATTTACGGGATGAAATCCGTCAACATCCTTGCGAGGATCAATTGCCTCGGTAACTTTCTGCTCGCTGATGTGTCGCGGCAATGGTAACTGCACTATAAAACCGTCAACATCGGCATCAGCATTAAGACGCGCAATCTCCTGCAGCAGTTCCTCCTCAGTGACATCAACCTCATGCCTGAGCAGCGTAGACTTGAAGCCGCAGGCCTCACAGGCCTTCACCTTATTGCTTACATATGTCTCTGAGCCGCCGTCATGCCCCACAAGTATAGCAGCAAGATGCGGCCGACGATGTCCCTGTGCGACAAGAGCCTCAACCTCGGCCTTAATCTCAGCCTTGATGTCAGCAGCCGTCTGTTTTCCGTCTATAATTCGCATATTATCAATTTCGTTTTGTCTACATATAAAAACTCTCAACGCTGCATGCGTCTTGCCTGCCGCATCTGCTTCATCATCTTCATGGGGTTCATTGTAGCGACACTCTTCATCATCTTGCGAGTCTGCTCAAACTGCTTCAACAAGCGATTTACCTCCTGCAATGATGTCCCGGAACCTTTGGCAATGCGTTGGCGGCGGCTTGCATTGATAATTTCGGGCTTCAAACGCTCCTCCTTTGTCATTGCCTTGATAATGGCCTCAATGCCTTTAAACGCATTGTCATCTATCTCTACATCCTTTATTGCTTTACCAACACCGGGAATCATTGATGCCAAATCCTTGATGTTACCCATCTTCTTGATTTGGTCAATTTGGTCAAGGAAATCATTGAAATTAAAACGATTTCGGCGGATTTTCTCCTCCAATTCCTTGGCCTTCTTTTCGTCAATTACGCGTTGGGCACGTTCAACAAGGCTGACAACATCACCCATGCCCAAAATGCGGTCGGCCATACGTGCGGGGTGGAACTCGTCAAGGGCTTCCATCTTTTCGCCGGTACCCACAAACTTGATGGGCTTGGTTACAACCGTACGTATTGATATTGCTGCACCGCCACGCGTGTCGCCGTCAAGTTTCGTCAAGACAACACCGTCAAAGTCCAGCCTGTCGTTAAATTCCTTGGCGGTATTTACTGCATCCTGACCCGTCATTGCATCCACAACAAACAATGTCTCGGCAGGCTTTATGGCATCCTTGATGGCTGAGATTTCCTCCATCATCTGCTCGTCAATGGCAAGACGTCCGGCCGTATCAACAATCACAAGGTCATTATGATTTCTCTTGGCAAAGTCTATGGCATTGCGAGCGATTTCTACAGGATTCTTATTCCCCTCTTCGGAATATACCGGCACACCGATTTGCTCGCCCAATACTTTTAACTGGTCAATGGCAGCGGGGCGATAAACGTCACATGCCACAAGCAATGGTTGCTTGCCGCGTTCGCTTTTCAACTTCAAGGCAAGTTTCCCGGAAAGTGTGGTTTTACCTGAACCTTGCAAGCCGGACATCAGTATTATGGACGGATTCCCTTTAATATTTATGTCCGTATGCTCCCCACCCATCAGGGCTGCCAGTTCATCATGGACAATTTTAACCAACAACTCCTTGGGCTTGACTGCGGCAAGCACATTTTGGCCTATGGCTTTCTGCTTTACGGTCTTCATAAAGTCATTTGCCACTTTGTAACTTACGTCAGCATCAAGCAGTGCACGCCGAACATCTTTTACCGTTTCGGCCACATTGATTTCAGTGATGCGTCCCTGTCCTTTGAGGGTTTTGAAAGCCCGTTCAAGGCGCTCGCTCAGGTTGTCAAACATATATAAGGGATTATGGGGTGCTGTTTTAGAGTTTTTATTTCAGTTTGTTGTCAGGGCCGGGGAAAACTATCTTCGGGCGAAATGTCCGTGCCTCATCAGGTGTCATCCTGGCATAACTCATAATGATGACAATATCACCGGGCTGAACGCGACGCGCCGCAGCACCGTTAAGGCAAATCACACCGCTGCCACGCTCACCGGCAATGGCGTATGTCTCAAGGCGTTCGCCGTTGTTATTGTCTACTATATACACATGCTCGCCCGGGATTATTCCCACGGCATCAAGCAGATCCTCGTCAATGGTTATCGAGCCTATGTAATCCAAGCATGCCTGTGTCACTGTAGCACGATGTATTTTTGACTTGAGGACTTCTATGGTTATCATTGTACTTTGGGGTAACGGATATTATCAATAAGGCGCACATCTCCACACCAAACCGTCACACAACCCTGTGTGTCGCGTGTCCAGTCTGTGGCGTCTTGAAGGGTTTCGGCATCAACAATGTCAAAATATTCGGTTCTCATGCCGGGAATCGCATTAATACCGTCAATCACACGCTTTTGCACCTCGACGGGCGTCATTGTCTTGTAATACTTGAGCGAATCTTTTAAAGCATGGTAAATACCGGGGGCAGCAGCACGTTCATCAGGCGTCAGCCGGGCATTGCGGCTTGAAAGTGCCAAACCGTCATCAGCACGGCAAATCGGCACAGCCTCAATCTCCGGGGGATTGGCAAGTGATTTGCACATTCGCTTGATTACAGCAATCTGCTGATAGTCTTTCTCGCCGAAATACGCTTTAGTTGGTCGAACCATGTCAAAGAGTTTGCTCACCACTTGTGCAACTCCATTGAAGTGTCCGGGGCGCATAGGGCCTTCCATCACATCGGCCTCGGGGCTGAGGTCAAAGACGCGCGTGTCAGGTTCCGGGTACATCTCTTCAACATCAGGCATAAAGGCGATGTCCACACCGTGAGCCTGCAGCATGGTTGCATCAGCCTCATGTGCTACGGGATATGTTTCAAGATCCTTTTTGTCGTTGAACTGTGTGGGGTTGACAAAGACACTGACAACGACAGTCTCATTGTCACGACGAGCCGTGTCTACAAGCGACATGTGTCCCTGATGCAACGCTCCCATGGTCGGAACAAAGCCTATGGTACATCCAACAATGCGATGCGGCTCTAAAGCATCAGCCAATTCAGCAACGGTTTTAACTATCTTCATACCGTACAAGTGTTTCAAAGTGCTTGTTGCATTGCACTCAATGCCTCGGTAATGCCCTCATGGCTCTTGCCACCGGCTTGCGCAAACCCGGGCTGGCCACCACCGCCGCCCTTAATGAACTTGGCGGCTTCACGCACCATCTGTGACGCATTGTGCCCGGCGGCAACAAGGTCATCCGTCAACATTACTGTCAGCAACGGTTTGCCGGACAAGTCTACGGTTGCAGCGATAAACGCTGTCCCCTTCGGGCTGCGACGACGCACCTCAAAGGCCACATTCTTCACAACATCCGGCACACGCATGCCGGTCATGGTTATCAGTTTGTACCCATCGCGCTCCTCGGCATTGTCAAGTGCCTTTCCGGCCAATGACTCTATACGCTCCTTGAAGTACTCGTCAACCTCGCCATGCAGGCGCGCAACTTCCTCAAGCGACTTGCGTATCGCGGCAACAACATCAGGAGCATTATTCAGCATATTGCTTATCTCCTTCATCACGCTGCCCATCTCATACATGGCGTTTTCAACTTTCTCACCCGTGATGGCCTCTATTCGGCGGATGCCTGATGCGATAGAACTTTCGCTGATAATCTTCACCATGCCGATGTTGCCGGTATTGTCCACGTGAGTTCCGCCACAAAGTTCAACCGAGTCTCCATAGCGAATTACACGTACTTTATCGCCGTATTTTTCACCGAACAGTGCCATTGCACCCATCTCACGCGCATCGTTGATGGGGACATCACGATGCTCGTCACGCGGGATTGCCTGACGGATGCGGCTGTTAGCCAATCGTTCCACTTTTTCAATTTCCTCTGGTGTGAGCTTCGCGAAGTGGCTGAAGTCAAAACGCAATAAGTCCGGACTGACAAATGAGCCCTTCTGCTCGACATGCTTGCCAAGCACCTCGCGTAACGCCTGATGTAACAGGTGTGTTGCAGTATGGTTGGCAGCCGTCGCCTTACGTTTGCGCAGGTCTATCTCTGCCGTGAACTCGGCAGTCGGGTCTGCCGGCAATTTTTTTGACAGATGCACGCCGATGCCGTTTTCACGCTTGGTGTCAAATATCTCAATGGAGTCATCGCCGTTATACAGACGTCCGCTGTCGCCGGTTTGCCCACCCATTTCGGCATAAAAAGGCGTGTAGTCAAGAATTATCTGATAGTACTCTCCTTTTTTTTGCTTAACCTTGCGATAACGCAATATGCGTGCCTGAGACTTTGTCTGGTCATACCCCACAAACACGCTCTCGGCATTGTCAGGATGCAGATTAACCCAGTCTCCCGTCTCTACCGAGGCAGCATTGCGCGCACGCGCCTTCTGCGCCCCCATTTCGGTGTCAAAACCGGCGCGATCAAATGTCATATCATTTTCACGCAAAATCAACTCGGTGAGGTCAAGCGGAAAGCCGTACGTGTCATACATTGTAAAGGCCTCTTTGCCTGAAATCTCTTTTTTTCCGGCAGTTTTTGCTGCAACAATGGCATCATCAAGCATTTTTATGCCATTCTCCAAAGTGCGGAGGAATGCGTCTTCCTCCT
>N._stephensi_709_foregut__coassemble_338_pt1 | contig 17972 bp, 12 predicted proteins | sample N__stephensi_709_foregut__metabat2_low_PE_003 | metagenome-assembled genome bin N | reverse complement strand
ATGAAAAAGATACTTATATATATAGTTTTGGCACTGACGGCCTCATTTGCCTTTGCCGACATCCAAACCGAAATGGAGGTGTTGGCCAGTCGACTGACACCATTGACCAATAACGCCTCCACCCGTGACGAATATAAGCATTTGGCGGACAGCCTGTTGAAGACAGACCCGAAAAATGTTGATTATCTATTTCTAAACATCTCGGCTAACGGAATGTATCCTTTGGACACGTTGGGATTGATAGCCGCCACAAAACTTGCGCTAAAAAACATACCGCCCAAAAAGAAAACACTGCATACGGCATGTATGTACCTGAACGGAGCCGCAACCGCATTAGTCGACTCAGCCGCTGCTTTTGACATTCTGAAACGTGCTTGGACAAGAGAGCCTTGGGAAAACTGCTTTGACCTTATGGCCAACCTGTGCTTGAAATATAATGATACCCTAACCCTAAAATCCATTATCAAGGACATGAAAGGGAATAAGGATTTGAATGTGGGGTCAATGAGGGCGGCCAATCTTATTCTGGACGCGCTTCGGGGCAATGATTCCACAATATATGACAAGACACTTAGTCTGGTTGCTGCCTACCCCGTATATCCGGCCATGAAGGTCGCTTATGACGTTTTGCTACATTCCGTACCCGAGCGTATGCCCGAGGCAGTGTGTCACATGGCAATCAACTATGAAGTGCCGCAAGAGTATGCCGACTATTACTCTCAACATCGCGAGGAGACTGATGCCGAGTTTACAAAGAAACTGTCCGAGATGGCGGATGATGACAAATGGACGGTTGAAGAGGGGCGCATAGGGCTGCTATATCTCCATGAACAATACAGCGAAATTTGGGATCTCCTGAAGGCAATGGAAGCCGCAGGTATGGGAGACAAAGATTTGATGAATGGCCGTTTGGCCGATATTGCCTCCAAACTAAAGTATTCATTTGAAATAATACAGTATACCGAGGATGTTCCTATGCAAGAATTGAACAATGACATTGCGGCAGACCGTTTATTTGCCCTAATCGATACAAAGAAAAAGGATGAGACGGTTGCACTTGCACAATACCTGATGCACAAACAGCCTGACATGGCCTATGCCGCTTATTTTGCAATAGGCATGGCTGAACTCAACGTTGGAGAATGGGAGAAGGCGGCAGAGGCATTTGAGACAGCCTCAATTTACAACGAAAATGAATGCATTATCCCATTTTACCACGCTATCGCCTTGCAACATGCCGGGCGTAATAACGAAGCGAAATACATCCTTGAACAACTGCTGAACATTGCTGATAACACAATGATTTTTTGGGACAACGACACGATGAAAGGCATGGCGGCAGCGGCTTTGGGCAAAAAGGAAGATGCACTTCAATATGCCGATAAGATAGCCAATTACCCTGACCTAGAATGGTATGAATATAATGAACCCGCATGGATATATTATATTTGCAATGAAAAAGACAAAGGCGCACAGGCACTGAAAAAGGCAATAGAATTATATCCACGAGCCTTGGAAGCGATAACTGTCAGTCCAATCTGGAGTCCTTTTAGAGATGACATCTCTAATCTTTCAACAGAACTAACGCATTGATTGTTGATAAATTGTATTTTTGCAGAAAACATCACGTTGAGACTATTCAATAATATATGAGATTAAAATTAACCAAAGGAGTGGAACTGCGGCTGGAGGGAAACATTCCCCCGGGAGTTTCACCAATTGACAAGCCCGTGAATCTATTGGGAATCTGTCCTGAGGATTTTCCCGGCTTTAAGCCTAAAGTCTTGGTTAAAGAGGGAGACTCGGTAGATGTCGGACAGCCTCTCATGGCTGACAAGCAGAACCCCGACATCGTGCTGACAAGTCCCGCTGCCGGAATCATAAGGGAGGTTTTACGAGGAGAACGCCGCAAGGTTGAACATATTACCGTTGAACTTGACAAGCCTGAATGTTCAACACTAATCACCCCTCCGGGAGACAATTTCAAAGCCAGACTGATGGCATCAGGCCTGTGGGCAATGATGCGTCAATTGCCATACGACATCATACCGTCACCCGAAGTCACACCGCGAGACATCTTCATCTCGCTGTTTGACACGGCTCCGCTTGCCGTTGATGCTGTGTTGGATGTTGCGTTGTTAACGGCCGGAGTAAAAGCCCTGAAGACCCTGACGTCAGGGAAAGTGTGGGTTGGTATGCGTCCGGGACAATCCGCAACGATTGAGGGTGCAGAGAATGTTGAAATTGAAGGCAAATACCCTGCATCGCTCCCCGAGATTCTTGCAGCAAACACTGCGCCCGTCAACAAGGGCGAAACAGTATGGCTGCTTGACGGACGCACACTTGAAAAGATTGGACAACTGGCTCGAGATAACCAATTCCGAACGACAGTTCAAGTTGCCGTCACCGGTCCGGAAATCCACAATCCGTTCATTGCATCAACGTTGCCCGGTGCTCAACTTTCACAACTCTTAGACGACAACCTGAAATATGAAACCCATCACCTTCGCATCATAAGCGGCAACGTCTTCAGCGGCACACATGAGAGTGTAAAAGGATTTCTACGCTGGCCCTACCGACAGGTTACCGTGATTCTTGACGGCGATGACATTGACGAGTTTATGGGGTGGGCATCCATATCGCCTCGCAAAATGAGTGTGTCACGCACATTCCCCGATATCCTTCTGCATCGCAAACATCGCCCGGATGCACGTCTCAACGGCGGCAAACGTGCAATGATAATGTCCGGGGTATATGACCGCGCTATGCCGGCAGACATTATGCCTGAATACCTGATTAAAGCCATTTTGTCAAACGACATTGACAAAATGGAAGCCCTGGGGATATATGAAGTAACACCCTCTATGTTCGGCCCGGCTGAATTTATGGATCCTTCCAAACTCCAGTTGCAGCAGATTGTGCGTCAAGGACTGGATAATCTAAAAAAAGAACTGTCATGAAATGGCTTAAGAATACCATTGACAAAGCGCGCCCGGCCTTTGAGAAAGGTGGGCGGCTGGAGTTTCTGCACTCCGTGTTTGACGGTATGGACACTTTCTTGTTCACGCCGAAAAGCACATCCGAGCGAACCTTTGCCGCACAAGTACACGACACAATTGACTCAAAACGTGTTATGATAATCGTGGTGCTTGCAATGGTGCCGTGTCTGTTGTTCGGAATGTATAACACCGGCTATCAAAACTGGTTGGGAGGCGGACAAACCGTCTTTCCGTTTTGGAGTCTGATGCTGTACGGATTCCTCGCAATCCTGCCGCGAATAATTGTTACGTACTTTGTCGGCTTGGGCATTGAATTTATCGTTGCACAATGGAAGCATGAGGAGATACAAGAAGGCTTCCTTGTAACGGGCATCCTCATCCCGTTGATTTGTCCGATTGAAACGCCGCTATGGATGCTTGCCGTTGCCACCGCCTTCTCCGTCATCTTTGTCAAAGAAGTATTCGGAGGGACGGGCTATAATATCTTTAATGTAGCACTGGTGACACGCGCTTTTCTTTTCTTTGCATATCCTGGCCAAATGAGCGGCGACGCAGTTTTCATTTCTTCCGAACCTATTTTGGGGTTGGGTTATCACATAAACTTTGCTGACGGCATCTCCGGAGCCACTCCGTTAGGACAAATCGCATCATATACCGGCGGAGTTCTGCGCCTGCATGACATCATCGGTGAGCCGATAAGCACATGGCAAGCCTTCCTTGGGCTGATTCCGGGGTCGTTTGGCGAAACATCAACCCTATGTGTTTGCATCGGTGCGCTTCTCCTTCTTCTCACCGGCATAGCATCATGGCGCATAATGCTGTCAGTGATTGCCGGAGGGCTGTTTATGGGATTTATAGCAAATGAGTTATCCACACCAACGTATCCGGCCTCATTCATTGACCCGTTTGCACAACTTTGCTACGGCGGCTTTGCCTTTGCTGCTGTCTTCATGGCCACAGATCCGGTCACGGCAGCACGAACCGGAGTTGGCAAATTTATCTACGGCTTCCTGGTGGGCGTTGTTGCCGTGTTAATCAGGGTTTATAACAACGGTTATCCCGAAGGCGCAATGCTTGCCGTACTCTTGGGCAACGCGCTTGCACCGCTAATTGATTGGTGTGTAGTACAAAGCAACATTAACAGACGTACACGCAGGCTGAAATCTGCCATGGTTGCGAAAGGAGGTGACGCGAAATGAAACTTAACAAACAAAGTAACTTATATACCGTCATATACATTATTGTGCTGGTGATGGTTGTTGGAACGGCATTGGCCTTTACGTCAATGAGTCTTAAAGACCGCCAACAAGCCAATGCAGATGCAGCAAAGATGAAACAGATTCTTGCCGCTGCACGCATCACTGTCTCCGAGGGTGAAAATATCAGTGAAGTGTTCAACAAATGCATCATTGAACAGCCCGTATTTGACACAAAAGGGAATCGCATCGCCCATGCAAAAGCATTTGATGTTGATGTGCAAAAGCAAGTGCAAATGCCTGATGCCGAAAGACACCTGCCCTTATATATAGCACAGTTGGCGGACGGCTCGATAAAACTGATTGTCCCGATGTATGGCAATGGCCTTTGGGGGCCTATATGGGGATACGTTGCCTTTGACAATACTGAGAATGCAACCGTATATGGCGCATTCTTTGACCATCAGGGTGAAACGCCGGGACTTGGAGCTGAAATTGCAAAGTCCCAGTTTTCCGATCAATTCAGGGGCAAATCCCCCTACGGCTCAAACGGCAAGTTCATGGGAATTGCAGTTATAAAAAAAGGCATGAAAGCACCTGAGGGCGAAGCGTTTGTTGACGGCATCAGTGGGGGGACTATCACCAGCAAGGGGGTTGATGCCATGATAAATAATTGCCTCAACCCATATAAAACCATTTTGCGTGAACTTTCAGCCGAGACTTCGGGGCAAAATCCCATCGGCTCTGATAATCGCGCAGTAAACGGCACTTCCGATGAGGGAAGAAAAAATGGCTGATAAAATGAGTAATAAAGAGATATTCTTCAACCCGTTTTCCAAGAATAATCCCGTGGTTGTGCAGGTGCTTGGCATCTGTTCCGTCTTGGCTGTTACGGCCAAACTTGAGCCGTCAATAATTATGGGCATTTCGGTGATTGCCGTGCTTGCATTTGCAAATGTCATAATTTCACTGCTCAGGAAAACAATTCCCGTCAACATTCGCATTATTGTTCAACTGGTGGTTGTTGCCGGTTTGGTTGTCATTGTTGACCAAATTCTGAAAGCATACGCATACGATGCCTCACGGCAATTGTCGGTGTTCATCGGACTGATTATTACCAACTGCATACTCATGGGGCGTCTTGAAGCATTTGCAATGAGCAATAAGCCATGGCCGGCATTTTTGGACGGCGTAGGCAATGGCATTGGATATGCCCTGATATTGCTGATTGTCGGATTTTGTCGTGAACTGTTAGGGTCGGGCACGCTGCTAGGATATCAAATTGTCCCCGACAGTTGGTACGAAGCCGGATATGTTAATAACGGACTTATGATTTTACCCCCGATGGCACTGATTGTCGTGGCCTGCATTATTTGGGTTCAACGCTCACACACTAAAGCCTAATTGACGATATGGAGAATTTTAATCTTTTTATAAGGTCGATATTCGTCGACAATATGATTTTTGCATACTTTCTGGGAATGTGTTCCTTCCTAGCAGTATCAAAAAACGTAAAGACTGCATTCGGGCTAGGTGTAGCAGTTACCTTTATGCTTGTTATAACACTACCCATCAACTATTTGCTAAACAAATATGTGCTTGAGCCGGGAGCACTGACATGGCTTGGAGATGATTATAAGGAAATTGACCTCAGTTTTCTGTCACTCATTATGTTCATTGCCGTGATAGCCTCAATGACACAATTGGTTGAAATGGCTGTGGAGAAGTTCAGCCCCGCGCTCTACAATTCATTGGGCATTTTCCTGCCACTGATTGCCGTCAACTGCGCTATTTTGGGAGGGTCTCTGTTTATGCAGCAACGAGGATTTGAAAGTATTACAACAGCCTTTGCTGCCGGTGGAGGATGGGGACTCGGATGGCTATTGGCTATTTCTGCCATTGCAGCCATACGTGAACGTCTTGAGACTTATTCGCGTATTCCGGCAGCCCTGCAGGGTATCGGTATAACGTTTATATTGACAGCCTTGATGGGTATTGCATTTATGAGCTTCCTCGGAATAAAAATCTAAACACTATCCCACCCGTTTTTCCATCACGAACGAAACAGAAATAAAATGTCTTCATTAACAATCATAACAGCCGTTTGGGTATTCCTGGCAATTACACTGGTGCTGGTTGCCCTTTTGCTCGTAGCCAAGCACTTTTTGGTGCACTCCGGCAAGGTGACTATTGACATCAACAACGGGCGAAAGAGCGTTGAAACCTCATCCGGGGATTCTCTGCTTTCAACTCTTGCCAATCAAAATGTCTTTCTGCCATCAGCCTGTGGAGGTAAGGGTTCATGCGGACAATGCAAAGTGCAGGTGTTCTCGGGAGCCGGCAACATTCTGCCTACCGAGGCCGTGCACTTTACTCGTAAACAAATTGCCGAGGATTGGAGACTGGCATGTCAGGTAAAAGTCAAGGACAACATGGAGATTGGTATTCCTGCCTCCGTGCTTGACATTAAAGAATGGACTTGTACTGTTATCTCAAACAAAAATGTCGCAACATTTATTAAAGAATTTGTTGTAGCATTGCCTCCGGGTGAACACATGGACTTTATTCCCGGCTCATACGCTCAAATCAAGATACCGCCATTCAAGATTGACTATAATAAAGATATTGACAAGTCTCTGATTGGCGAGGAATATCTACCCGCCTGGGAAAAGTTCGGGCTATTCAACCTCAAGTGCGTCAATACCGAGACAACCGTGCGTGCCTACTCAATGGCGAACTATCCCGCTGAGGGCGACCGCATAATGCTCACTGTGCGCATTGCCACTCCGCCGTTTAAACCGAAGCCTCAGGTTGGATTTATGGATGTGAATCCCGGAATTGCGTCAAGTTACATCTTCACCCTCAAGCCCGGCGACAAGGTTGTAATGTCCGGGCCTTACGGCGACTTCCATCCTATATTTGATTCCAAACGTGAAATGATGTGGATTGGTGGAGGTGCCGGGATGGCTCCCCTTCGTGCCCAAATAATGCACATGACAAAAACCCTGAACACGCGTGACCGCGAAATGCACTATTTCTATGGAGCCCGTGCCCTGAATGAGGTATTCTATCTTGATGACTTCCTGAAACTGGAAAAGGAATTTCCCAACTTTCACTTTCATCTTGCTCTTGACCGCCCTGACCCTGCCGCAGACAAAGCGGGCGTGAAGTATACCCCGGGATTCGTTCATCAAGTAATATATGACACCTACCTGAAAAACCATGACGCGCCGGAAGATATTGAGTACTACATGTGCGGTCCCGGCCCGATGAGTGAGGCCGTCAACAAGATGCTTGACTCACTTGGTGTAGATCCCGAAATGATACATTACGACAATTTTGGAGGTTGACACTTCACTGGTTTAATCCACAAAATGATATGGCCTTGGCAGCGGATGCGGCAATATACACGCCGCCCGCTGCCATTGCGACTTTTGCCCGGCGCGGCGATTTGTTGCCGCTTTGGTGGTGCAATCAGAGCGATGTAGTTATGGCATCCCCTCCCTCGGAGGAATGGATAACAAACGTTAAACAGAGATACAACCTTGGTGGCACAATTTTCAAAGAGAGGACATTTAATGACGACAAGAATATATTTGCTCTTGAGCCGTGGGGATGGAGTCGTGATGCCGCCAACCGTCTGCGCCGGTTTGGCAAAGTCCCCGATGACATTGAAGCAATACGAGAGTTAAGCCATCGCCGAACATCAATCGCCATTCTTCAATCACTGGGGTATGCAAATATTCCACGTGAATGCAACTCTGTCAAAGATGCCGTAAGCGAGATTGAACGGCTAAGCGGTAATGCCGTCATCAAAACTCCCTGGAGTTGCAGCAGTCGCGGGGTGAGAAAAGTCCCGGAACTAACAAATAAATCTCTAATCTCCTTTATCAATGCCTCAATAAATCGCACTGGAGGCATCATTGTGGAATCTCTATATTCAAAGACATTGGACTTTGCGGCATTGTTCAAGTCGCAAAACGGGAAAGTAATTTTTACAGGGTGGTCAGTTTTTAAGACCGGCAACCACGGCATGTATGTAGGTAACATCGTTGATTCTCAATGTCGACTCACAGAATTGATTCCTGACAAGGCTCAGTCGCTGATTCCACAACTTGAGGATGTTTTGACAAGCCTTATCCCCACGCATTACACCGGCATGTTGGGCGTGGATATGTTGCAGACAACCGATGGGGAAATATGCCCGTGTGTTGAACTGAATCTACGACGCACCATGGGACACGTGGCAATGGACATACATACGCACACCGGCATGCGCGGCCTGCTGAACTCAGCACCTCAAAAGACCGAACCGCTGCTGTGGGTAACTCCCGATTTATTCCGTCTTGACATACTCTGACTACCTTCGACGACCGCCAACCGGGGGCTGCTCCATCAACAGACGCATCTTTTCCGGGACAACGAACACATCATCAGGACTCATAGGCTTCAAATCCTCATACCACTGATAGTCCGAAAGAAACAGGGCGGATTTCTTTGCAAGATACAACGGTGTAACCGTACCCGTCACCTCCGGCCACATTATTATCTTCTCCGGCTTATTATCCTTGAAATAGGCATTAAGATATGACGCTTCCACCTGCGTGAACTTATTGTACACTGAGTCCTTTTCCATCGGGAACATCAAGGCGTGCACGTTCCCCTCAACATACAGGCGATTAAGCACTGTGTCAGTTATCCACGCCGTCATTTTGCTGCCGGAAAGTTGGTCATAACAATCCTCGCCGATATGTTCAATCAACATCCCGAACTCAGGCAAGTCAATGCGGTCAGCCGTTGAGTCATTAAAATGAACGTCAATCCTGTTGCCGAACACCTGACGCTTGCCGCTCCACACCACCGGATGGCGGAATAGGCGCAACATTGAGTCGTTTTGCGTTGTAACAAGTGAGTCACAAATACCCTGCAAATCAGCCCTGTAGAACCGCACATTATGGAAACTGCGCGTTCGGTAGGTTGAATCAGGCATCTGAGTGGCAACCAAAGTATCGGCATGTGTATACAATGTGTCACGCTGTGAATATTCCATTGCCAATGCCCGCCCGGTCACAAATGCGCTGTCACGCACCTCATCATAGTATCCGTAATCGCCAATCAAGGTACAATTCCTCGCCGAGTCAGTCATTATCATATTGCCAAATGCCTCGGCGATTCCCTTACGCTTGTCATAAACCAAGGTATCCCCGGTGAGAGTATTCCCCCGTTTGGTGACCACCATTGAACGGCCAAAGAGGTCGGCTTTTTGGTTGCGCGTGTTGTACATGCCGCTGTTGGTACGGATTTCTCCATCACGATTCGCTATCAATGTGCTGCACAATAACGTTGCCTGCCCCGTGCGCGTGTTGTATCGTAATGAATCCGTAAAGATTTTTATGGTATCGTTGCGCCGTGGCCCTGTCAGCACAACATCCCAAAAGAATTCGGCATTCTTTGTACGCGGATAGTAATATCCCTCCCGTGATGTCAACTTATTGTTGCGGTCGGTAAGTACTCCGCCGAACTGATAATATCCAACCTCCGAGCCGAGATCATATTCAAAGACATCTGTCTCAAGTTTCACATCACGGTTTATCATGCGTACTTTACGCCCTTGCAGAGCATAGAGACGCGCCATGTCACTGATGCCATCATAGTTCAACTCATCGGCATAGACAAAGAGGGTATCGCCCTGCTGCATACGCACGTTTGAGAATGCGTCGAGAGAGTTTGTAGCCTCATAGAACCGTGCAGAGTCGCAAAACATAAACATGCCACCCTTGCGAAACTGCACATTGCCGCGTACTATTTGATATTCGCGATTATTTTCCTGCAGTTCCAACACATCAGCGTGTTCAAGAAACACCTTGTCAGGCTGATTACGATTGGCCTTCGGGATTATAGGCTCAATCTTCACGGGAGTAGTGGAATTTGCACGGCGAGGTGCATTCGTTGATTTGCGACCCTGAGCCAACACAGGCGGCAAGCAAATAAAAAGCAATGCCGTCAACAATGCAAATAGCGAATACTTTGAATGCCTCACTATCCTACAGTTTTCAATATTACCCTACAATACGCAGCAGTCCTTGGAGTATCCTATTCCTTGTCCTTTGCGCCGGTATCTTCATGAATCCAACCTTTATGTTTGAAGTTACAATTTCGCCATCCCGGTTCAATGCGGATATATGTGTCGGCTATCTTCTTTTCAACCCACTCGCGCAGTATGTCCTCCTTTTTTGAGTCCTCATACATGTTCTTTATGGTCTGATAGTCATCCTCCAAGTTCGCACGATGCGCATTTATGCGGTTTGTAAGTTTCACCATGGCGACAATGTCCGCTCCCGTCTTTTGGTCTTTCATCATGAACGGCTTTGAGACTTCTCCGGGCTGCAACTGGTCAACCACCTTGCCTACCTCCTGCGGCAACTGAGCCATCTCGAAACGAGGAGTGGCAGTTTGGGGGTTCATCATAACACCACGATTGTTACGTGTGTCCTTGTCAGACGACACTGCAGCAACAGCCTGTTCAAAAGTGGCATTTCCACTCTCTATCATAGTGGTGCGCAACGAGTCCAAACGGCTCATAGCGTCAATCAATGCTTTGTCATCGACTTTGGGCTTCAGCAAGATATGACGGCAATTTATGCGGTCGCCCCTCTTCTCAATAAGCTGGATGATGTGATACCCAAACTCAGTTTGCACAATCTTTGATACTTTTTTAGGGTCGTTCAGATTAAATGCGACAGCCGCAAATTCCGGGACGAGTTGCCCACGCCCCATAAAACCCAACTCTCCGCCGCGCGACCGGCTTCCGGGATCTTCGCTGTACAGAATTGCAAGCGTTGAGAATTCACTCTCGCCGTTGTTGACACGCTCGGTGTAGTCGCGAAGACGCGACTTCACATCGTCAATGGCCTCCTGCGGAATCGGTGGGGCAATCGTTAGCAACTGCACCTCAACCTGCAAAGGGATAAAGGGGACTGAGTCGGCACTAAGTGTCTGATAGTATTTCTTGACCTGTGCCGGGGTAGCCTTAACCTCCTTGGTAAGAGAATTTTGCACCATCTCAACCTTGTTGCGGTTTGTAATCATGTCCGTAAGATTTTCCCGCAACGTGTTGAACGGTTTGTTAAAGTATTGCTCCACTTTCTCTTTTGACCCTAAAGAGTTGACGTAACTTCCGAGCATTGCGTCAACCCTTTGGGCTATCATGGTGCTTGACACCTCAACGGTATCAATCTCAGCCTGATGGAGATAGAGTTTCTCTATAGCCATCATCTCAGGGATAGCGCAGTATGGGTCACCGTCAACATTCACCCGGTCATACAGCATCTGCTGGTAATACTCCTCAATCTCTGACTTCCACAGCGGTTGGTCACCAATAACCCAAGCCACCTCCTCGGCGACATTATCAGTTGCTGCCCAAACGCCGATACCCGTAAACAGGGCACCGGCGCAGGCAAATATTGTCTTTTGTAAACGGTTCAAAATATAATGTTTATTGCTGTGTCGGCACAGCGGAACGTAATTTGTCCAATTCGTTGTTGTTGATTTCAATCGGATATTTCTTTCTTAACTGCTCTATCCACTGCTTTTCAAGCCAGTTCTGATAGTCAGGCACAAGGTCTCCGCGAACATCACGCGGCTCTTGTGGCTGCTCAAGCAACTCTTTTGAGTATGGGAAGAAATAAACCCATCGACCAACTTTCACAGGATGCTTATGGCCGAATCCAAGATAGTCCACAACGGGATCCTCCCCCTCAGCCATAATCTTGCGTTCGGCCTTGACGTTGCGTCCGAACTTGGAACGCAAGGCGGTAACAAGCGAGTCGACCTCAACGGGATTCTCGTTGAGCCATTGTTCAGCCGCGCGACCAATCGAATCATTCATCGCACTGACGATCACCATCTTGTATTTGGGGGCAGCCCATACATAGTCGCTGCGATGTTGATCAAAATAAGCCTGCTGACCTTCCGTGTCGGTGTTGCCGCGGTCCCATACATTGCGATTTGACACCTCAAACAACAGGATGCCGTCACGATACTCGTTCACCAGATTGCGGAACTCCGGGTTGTTTTGCTGCAACCCCTCGCGAATTTCTTCACTTACCACTTCATCCATTGCCTCCTTGGCATATTTGTCAAACAGCATGGTTGCCGACGCGCTGCTCATCGTCTCCCGGGGAAGGCGTTTAACAACGTCACCAACCGTCAAATTGCGATTTTTCAGCACTGCAAGTTTTGACCCGTCCTTTTCAAGTTGTACAAAAAGGGCGGAATCAACCTTTTGGCTTTTGGTGTTCAACTTGAGGTGTGCCTTTTTAAGGATTGAGGGATTGATAACAATATTGTTGTCAGCCATATAACGGTCAAGCATTGCTCGGCGTGGTGCCATTGCACGCTCATCGCGAGCCATAGTGGCATTTATACGCGGCATGGCTTCCGAGGCGTCAATACCCTCACGCTCGCCATCTTTTTTTACGATATGGAAGCCGTATGACGTTTTGAACGGCTCTGAGATACTGCCAATCGGCAGGGTAAAACTCTCCTCCTCAAACTCAGGCACCATTTGGCCGCGACCAAACCATTGAAGTTCACCACCTACACGAGCCGACCCGGGGTCTTGGCTGTAACGACGTGCCATATCGGCAAAGTCCGCACCGGCTTTAAGCAATTGGTGCAATGAGTCTGCACGCTGCTCTATGGCCTTGACCTCTGCGTCATCCTTACCGCGAGTGAGTAGCAAAATATGGCTAACCTTTACCTGCATATCAGGCTGCTCCTCCAACGGCTCCACAATATGGAATCCGTAGGGCGCATCTTCGAACACGGCAGACAGTTGTCCCACCGGCGTTTCCCATGCGACCTTTTCAAAGGCATAAGGCAATTGACATCCGTGTATCCATCCCAATGTGCCGCCGTTACGCTCAGCCGAACGATCTGACGAGAATTTCTTAGCCAAGTCAACAAAGTCTGCACCTCCGACAATCAACTTGCGGATAGAGTCCAACCTGTTGCGATTGGCAAGATACTCATCGGCTGTCTGCCCCATTGGGAGCATGATATGACGAACCTTACGCATAGTCTGCATACGCGCCAACTCCTCATTGCGCAACCCCTGAAGCACGGTGGTGTCCGCCATGTAAGGTGCAGATAGGTCATTTACATACTTCTCAAATTCGGCACGAAAAGCGGCTGTAGTGTCAAGCCCCACAGCCTCCGCATCGGCAACTTTCAGTTTGTAATTCACAAACAAGTCAACATATTCGTCAAGGCTCTGAGGGGTTTGCTGTTGAGTGTTGTTCTTATTATAGTAATACATAAACTCCTCCGAGGTAACGGGCTTCCCGTTTACCCTCATCAGCACGTCTTTCTGTTTTTGCTCTTTGGCGGCTGCAGCGACAAACACAACTACAGTTGCCAATGCTATGGGAAGAAACAGTTTTTTCATTTATTATTTTGCGTTTTATTGCAGTATATCTATTTTGAATTTCCTGAAAAGAAAACGAATTGCAACACTTTTTATTACACGTCCGCCTCAAAAATCATCGTGACGAGGTGCTGTAGTTCGGTGCTTCGCTTGTTATGGCAACGTCATGCGGATGACTCTCTGCCACACCGGCGTTGGTTATGCGCGTGAAACGAGCCTTGTGCAAATCGGCAACCGTCCGGCAGCCACAATATCCCATACCTGAACGCAAGCCGCCAAGCATCTGATAAACAACTTCATAAAGATTTCCCTTATACGGCACACGTGCAGCAATCCCCTCAGGGACAAGTTTCTTGACATCGGTAATGTTGCCTTGGAAATAACGGTCTTTTGACCCTTTTTCCATTGCCTCAAGCGAGCCCATCCCACGATAGGTCTTGTATTTGCGCCCATTATAGATTATGGTGTCGCCCGGAGACTCCTCAACCCCTGCAAGCATTCCGCCGAGCATAACAGCCCAACCTCCGGCCGCCAATGCCTTGACTATATCTCCGCTGTATCGTATTCCTCCGTCTGCTATCAAAGGCACACCCGTGCCCTCAAGTGCCTTGGCAACATCATACACTGCTGACAACTGCGGCACACCCACTCCGGCAATCACGCGTGTGGTACAGATGGAACCCGGGCCAATACCAACCTTTACACCGTCAGCCCCATGCTCTACAAGATACCTAGCGGCCTCACCTGTAGCAATATTGCCGACAACAACGTCCATATCAGGGTATTTCTTCTTTACAGCCTCAAGAACGGAGACAACCCCCTTGGAGTGGCCATGTGCAGTGTCTATCACTATTGCATCAACGCCGGCAGCGACAAGGGCATCAACCCTCTGCATGGTGTCGGCAGTCACTCCCACGCCAGCCGCGACACGCAGCCGGCCCTTTGAGTCTTTACAGGCATTAGGCTTGTCCTTCGCCTTTGTGATATCTTTGTATGTCACCAAGCCTATCAGCCGTCCCTCCGAGTCTACAACCGGAAGTTTCTCAATCTTGTGAGCCTGTAAAATCTTGGCAGCCTCCTCAAGGTCGGTCTGCTGGGTTGTCGTAACTAACCCCTCGGATGTCATCAACTCACACACCGGGCGGCATAAGTCACTCTCAAAGCGCAAATCCCTGTTGGTAACTATTCCCTTCAACATACCCTCGGCATCCACCACGGGGATGCCGCCGATATGATACTCACGCATCATCGCCAAAGCATCTCCCACGGTCTTGTCAACCGTAATGGTCACGGGGTCATATATCATGCCGTTCTCGGCACGCTTTACGGCGTGCACCTGACGCGCCTGCTCCTCAATCGGCATATTCTTGTGTATCACGCCAATACCGCCCTCACGGGCAATGGCAATAGCCAACGCTGCCTCGGTGACGGTGTCCATCGCTGCCGACACCAACGGCACATTCAGCGCAATATTCCTTGAAAACTTGGTCTGAAGGTTTACTTCCCGAGGAAGAACTTCGCTATAGGCTGGTACCAACAGGACGTCATCAAACGTCAACCCATCCATAACAACGCGGTCTGCAATAAACGACATGTCAATAATTCCTTAAAAATTTATTGCCTGCAAATTTAGGCATAAATTCCAAAAACGGCAATATAAAACTGAACGATTCCTAACGTGGTTAGCGGCTGTGCACCGCCGCCGGACATCGGCCGGTGCCGCGACAATCACGGCACGATGACACTGACCGTGTCCCATACATGTTTGAGGTTGCCTTACGCGTGCCTCCACATGTACGACATACTCCCGAGCCTCCGCATTGGCGGCAATCTCTTGACGTGTACTGTTGACGATGTCCTCCGGATGTTCCTCCGCCGGTATGCTGCTGCAAATATATTCCGCCTGTAACCTCCGGCGAGTCAGACGTGATACGCGACCCATCGGGACGCACTAAATATGTGTTGTCGGAAAGGAAGCCTTCATAGCCGCCGCTTACGTACGTGTTATCTATCAATAAGCCTGACCCCATACCCCCAATGAATGTATTGTTGATTAACAACCCGTCACTGCCGCCGGGAGTGTACGTCACCGTCAAACCGCTTCCCGAATATGAATTACTCTGTTCTCGCGATGCCTGTTCTCGCGCTGCCTGTTCTCGCGCTGCCTGTTCTCGCGATGCCTGTTCTCGCGCTGCCTGTTCTCGCGCTGCCTGTTCTCGCGCTGCCTGTTCTCGCGCTGCCTGCTCTCGCTTTCTGCGGATTTCACTCTTTATATGTTCCTCAGCCTGCTGCATCAGCCGATTATATGCTTCTTTACGGTCCGGTAATGTCACATAAAAGGCAAACTCCGCCTTTTTCCCTGAAAGCGCACCGAGAGATGTGTTTGTGGTTTCGTCAAATAACTCAACTTCACAGTTCACCCTTGTCTCTCCGCCCGCACCGCTTATATTGTCGTGATACAAATCATGGCTGAAAGTCCATCTGTCCGCATTACTTTGCATCATCATATTCCCTTCGGCTCCATGAGTAAGCCCGGACAGCGTGAACAGCGGCATTCCCTCCCCATCATAGTAATTGACATTCGCCCTTATGTCATGGTTTACCAAGCCCACAAGAGATAAATCCACCGATATGCGCGTATGCTTGTCTTCTCCCGTGCCTAAGGTCTCACATCGATAATTCTCAAGTCTGTAACCGCCCTTGCGGTTCAACTTAAAGTCGGTCATCGGCCCATCAAGCAATGTCTTTCCCGTGGTTTTGTTAAAGACTCTGCATTTGCCGGCAATAGAGTGTTGCCCGGCCGGAAGATTTATTAACGACAAATTAGTAATAACCACATCCTGCGGATTATAGCGACCGGCAGTGCCCGAATTACACTTCAGCGGTTTACTGACCGTGTAGGGTTTGCCAAAACTATTTAACAACGGTTTGTGTGTCTCGTCGTAAAGAGAATGTTCCAGCACCAGTTCATCATTAGGGGCAGCCGACACATAATATCCGAATACATTGTACAGAACGTCATCGCCGTTTTTGTCAGTTGTCAATTTCGCCGATGCCTCGGTAATGACACCGGGGACATTTCTCACTGTGCCACGCGCCGGGTTAAACCGAAATGCCATCATCGTGTCATCAGTTTTTACCCACTGATTCCTTGCGTGATTATATACCAACAGCGTCACAAAATAATCACTTTCCTCACCTCCCCACAGGATATTATCGGTCTTGAACTCAAAAGTCTTGTCAAAGTTCAAATAATCCTTGGTGGAGATATACTGCTGAGTAATCCAATAAGCCTGCTTGTCTGACCCCTTAAAACGCACATCATTGGCCTCCGCATCAAATATCTGGAAGCAAAATGTAATCTTGTCACTTTGTGGGACAAGATCCGAGACATTGGCACGAAGCCGCAACTTGGCAACGCCATTATCCGATGGCTCAAAATATGAATACCCGAAAGTCACCGTTTGGGCTTCCGCATCTGACACGCATGCTACTATAAATGAAATTACAGGAGCAATCATAGTCAGCACACGCGTTACTATATACCTAATCATTTAATGCATCAATTAAAACTTTACAAAAGTAATCATTTTATCACGGAATCGCAAAACTTCGTCAATCTCACATCTCACATCTCACATGACATGACACAGCCCGTCATGCAAAGACAGAATGTAGATTAGGGACTATCGGGTAAGCAACATAGCCTTATTCCGATGCGGCCAGAGACTACACCGGGTATTGCGCAAATTATCATATTTCCGTATTTTTGCCCGTGCAAACACTTCCGGGCATGTTTTTCTATTATCTGTACTTTATCTGCATTGCCGCGCCCGTCCTGATAGCGTGGACTGTTATTACCGCCACATTCACCATCATTGTCTCGGCATTGGGCGGTGGGCGTTGGGGTGGTTACTACCCTGAAATCCTGTGGGCGCGTCTGTTTTGCCTGCTGGCATTTGTCCGGGTGAAAGTACACGGACGTGATAATATCAGTAAAAGCAGTGGCTACATCTTTGCCGCCAATCATCAGGGAGCATACGACATATTTGCCGTATATGGATATTTGGGACACAACTTCAGATGGATGATGAAGGCATCCCTTGAAAAGATTCCGTTTGTGGGCTATGCCTGCCGCGCCTCACGCCAAATCTTCGTTGACCGGCAAAATCCCAAGCGTATGCGCCGCAGCCTTGAGGCTGCCGAGGAGCAATTGCGGCGCGGCATGTCAATCGTGGTATTCCCCGAAGGCTCACGCACTCGCAACGGGCAGGTTGGACGTTTTAAACGCGGCGCGTTCAAACTCGCCGAGGAGTTTGCGCTACCCGTTGTGCCGCTCAGCATCTCCGG
>N._stephensi_709_foregut__coassemble_290_pt1 | contig 20130 bp, 13 predicted proteins | sample N__stephensi_709_foregut__metabat2_low_PE_003 | metagenome-assembled genome bin N | reverse complement strand
GGCCGAGCCATACATTTTCTCGATTCTTGAGTTTTATCGGACAGCAATAATAAAAAAAGTTAAAACTCATTATGTCAAAATGCTTAAATCTGCAAACATCTGACACAAAACCGGTGAAAGGGAGAGAACAACTCGGGAAACACTGCAAAAAGCACTGAGTTTTGCAGTACGTAAAAAAAATGTTACTTTTGCAGCGGCCTTGTAGTTCAACGGATAGAACGGGAAATTCCTAATTTTCAGATGGGGGTTCGATTCCCCCCGGGGCTACAACGGAGAAGTGGGTTGTCGCGGCTAATGCTTGCGATAACCTGTTTGTTAACAGGTGTCTCTTTAATGTATCCATTAGCGATACACCCTACATAGTCCCCCCCCTGACACCTCTTGTGCCGCTTCGGGTTACAAGACCTCATTCAACTCCGGCTCTTGGAGATACCGAGTTGTGACACGGGATAAACGCCAAAAGAATGCCACACAGAATTCTGATTTGGGGCGTATGGGAATTTTTTAGTACTTTTGCACGTTAAAAAACCGCGTCAATGAATATCTCATACAACTGGCTGAAAGAATACATCAATTTGCCTCTGACGCCGCAACAAACTGCCGATACCCTGACACAACTCGGGCTTGAGACAGGCAGCGTTGAAGAGGTTGAAAGCATCAGGGGAGGGCTGCGAGGCCTAGTAATCGGTCATGTGCTTACATGCACCGAGCATCCCGACAGCGACCACCTGCATATTACTACCGTAGATTTGGGGCTGCCGCAACCGGTGCAGATTGTATGCGGGGCTCCCAATGTGGCTGCCGGGCAATTTGTTGTTGTCGCAACCGTAGGAACTACTCTCTATGACGGCGACAAGGAATTTAAAATTAAGAAATCAAAGATTCGCGGCGTTGAATCTTTTGGCATGATTTGTGCTGAAGATGAGATTGGCTTAGGCGCATCGCATGAAGGCATTATCGTAATACCGGCTGACAAAGCCCCCAGGCCCGGCACACCGGCTGCCGAGTTCTTTGGCCTGACAAGCGATTGGCTGCTTGAGGTGGATTTGACACCAAACCGCATTGACGCAGCGAGTCATTACGGCGTGGCTCGTGACCTCAACGCTTGGCTTGGTTTATACAGTACCGTTCCAGGCGATTTGCACAAGCCCTCGGTTAACGACTTCAGAATTGACAACCCCGACGGCGGTATTGTGGTGGAGGTGGCTGATACCGATGCCTGCAAACGATATTGCGGAATTACTGTAAAAGGGGTGCAAGTGAAAGAAAGCCCCGAATGGCTGCGTACACGCCTTACCACTATCGGCCTACGTCCTATAAATAACATTGTGGACATCACTAACTATATGCTCCACTCTTTCGGTCTTCCGTTGCACTGCTTCGATGCGTCAAAAATCAAGGACAACCGTATCATTGTGAGGAAGGCTGCAGAGGGGCAGTCGTTTACAACTCTTGACGGGATTGAGCGCAAACTCTCGGCCAACGACCTGATGATATGCAATGCTGTTGAGCCGATGTGTATTGCCGGTGTGTTTGGCGGATTGGATTCCGGTGTCACGGAGTCAACGAGAGACATCTTCCTTGAAGCCGCATGTTTTGACCCGACGAGCGTTCGCAAAACGGCTCGTCGACACGGCCTTTCAACCGATGCCTCGTTCCGCTTTGAGCGCGGTGCCGACCCCAACGCCTGCATCTACGTACTCAAGTTGGCAGCCCTACTTGTTAAGGAACTTGCCGGTGGTGACATCTGCGGCCCGTTGGCCGATATTTATCCCAACCCCGTTGGATTCTTCCCGGTCGAGTTCTCATACGATGCACTTAACTCATTAATTGGTCGCGATATACCGCGTCCGACGGTTGATAAAATACTCAGTCTGCTTGAAATCACTTTTGATGCCGCAGCCCAGGGCCGGCACATGCTTAGGGTGCCGACATATCGCTATGATGTCCGCCGCCAATGCGATGTCACGGAAGAGGTGCTGAGGGTGTACGGGTACAACAATATTGACCCCGGACATGAGACGCACGGCTGCCTTACCGTTCCGTCATTCAACGACATTGAGCATGGCATGCGCAACAGGATTGCCGACCAACTGACGGCCTGTGGGTTCAACGAGATGATAAACAACTCCCTGACGGCGCGTGACTACTACACAGACAACGAAGCATATCCCCTTGACAAATGTGTCAGCCTGCTCAATCCTCTCAGCAATGACCTTGGCGTGATGCGTCAGACACTGCTATATGGGGGGCTTGAAGTGTGTCGACGAAATATTAACCGCAGATGCTCCGACTTAAGGCTTTACGAGTTTGGGAATGTTTACCATGCCGACCCGGCAAAAGAGTCAACTCCAGAGCATCCGCTTGCTCCTTTCAGTGAGGAGCAACATTTGGGCATTTGGATGTCGGGAAATCTCAGCAAAGCCAATTGGGCACAACCGGCAAAGGAGGCCACTTTCTTTGATCTTAAGGCTATATGCGCAAACATCTTCACACGTCTGGGTATTCCTTCCGGGCAAATAACGGCAAAAACCTCCGCACAGCCGCAGCAGTCGTTTGCTGCTCAACTTGATATTGAGACACGCAACGGTAAACATTTGGGACACGTTGCAATTCTTACAGATAAGGCTTTGGCTCAATTTGATGTCAAACAGCCTGTGGTTTATGCTGAATTCAACTGGAAAGCCCTTGTTGAAATTGCTATAAAACACAATGTTCTGTATGCACCACTGCCCAAAACGCATCCTGTAAAGCGTGATTTGGCACTCCTGATTGATGATAGCACTACTTTTGCCGATATCAAGGATACCGTGACACGTGCGGCCGGCAAACTGCTGCAAAGTGTTGACCTCTTTGATGTGTATGAAGGCAAAAATCTCCCTGCCGGCAAAAAAAGTTATGCAATATCACTCACATTGCAAGATCCCGATAAAACGTTGCAGGATCGTGCAATTGATGCAACAATGAAGAAAGTGATGGATGCCGTACAAACACGTCTCCACGCCGAAATTCGATAACATCCTAAAAAGAATAACACAATAAGACTTCAAATATGGGAAGAGCATTTGAATACCGCAAAGCCCGCAAACTGAAACGTTGGGGCAATATGTCGCGCACATTTACGCGAATTGGTAAAGAGATTACAATTGCCGTAAAAGCCGGCGGCCCTGACCCCACAACCAACCCTCGCCTGCGTATGCTCATGCAGAATGCCAAGGCTCAAAACATGCCCAAGGACACTGTTGAACGTGCAATAAAGAAGGCAACCGATAAGGACTCCGGCGACTACAAGGAGATCGTATACGAAGGATACGGCCCTCATGGAATCGCCATAATTGTGGAAGCTGCTACCGACAACAATACACGCACAGTAGCCAATGTACGCTCATACTTTACCAAACATGGCGGCACCCTCGGCACACAAGGCTCACTCTCGTTTATGTTTGACCACAAGAGTGTCTTCAAAATCAAACCTAAAGACGGCGTTTCTCTTGAGGATCTTGAACTTGAATTGATTGATTACGGTGTTGACGAGATAGAGGCTGAGGAGGAAGAAATTGACATCTACGGTGCTTTTGAGGAGTTCAGCAATATACAGAAATATCTTGAGGAGCACGGTTTTGAAATTATTTCTGCTGAATTTGAGCGCATCCCCACAAACCTCAAAGAGGTGACCGAAGAACAGCGTGTCACCATTGAGAAACTTCTTGAAAAGTTTGAGGATGACGACGACGTGCAAAACGTCTACCACAACATGAAGGAGGATTAACACCCTTCAAATCACTGTTCAGATAATATTGTACACAATTCCTAGTGGGGGACATCGTTGATGCGGTGTCCCCGTTCTTACTTGCGCCAGAAGCCGGGAGACAACAGTATAAGCACCGTAAATATTTCAAGACGCCCGGTGAGCATTATAAGCGACAATACCCACTTGGCAGGGTCAGGCAGAATTTCATAACCTCCGCCATATCCCGTCACGCCGGCACCCAACCCGGTGTTTCCGACGCATGAGAAGGCTGAGAAGAAACTGTCAACTACAGGAATGCCAAACATTGTCAATACGGCGCCTCCAACTGCAATGACAAGCACATAAAGACATAGAAATGCTATCACCTTGGAGACAAGTTCGGGAGCCATTACCTTATCATTTACCCTCACGGCAAGCACGGAGTTGGAATGCACACATTTGTAAATCTCATTACGCACCGTCTTAATAAGCACAATCAAGCGATCCAATTTTGCTCCGCCGCTGGTTGAACCCGCGCAAGAACCGAAAAACATCAGAAAGAAAACAAGTGCCAAAACAAAGGGACCCCAATTCTCAAAGTTGTTAACGGTAAGCCCGGTAGATGTTATTGTTGACACTACTAAAAACAGTGGGTCAATCGTCACAGACTTCCATCCCGTATATTGTCCGTGGATAAGTATTGATGCCACGAACAGCACGTAGAAGACTGTAATCACCCACAACAATGTGCGTAATACTTCATTACGAAATGCCTCGCGTGCTCGTCCGGCTGCTATCAAGTACAGCATGGCAAAATTCACACCGCCCAAGAGCATGAACACGGTTATCACCACATCAATATACGTTGAGTCCCACGCTCCCACGGAGCCGTCACGTGTAGAAAATCCGCCCGTTGAAATGGTTGAAAAGCCATGGCAAACCGACTCAAAGAAGTTCATCGGGCCGGCCCACAACAGTAATACCAGTGCGATTGTAAGAACGACGTAAACCAGCCACAGATTTTTCGCCGTCTGCGATATGCGCGGCCGTAATTTCTCATGCGTGATACCCGTTACCTCGGCATTAAACATCTGCATGCCGCCGGTATGGTTCAACATCGGCACAACAGCCAACGTAAACAGAATTATCCCCATGCCGCCAATCCAGTTCATTTCGGCACGCCAAATCAGCATCCCGTGTCCCATATTTGCCACCGTAGGAATCACGGATGCCCCTGTTGTGGTAAAGCCGGACATAGCCTCAAAATAGGCATCTGAGACACCCACGGGATGCTCACATAACATAAACGGCAGCATGCCGAACCCTGATAAAAATATCCACACCAAGGCTGTCAGTAAGAACCCTTCACGCTTGGCAATCTCGCGACTGTGCGGTTTAATCAAGGTTGAAAGTAACGTCCCCGATGCCAAACACGTTCCGGCGGCAATGGCAAAGCCCTTCCAGTCTGTCTCGGAATATATTATGCTTGTTATCAACGGGACTGTCAGAAACAGTCCCTCCATTGCCACCAACCACCCGACAACGCGGAAAACCACGGCATAGTTAATTGACCTGAGTCTGCCCACCTTTTCTGTCCTTTAATAAAACAGTTTCTCAACCTGATGCAATGAGCCTTGCAGACAGAAAACCACAACGGAGTCTCCGGCCTCAATACGCGTGTTGCCGTCTATGAGCATCCCGACACCGTCACGTACCAGGCCGGCCAACGTAATTTCACGCGGCAGCGACAAGGAGCGTACCGGTTTGCGTGTTATCTTGGAATTAGGCTTTGCGACAATCTCGGCTACCTCGGCATCTGCCAAGGCTAGACATCGCGGAGTAGTGGCATCCGAGTCCAGCATCATTTGGAAGATACCGCTTGAGGCAAGTAACTTCTTGTTGATAATGGTTCCGATATTCAAGTTTTCCGCCTCTGCTATCAAGCGTATGTTTTCAACCTCGGCAATCGTTTTGAGAACCCCCGTCTCCTTAGCTGTCAGGCATGCCAAAATATTCATCTCCGATGAGTCATTCAATGCGATAAAGCAATCAGTCTCCTCAATGCCCTCGGCACGCAGCATGTCAATGTCTCGCGGATCGCCGCATATTATATCGGCATCAGGACACCTCTCGGAGAGATATGCACATCGAGCCATGTCCTGTTCAATTATCTTGAACTTATAATGGCTGTCCTTCAGCAGCGATACAAGGCGTACGGCGATGCGGCTACCGCCGATAATCATTACATTCTGAATATGCAATTGTTTCTTGCCGCACATCTGGCGGAGTGCATCAATGTGCGCTCCGGTAGTGGTGAAATAAACAATGTCACCGGACAATAGATAGTCTTCGCCGCGTGGGATAATGGTATCATGCCTGCGTCGTATGGCCGACACATGGAAATTATGCTCTCGCATGGCAAATTCCTTCAACTGCATATTTACACACTCGGCATTATCTCGCAACTTCACGCCCACAACAATCAACTGTCCGGAATGCAATTCAAACCAATTGCGAATCCAGTTCATGCGCAACGCCGTCTGTATTTCCAAGGCCGCAAGATATTCGGGATATATTGTGGTGTTAATTCCCATTCCGGCAAACAGTCCGCGACACTCAGGCTGCATAAACTCGTAATTGTCAATGCGCGCAACAGTTTTTTTTGCGCCAAAGGCCTTAGCCAATTCACATGCAACGACGTTTTCAGTCTCAAAAGGGGTAACTGCTATAAAAAGGTCGCAATCCTCTACACCGGCTCGCCGCTGTGTCGTCGGCGATATGGGATTGCCCATAACGGTCAACAGGTTGCATGTCGCGTCAATCCCTGCAAGACGGCGTGCGTCCTTGTCAATCAAAATAATATCTTGATTCTCAAGCGAAAGCAGGCGCGCCAAATGTGTACCCACCTCACCGGCTCCAGCAATCACTATCTTCATTCCTTTATGAGATTTTTACTTATACTTTCCGCAGCACGTGCTATTGATTCGGCATCAAAGCCGCATTCTTTCTTCAACTGTTCAACTGTTCCATGCGAAACAAATTGATCCGGAATACCAAGACGAACCAGTTGCCGCTTGCACTCGTGTTCTGAAAGCCATTCGGCAACCGCCGACCCAAGGCCTCCATTTATCACCCCGTCTTCAACAGTAATAATGGGAATATCAAGTGCGGCAACATCTTGCAGCAACTCCGTGTCCAACGGCTTCAAAAAAGCCATGTCATATACCGCCACTGAGACTCCTCGCCCGGAGGCTATTTCCGAGCCTTTCAATGCATCCAGACACACGGGACCCAAACATAGAACAGCAACATCCTTGCCGGGGCGCAGGCATTCTCCTTTCCCGGGTTTTACTTCCTGCATGGGGGTGTGCCACCGGGGGATACTTCCTCGTCCGCGCGGATAGCGTATAGCCCATGGGCCACGCCTTGTCGGCAACTGCGTAGTATACAGTAAATTCCGCAACGCATGCTCATCGCGCGGCACGGCAATTGTCATTCCCGGAACAGGACGTAAATACGCCAAATCAGTTGTGCCGTGATGTGTCACGCCGTCTTCGCCCACAATACCGGCTCGGTCAATACAGAATGTTACAGGCAAACCCTGAATGGCGACATCATGGATAATTGAGTCATATCCTCGTTGCAGGAAAGATGAATAAATCGCTACATACGGCAGCATCCCGTCTTTAGCCAAACCTCCGGCAAAAGTGACGGCATGTGCCTCGGAAATGCCGACATCAAATACACGCTTCGGAAAGCGTTTCTGCATAATATTAAGTGACGTCCCCGATGGCATTGCCGCCGTTATGCCCACAATCCGATTATTCCTTTCGGCCAGTTCCGTCAAGGTTTCCCCCATAACCTGCTGGAATTTCGGGGGTTGTCCGGTGTCGCACGAGGCGATACGCTCACCGGTCACGGGATTAAACTTGCCCGGAGCATGCCAAACTGACGGATTATTCTCAGCCGGCTCATATCCTTTACCCTTGACAGTGCGCAGATGCAACAGTCTTGGACCTTTCATGTCCTTAATGTCACGCAGCACACGCACAACACGCTCAAGGTCATGTCCGTCAAACGGCCCGAAATATCTTAAATTCAATCCTTCAAAAATATTCTGCTGATGTGTCAGCAGGCTCTTCAGGCTGTTATTGAAGCGCAGGATTGCCCCTCGCTGTTTGTCGCTTACCAAATGTGCCTTGCGTAGTGCCTTGTATGCCTTATATCGCAGTGTGTTGTACGCCTTTGAAGATGTGATATGCGCCAAATATGAGTTCAGCGACCCCGTATTCCTGTCAATGGACATATCATTGTCATTCAATATAATTAGCAGATTGGCACCCGTGTTTGCAGCATTATTCAACGCCTCAAATGCCAACCCTCCGGCAATGGAGGCATCGCCGATTACTGCCACAACATTGCGCCCGGGCCGGTCACCGTTAAGTTCCGTAGCCACTGACATGCCCAAAGCCGCCGATATTGAATTTGATGCATGGCCGGCCGTGAAGGTGTCATACTCACTCTCAGAAGGGTTCGGAAAGCCGCTTATGCCGCCATGGCATCGTAACGTGCCAAAATTATGGAATCGACCCGTCAGAATCTTATGAGCGTAGGCTTGATGCCCCACATCCCATACAATGCGGTCATAAGGTGTGTTAAAAACATAATGCAATGCTATGGTGAGTTCAACAGCACCCATTGATGACGCAAAATGGCCGGGATTCTTACTGAGATTATTGATAAGAAAATCGCGAATCTCTGATGCGACAGCCGGCAACTCACCGACATTCAAATCCCTTAACGCCTTGGGACTGTCAATCCTCTCAAGATACTCATACTTCTCAGGCATTCCTTTTATTCTTTCTGTATTTTTTGTATACAGGAACAAAAACTATAATCCCCGAAGCAATCACAATAAACGCCACACGGGGTGTAAAAGGCTGATGGGCAACTACCATATAACACAGCAGCAGCCAAAGCCCAATCAAACATGCAAGTCTAAATAAAGTATATCCTTTCATCGTTTTCTCACTCGCAAATATACGCCAAAATCCTTATATCCCCAAACTGCTGACATCGCACTCTGACATCACCATCGCACAATCGGCTTTTTAGCAAGGCAGGAGATTTTGGCACTCAAGGTGCTACAAAACGGTTACATTGTCAGTAGGGGTGATGTAACAGTTGTCAAAGGTGCAAAAATTTGTTATTTTTGCAGCAAAATGGTGATGAAATGAATGAGAAAGCCTTGAGCCGGCTGATGATGAAGGACACGGCCTTTCAGGATTTGATGCAACGGCGTATCTTTAACGTCTTGTTGATTGCATCGCCCTATGAAGCCTTCATGATGGAGGAGGATGGCCGTGTTGAGGAGCAACTTTACTTTGAGTATGTAAAGTTGAATCTGTCATCGCCTCCACGGGTGACGCAAGTCAGTTCATACGACGAAGCGTTTGATGTCCTGAGTGAGAAGGCTTTTGACTTGGTTGTCACCATGCCGGGGAATGACATCAGCGACACCATACAGCGGGCATCGGAGGTTAAGGATTTGTATCCTGAGATGCCTGTGGTGGTGTTAACCCCGTTCAGCAAGGAAGTGTCCCGGAGGTTGGCGCATGAGGATTTGTCAAAAATTGATTACGTTTTCTCATGGTTGGGAAATGTGGATCTGCTGTTGGGCATCATCAAGTTGCTTGAGGACAAGATGAATGCCGACAACGACATCAACATCGTCGGAGTGCAGGCCATCATGTTGGTTGAGGACTCAGTGAGGTTCTATTCGTCAATATTGCCATATCTGTATAAGTTTCTGCTGAAGCAGTCAATGGAGTTCTCAACCGAGGCGTTGAACGAGCATGAGCAGATGTTACGTATGCGCGGTCGTCCCAAGGTGGTACTGGCGCGAGACTATGAGGAGGCTGTGGCGTTGTATGAACGCTACAAAAAGAACATGCTTGGCGTGATTACGGATGTGTCGTTCAAGCATGAAGGTGTTAAGGACAGTGCTGCAGGGTTGAAGTTGGCGGAATTTCTGAAGGAACAAGACCCGGGTTTGCCGGTTATTATAGAGTCTTCCGAGGTTGAAAATGAAATACCGTCACGCAAGTTGGGGTCGGTTTTTTTGGATAAGAATTCAAAAACATTGCCTCAGGATCTCGGGAGTGCCATCATGGAGAAATTCGGGTTTGGCGACTTTGTGTTGCGTGACCCCTCAACGGGGCGCGAGGTTGCACGCTTGAAGCAACTCAAGGACTTGCAGAATCATATCTTTGATATACCGGCTGAGAGCCTGTACTTCCACGCACGCAGCAACGATATTTCCCGTTGGCTGTATAGCCGCGCTTTATTCCCGATTGCGGACGTTATACGAAGGCACAAATGTTCCGGAATGGAGGAGATTCCGGAGATTCGTCAATTGTTGTTTGACTTGATTGTCAAGTACCGCAGGATGAAGAACCGCGGTGTCGTGGCTGTGTTCCGCAAGGACAGATTTGACCATTACAGCAACTTCGCCCGAATAGGGGACGGGTCATTGGGCGGAAAAGGGCGCGGATTGGCGTTTATCGACTCTATAATTAAGAAGAACACAAAGTGCGACAACTTTAACGGCATCACAATACAGATACCGCGGACAGTTGTGCTATGCACCGATATATTTGACCGCTTCATGGCAAACAATGCGTTGTATGCCATTGCGCTTGACCCTCATGTGTCCGACAAACAAATATTGCAGGCCTTCATCAACGCCAAATTGCCGATGGATGTCAAGGATGACTTATATGCACTGATGGATGTTGTCAGCGGTCCGTTGGCGGTACGCTCATCTTCATTGCTTGAAGATAGCCATTATCAGCCGTTTGCCGGGGTTTATTCAACCTATATGATTGGGTGTAGCGAGGACAAAGAACACAAGTACATCAGGTTGTGCAACGCTGTGAAGGCTGTTTATGCCTCGGTGTTTTATCAGGCATCAAAAATGTATATGACTGCCACCAGCAATGTCATTGATCAGGAAAAAATGGCGGTTATTATACAGGAAGTTGTCGGAGAAAACCATGACGGGTTTTATTATCCGTCCTTCTCGGGGGTTGGGCGATCGCTGAATTATTACCCTATCGGAGGGGAAACGGCAGAGGATGGTGTGGCCGAGGTTGCCGTCGGCTTGGGGAAATATATTGTTGACGGAGGCACGGCACTGAGATTCTCACCCAAGCACCCGCATAATGTGCTTCAAACTTCGGAGATGAAGACAGCGTTGCGTGACACACAGACATATATGTATGCCCTGGATATGCGCGGCGTTGACGCGGACAGTGCGATGCCGTTTGAGGTTGATGACGGGTTCAACATCACGAGACTCAGCGTGCAGGAGGCCGCTCCCTCGGGTGGGCTTCGGTATATGACATCGGTGTTTGATGTGGCAAATGCACGTCTCGGCGACTATGACGGGCCGGATGCCAAGGGTCGGCGTGTCGTGACGTTTAACAATATTTTAAAGCACGATGTCTTCCCGTTGGCTTCGGCAGTAGACTACATGTTAGACATCGGTAGTCAGGCAATGTCACGGCCTGTTGAGATTGAGTTTGCCGGGAATATCAAGATTGACCGTGCAACCGGTTCAAAAGGCAACATATATTGGTTGCAGATACGTCCGATTATTGACCGCAAGGAACTTATTGATGATGCGGTGTTGGATGCACCCATTGAGGATGTTTTGCTGCGCAGCAATAAGGCTCTTGGCCATGGGAATATTGAGGGGATTGACACGGTGGTATATGTTAAACCCGATTCCTTCAACTCAATGAACAATCCCCGTCTTGCCGATATTATCAGGGAGTGTAACCGCAGGTTGTCAGAGGAAAATCGCGGATATGTCCTTATCGGCCCCGGGCGCTGGGGATCCAGTGATTGTGCTTTAGGCATCCCCGTGTCATGGCCGGATATATCATCGGCCAAACTGATTGTTGAAAATACGCTGCCGGGATATCGTATTGAACCAAGTCAGGGAACACACTTCTTCCATAATCTGACATCAATGGGTGTTGGATACTTTACCATTGACATGCCCGGAGGGAATGGATATTGCGGGCAGGAATGGCTGGATGCACAGCCGGCAGAGTGGGAGGATGATGCCGTGCGCATTGTCCGCTTGCCGGCACCAATGCGCATAGCAATCAACGGTTTGCAGGGTTGTGGTGTGGTTTTGAAGCCCGAAGGGGGAGACAGCAATAACAATATAACGAGTTAAGCAATGCCAATCCTTGAAAATCTGCGAAAAGCGTTGGGCTTTGACCGCGAAATAACCGATGAGCGGGCAATGGATTTACCATGGGAAGAGGATTTTGCACCGCTGGGGCATGGTTCTAAAGTCCCGGACGCCACATCGTTGAACATGCCACGGTTGGTGGATGCGTTACGCAGGTTGTATGCTTCCCTTGATGACGAGACGCGCCGGGCGGTGTCTGACGGTGATTTGCCGGAACTCAAGACGAAGCCGGATGTTAATGTGGCGTCGGCAGTGTCCACTCTCGGCAATCAAGACTTTGAGACACTCAAACAGGCGTATGATGACCTGAAAATACAAAAGTTGGCATTGGACAACAAGTTGCGAGCAATGCAAAATCGGGTTGCCGAATTGGAGCGTAACATTGCCGATGCCGTGGAAAAGGACAAGCGCGAGATTGCATCAATAGCACAAGTGGCACATGCTGAGGCAGTGACGGAGATGAAGCGCCTCCAAACGCTTAATGACCAGTTGAATACAAAAAGTAAGATGTCTGACCGCATGTTATCGGACATGCAGAAGTCATTGGTTGAGCAGCGGCGAGCGAATGAGGCACTTGCTCAGGAAAATGCTGCCATCAAGCAGCAGATGCAACACAATGACAGCGGTGTGTCCCTTGATGAATTGCGTCAAAAATTAGCCGATGCCGAAAAACTGATTGGGGAGTTACAAAAGGCTAACAGCAACCTAAAGCAGCAGAGCAAGGAGTTGAGGGAAACCATTGAAAGTAACCTGTATAATCAGGCTCATACTGAGAACCAATTACGGCGTCGTATTAAGCAACTGGAAGGTGTCCGGTCTCGGAAGAAAGGGCGAAAAAAGGCTGAAAAACCGGAGGACGACACAAATAAAACGATCGCGCGTGACAAGTCTTCGCTGGATAAGGCACTGAATGCCACTGATTGGATTGACGGGATTCCCGACTCATCCGTCGGCGAGGATTTCGGATATAAAGAGCCGCCGCAAAAACAAACGCCCGACCCTGACGAACAATTATTCTTGTTTTGATTGTCAGGCGTTCAATAAATAACTTGAATATTTTACCCGGATAAACATATAAAATCACGTGACTAAGTTTACAAAATCTGCCCTAAGGGGTCTTTTGGTAACAATTATGACAGCCGGAGGCAGTGTTGCCTCAGCCACGGGAACGCTTGAAGGCCTGTCATATTATGTGTACCCCAATAACACATCGGCAACAGTTGCTGTACCGACATGGACACCGGATGAGACGGCAATAGTTGAAATGTCGTCAGACGGCAAGACAATCTCAACGTGTGACCCATTAACAGGAGAACCCGTCGAGACGATATTTGACGTAAGCAACACACGTGAAAGTCAAATTGAGAGTTTTGAGGAGTTTATTCTTAGCCCTGACGGGAAGCGAATCTTGTTAAGTACGGGCAAACAGATGATTTATCGCCGCAGTTCTTGGGCGAAATGGTATGTTTATGATTGTCACAGCCGCATACTCCGGCCGTTGAGCCGGGAGTTTGAAAAGCAGCGCTCGCCGCTGTGGTCGCCTGACGGGCGCGTGGTTGCCTTTGTTACTGAGGATAACAATATAAGGCTTTGTAAAACAGACTATAACACTGAGGTGCAGGTAACCCATGATGGTAAGGTGAATGAAGTGATAAACGGCGTGCCGGATTGGACGTATGAGGAGGAGTTCTCCACGACATGCTCAATGGCTTGGTCGCCGGATGCCTTGACGCTTTGCTATCTGCGATATGACGAGAAGGATGTGCCGATGTATCGTTTCCCGTTGTATGAGGGAGCATGTGATCCGATGACGGAGTATGCACTCTATCCCGGCGACTTTGACTATAAGTACCCGGTTGCCGGTGTCGTCAATTCGAAAGTCTCGTTGCATTGCTACGATATTGAGACACGTAAAATAAAGGACATCATGTTGCCTGAAACGGTTGAATATGTGCCTCGTTTGCAGTATGGATATGCTAACGACCGGCTTATTGTCACAACATTGAATCGTGACCAAAACCGCATGGAACTTTTTACCGTCAATCCACGTGCAACCGTTGTCAAATCATTGTTAGTGGAGGAGACAAAGACCGGATGGATTGAGCCGATTGCATACGAGGGGTTGAAACTTTTGCCTGATGGATTTGTACTTGCCTCGGCGCGTTCGGGATGGACACACCTGTATCTGTATGGATATTCCGGTGCTCTTGAACGCCGGTTGACCTCCGGCGACTATGATGTCACGGAGTATTGCGGATATGACGCTGCAAACGACTTGCATTATTTCCAGTCAACGCGTACAGGGTCAATCAATCGTGTTGTCAGCAGACTTGATGCCAAAGGGAATATCAAGGATTTAACCCCTGGGGAAGGAACGGGGAGCATGTGGCTCAGCCCCATGGGTAAATATGCAATGACAAGTTACTCATCGGTGGTTGCTCCGCCGGTTTATTCGCTGATAAATCCCGCCAAAGGAAAGTCAATCAGAGGGCTTGAGGACAATGCGTATGTTGCCAAACGTTATGCCAACATGCCACGACGGGAGTTCTTTGCCGTTCCGGCTGACGAGAAAGGCCCGGAACTGAACGGCTATGTAATCAGGCCGACAAAGGGCAACGGGCCGGCTCCGGTGGTAATGTACCAGTACAGCGGCCCGGGGTCACAAGAGGTACGCAACCGTTGGGTTGTGGACTGGGAAAACTATTATGCCGAACAGGGATATATGGTTGTATGTGTTGACGGACGCGGCACTCATTGCCGTGGACGTGACTTCCGCGAAAGCGTGTATAAGAACTTGGGATATTACGAAACGATTGACCAATTGAGGGCGGCGGAGTATGCCGGTAAGATGCCCGGGGCTGATCCAAACCGCATCGGGATATTCGGATGGAGTTACGGAGGATATGAAACCCTGATGGCCGCCTCTGCTCCTGATAACCCGTACAAGGCCGCTGTGGCAGTGGCTCCGGTCACCGACTGGAAATATTATGACACGGTGTATGCCGAACGCTATATGCTCACACCGCAGCAGAACGGCGAGGGGTATGAAGCATCGTCAACGTTCCCACGCATTGAAAATCTCACGGAGAACTTGCTGATAATGCACGGAACGGCTGATGACAACGTACATCTCTCAAATACAATTGAATATGTAAGCAGGCTTATCGCTGCAAACCGATATTGCGACATATTCCTGTTCCCGAATATGAACCACTCAATAAACTATTGTAACGGCAGAGTTGTAGTGTATTGGAGGATGATGGAATATTTCAACAAACATCTTTGATGCCGGATATAAAAACATGATAAGGGAGTATGCTGAATCTTGAGGATCAAATACGGCAGACAAAAGCCCTGTTCTCGTTGTGGAAGGATTGGGTGATTGCGTGTGGCGCACCGATGGTGGTGATGCTCTTCAGCCTGTGGGTCTCGGCCATTTGGTTGCCGTTGGTGACTTTTGTGTTGACGGCATTGCTGATATATGCCATAAAGGTCGACAAGCAGTCAGAAATGGCATCATTCAGTGTCTCCATCTTTATTATGAGCCGGGTGATGTTCTTCTCCGGCGTGATAATGTTGACATTGGCATTCCTCGTTAAACATGAGTTGCTTGAGCAATGGTTTGGCGCATATAACCGCGTCCATGCCTACATCCCGGAGTTGGTTATTGCTCCCGTCACGTTTATTTATGGGCAATTTACGTTACTCAGGGGGGACAGGCTGGGATTTTATCGTGACTTCAAGGCTCGTCTCGGCCAAAATGTTGAACAGGGATTTTTAGGACGTATGTTCCGTCAGGAAGGTCGCCTGCAACAAAAGGTCTTGACATATCTGTTTCTGTTCCTTACCGTTGAGGGTTATCTGTACTATTGGTTAGTATATTATAACGGATATTATAACGCCACGGACAAGTTGGTTTTTGTGTGGCTGCCGATTATACTTTTCGTTGTCTCTGTTATTTATATGGGTCTGAGATACTTTATGCTTTGGATGTATTACGGGCAGGACCGACAGGGCGGCGATATGGAGCATAACGGAGTCACTCGATTACGATATGTAATAGTGTGTGATGACAAAATCTATCTCGCTCCCAAGTCGGACAGGAACTATCAGCATGAGTCAGGGGAGGTGTATGACACCCCGGCTGTGTATACTTTTCAACGACGTGAGGATATACAGCCGCACGAGGCAGAACGTTACTTCATAGGCCTCACCAAGATTCAAGATTTCACCCTGCGCTTCATGTATGACACTCGGACAGTGGGAGGAGTTTCAAATGTTGTACATTATATTGTTGAGGTATATGATGCCGAGGAGTTGGAGAAGTCACCGATAAAGGGTGAATGGTACACGCTGGCAGAAGTTGTGACATTTAACAATGAACACCGTTTGTCAAAAAATTTTGCTGCGGAGTTATCCCGGCTTTACCATGTGACTATGGCATGGAAAACGTATGACAGAAACGGATATCGCCGCTATCGGGAAAAGCATTACCGTCCGGCATTCCGTATGCGTGACATTCACAATCCCGATATTGACTATAATGACCGACAATGGCTATACGTTGCCAGAATGAATGAAGATATGCCGTTCTTCCGCCTGCGCCGATGGTGGGATGGAGTGATTAACGGTGTGGAATATGCACGTGGGAAGCGTGTTAAGAAAAAGTCAGACAAAAAGATGCCTCGAGGTGAATCTTAAGGATTACGCTTATTTGGTGATAACTGGGCCGACTGCTTGCGGTAAAACTGCGCGAGCCGTTGAGGTTGCTCATGCTGTTGGAGGAGAGATTGTTTCGGCTGACTCCCGACAGGTTTATCGGGGTATGGATTTGGGTACAGGCAAGGATCTGGATGAATATGGCGATGTACCCGTACACATGATTGACATTGTTGATGCCGGCGAGAAGTATGATTTGCACCGATGGCTGCAAGGTGCGCGTCAGGCTATTGCTGATATTCGCGCCCGTGGGCATTTCCCGATAGTGTGTGGGGGCACGGGGTTATATATTGAGAGTCTCGTGACGGGACTGCGGTTGCCTGAAGTCCCGGCAAATCCGGAGTTGCGCAGAGCATTGGCATCCCTTACCCTTGAAGAGTTGACCGGGATGCTGAGAGCCATGAAGCCCTTGCATAACACCACGGATGTGGATACCTGCCAACGTGCCGTGCGTGCCATTGAGATACAGCAATATTACAAGGAACATCCCGAATGTGACCCATACGGGCATCGTAGTCCCGAAAATGCGTATGTCGTGGGGTTGGAGATTGGCCGCGATGAGCGTCGCCGTCGCATCACGGAACGCCTGTATGCACGTCTTGAGCACGGAATGGTACAAGAAGTGGAGGGACTGTTACAGAAGGGTATTCCTGCCGAAAATCTTATTTATTACGGATTGGAATACAAGTATTTGACATTATTCGTAATGGGGAAGATGACGTATGATGAAATGACGCAAGGCTTGGAAACGGCGATACATCAGTTCGCAAAGCGGCAGATGACATGGTTTCGAGGCATGGAGCGTCGCGGCACACCGATACATTGGCAGCCGTATAATCTTCCCGTGAGGGTATGACTTGCCTGCTACGTTGTCGGGTGCGGGTCTTCAGGCCAATTGAAGTCAAGTGCCGCCTCACGGCGCATCGCGGCCTCAACTATGGCATTGGCTCCGTCAATGATTTTTTTCTTGATTCCCGTAGTTGACACCCCTGGCGTGTAGGGAAAGTAAATGACTTTTTTCCCGGGTTGAGCCTTTATCCATTCCAGTCCCTCAAGGTATTTGCCAATCCAGTCATCGCCAATAGTAACAATATCAATCTTTTCTCGTTGCAATTGTGCAATCTCGGTGAGTTTTACCTGCTTTACAACCTTTGTGACGCATCCTATGGAAGCAACGATGCGAGCGCGTTCTTCATAAGGGATAATGGGTCTCATCCCTTTATAATGCTCAATTAGTTCATCCGTGGAGACTCCCACAATTAGTTCATCACCCAATGCCGCGGATTTCTGCAGAATATTCAGATGTCCAACATGGAAAAGGTCAAAACTGCCTGATGTAAAAACTCGTGTCATGGATTGATAACGTCTTTTATAGCATTAAGGAGACTGTCTGTGTCGGCTAACCCCATATGGCTTACACGGAAAAATTCGGGATTTCCTCCGGGCATTATCCAAAAACCACGCTTGATGAGTTGCTGAAATAATGTCGGCGCAACATCCTTGGAGACCAGAAAGCCGGTGACTGCATTGGATTTGACCTCCACAGGCATCTCAAGCCCCAAAGCCTCAATGCCTTGTCGGAACTTGGCAGCGCGTTTCGAAACCTCGCATATCCGGGCATCAATCCCCACAGCCGCAATCTCGCGCAGGGCATCGGCCATCTGCAATATAATCATTGTGGCCGGTGAATACGGTGTTTGTCCTCGGGTGAGGTTGTGAAGATTCTCCTCAAAATCAAAATAATAACTCAGATGATTCCAAGGAAAGTTTTCAAGTTTCGGAGAAAGTGCCACCAAAGACACGCCGGGGTGTACATTAAGCCCCTTTTGGCTGCTGGTTATGCAAATGTCAATATTCATGGATGCCATATCCAACGGGTCTGCTAAAAATGAACTGATGGCATCAACAACAAGGGAAGCCCCGGTGTTGCGGCAGATTTGTCCCATACGGGCAACGTCAAACAATTGCCCGGAGGAGGTTTCGTCATGTTCCGTTACCAGTACCGAGGCATTCGTGTGCCGGATTGTGTCTTCAAGGCGTTGATAGTCGGCATCACGATACGGGTCAACATCAAACCCGCAGAAGGGTATCTTGTAGTATTGACAAAGAGCCTTCCAACGCCGTCCGAATCCGCCACCGTCCACAATCATTACGGGTGAGTCTTTACGTCCCAGGGCAGAGAGGTAGTTCGTTGTTACGGCGTCCATTGCCCCGGTGCCGGAGGATGTCAGCAACAGCATACGTCCTCCCCGGCAACCAATCAGTGACAGGAAGTTTTGCTCAAGGTCTTTGACGAGATCCGAGAACTCCGGCGTACGCATATATGGCACCTGCCGGGAGGCAATGGTGCAGGCGGCTTGACTAATCTCGCCGGGAAATGTAAAAGATTTCATGCTGCAAATTTAGCCTTTTTCGGGTAAAAAACAACCGTGCTTGCACGGTCGTTTCCCATGTCGGGCGAACAAAAAAACCCGAGGCTTCAGCCTCGGGGTGGAAATGGCAGTATCTACTGCTGTCATTTCTTCCTGTCGTCTTTTTTATCTTTCTTGTCTTTTTTATCTTTTCCGGACTTCAGATCTTTTTTATCAAATTTGCGTGCTTGTCCCAATCGTGGGTTTTGACCGTGCTTTTGAGGGCCGCCGATTTGTTGTGTGAAGAAGTTCTCAAGAAATTGAGTGTATTGTTCGGGTGAAAGAACATTTTTCAGATTCCGGAGATATTCCTGACGTGCTTGTTGTTGAATGTCGCGAGCATTTTGTCGGGTTGACGGAATCTTCTTAATTTGCTCTTTCTGCGCATCGGTAAGGTTTATCCCTGCGAGGGCGCGCATGGTTGGTGTCATCGGAGCCTTGCCTCGATTGAATTGTGGGCCGGGAGCACCGGGAGCGCAGTTCTCAGGAGCGCAGGGAGTACAGTTCTCAGGAGCGCAAGGAGTGCAGTTCTCAGGAGCGCAAGGAGTACAGTTCTCGGGAGCGCAGGGAGTGCAGTTCTCGGGAGCGCAAGGTACGTTACTGTTTGTGTTGTTCTGTGCAGATGCAGTTGCGCCAAATGTCATTGCCAAACCGAGCAGGACGCCACTTAAAATTTTCTTGTTCATAGTTTCTTGTTTTACATTGTTTCCTTTACAAATCCCTTTGTCATGAAAGGGGCTTGTTCAATTACATTCTGAAACTATGACACCGAAAATGCTTCAAGGTTTAAATATTAAAGCATTTTTAATATGTTTTAGGATTTAATTACAGAATCGGCTCGGTGGTGTTAGGGGTGTGCGGTAGCACTGATAGTATCATAGGTTTCTTGCATGAGTTGCTCAATGTCATGTGCGCCGTTTTTTGCTTGTATAGGTTGGTGGATTGTTAGGTCTATTTTGCCGGGGCACGGCAGTTTGGCCTTGCGTGACATAACGGTATATGAG
>N._stephensi_709_foregut__coassemble_277_pt1 | contig 20726 bp, 18 predicted proteins | sample N__stephensi_709_foregut__metabat2_low_PE_003 | metagenome-assembled genome bin N | reverse complement strand
AATCGTACATCATGGAAAATTCCGATATTCTTTTAGACGGAAAAACCGGGAAGTACGGCCTGGCACCGTCAACGATGACCGGCACCCCTGCCATACCCGAATGTATATACGAAGAGATTAAACCCATTGATGAACTTCTTGGAAACAGAGGGAGCACTTATGCCGCCAAGAAAAATGGCAAATACGGAGTTGTACACCTCGATGGAAATGTAGCGGTATTGGCTCCATTTGAATTTGACGATGCAAGGTATCTTTCGCCTTATACCTACGTGAAAAAAAACGGCAAATGGGGTCTCTACAAAAAAGGGAAATTAGCTATACCATGCGAATATGACGAATTGAAGCCCCGAGCCGAGCAAGCCGATGAATTCCTGGCCAAACAGAACGGCCTGTGGGGGCTTGTTAACAATGATGGCAAGCAACTGATTGAGTGCAAGTATACTGACATAGTCAGGCATTCGGGTCGAAACTACTACAAAGTGACAACCCCCGACGGAAAAACCCGCATCTGGGACACCATTGATGCCAAACTGCTCCCGGCCGACGTGGACGAGGTGACGGGATACGTCAAAGGAATCGGCCCGATTGTCAAGAAAAACGGCCTGTATGGCATAATGTATGAAAACGGCACAATGGCCCTAGCGGCAAAATACAAAGACATCTACCGCCTTAACGGATATAACGACTACAACTTCTTTGTTGTAAAGGCAAGCAACAACCAGTTCTCGGTAATGTATCCCTCAAACGGCAAAATGGTGACTGCCGTTCCCCTTGGACACTTCTCCGAAATCCTCACCGCCGGATATAAAACCAAATTTATTGTGGGAAAGAAGGGCAACCTGATTGGTGCATATTGCATCACCGGCAAGAAACTCACCCCCATGCTTAATGCCTCAGACGGCATCCACTTCGGCGGCTCAAAAGTTTACTTCTCAAAAGAAGGCAACGGAAGCGCAACAGTATACTGCTACGGCAGTGACGGCCTGTCATACGGCACATGCACCGGCGGTCGCTATGCTGTTGCCGCCTTTATTGAGCGTACTCAATACAAGTAACCTAACAGCCTCCACCTGCTGATTACGAGACGTGCAGCCTTTGTTAAGGCTGCACGTCTCGCATTTTTGTTGTATCTTTGCCACAACATGAATACGGAAGACATAATCCTTGACGTTGACCGCGTCAGCAAACGCTTCACGAGCAAATTGGCTCTTGACGACGTAAGCCTGCGTGTTCCGCGCGGCACAGTCTACGGCCTGCTGGGGCCCAACGGTGCCGGCAAAACCACGCTGCTGCGTATCATCAATCACATAACAGCCCCGGACACAGGCCGTGTACTCTTCAACGGCCGACAACTCACGCAGGACGATGTGCAACATATCGGATACCTGCCCGAGGAGCGCGGACTGTATAAAAAAATGAAGGTGGGAGACCAGGCCATGTACTTCGCACGCCTCAAAGGGCTATCAAAGGAAGATGCTCGCAAAAGCCTGCAAGAGTGGTTTGACCGTTTCGGCATACAAGACTGGTGGGGGCGTAAAGTTGAGGAACTGTCAAAGGGCATGGCACAAAAGGTACAGTTCATCGTCACAGTGTTACACCGTCCGCCATTGCTCATATTTGACGAACCCTTCTCCGGCTTTGACCCCATAAACGCCAACTTGCTAAAGGAGGAAATCATGGCGCTGAAAGATGCCGGCGCAACCATAATCTTCTCAACCCACAACATGGCATCAGTGGAGGAAGTTTGCGACCACATAACACTGATAAATGACGGACGCAACGTACTCTCCGGCAACGTTGAGAACCTGCGGCGCGAGTTCTTTGGCAACCGTTACGAACTGAACTTCAACGGCGATGACAAGACACTGCAAGCCTCCCTTGAGCCCTTCACCGTTGAGGTGACACCGATGCCCCCCTCCCCCGAAGGCCTCCGGCGTCTGTCAATAAAACTGAAAGACAGCGACGCCCGACGCCCGGCCATCGCGGCGGCAAACAGTGCCGTTGACCTCCAAGCCTTTGCCCCGGCATTGGCATCAATGAACCAAATATTCATACGAACGGTGCAAAGCACCCGACAGAACCCGGAACAATGAGCAAAACCGGCTTAGTGATTGCACGCGAATATCGCGAACGCGTTGCGAAAAAAAGTTTTATCATCACTACCCTGCTGATGCCCCTCTTTATGCTCGGCATAATGGTGGCACCTGTACTGCTGATGGAGATGGGGTCGGAAACCACAACCATTATGGTGGTTGACAACAGCAACATTATTGCCGACAAACTTGTAGGCGACGAAGATGTGCACTTTGTCACCGCGCCGGACAACGTCACACTTGGCGATGTCACAAAAATGCCGGCCGACACGATTGATGCCGTCCTCGTCATCCCTGCCGACGTGGTTGACCGCCACAACGTGCGCCTGACAATGTACAGCGACAGCCCCGTAGGTGTAAAACTTGAAACCTCCGTCACCGACCGAATCAACGACATCGTGCGTGACGAACGCCTGACACGCCGCGACATCAAGGACATTGACAAAATCCTTGAAGAGGCAAAAGGCGATGTCACCATAGCAACTGTACGTACCGACAAAGACGCCTCACAACAAGCCTCGACCGAGTTGTCCTCCGGCCTGAGCATGGTGCTGACATTCATCCTGTACATGTTCCTGCTGCTCTACGGCCAAATGGTAATGACATCCATTATTGAGGAGAAAAACAACCGCGTGCTTGAAGTTGTGGTGAGCTCCGTGCGTCCCACACAACTGATGCTCGGCAAAATCATTGGCATAGCCCTGACGGCAGTCACCCAAATCCTTATATGGGGCATCCTGCTTGCCGCCATCGCCATGTTCGTCATCCCGGCCACCCTCACCCCCGAGATGATGGCCGACATTGCCGCCGCACAGGCCGGCAACCTTGAAAGCATCTCAGACCCCTCACAAGTCTCCATGCTGCAAACAATCGGCAAAGCCACCGACATCTCAAATATCCTCTCCCTGACGGGTACGCTGACCCTCTACCTCATAATGGGATTCTTCTTTTACTCGGCAATCTTTGCCGCCATCGGCTCATCAGTTGACAACATACAGGATGCCTCACAACTGCAAACCATGATTGTGCTGCCCATATTGGTCGGCCTGATTTGCGCAATGGCAGCCGTTGCCGCGCCGAACTCCACCCTCTCATTCTGGACCTCGCTCATCCCCTTCACATCCCCGATGGTGATGATGGCCAGAATCCCGTTCGGCATACCGGCATGGGAGGTTGTCACGTCTCTGGTGATTCTGCTGCTCTCATTCCTTGGCATGGTGTGGCTGGCAGCAAAAGTTTATCGCGTCGGCATATTTATGTACGGCAAGAAGCCCACGCTACGCGACCTCTGGATGTGGATTCGTTACAAATAATATCCTTGTCGGGTGTTAAAAATCTATTATCAAACAACAAAGAGACATAACTTTGCGTTAGCATAAATACATACCCGTAGACGATGCTCCCTCCCCGGGGAATATCGCACTACGTGGATAGCAGTGATAAAAATACAAACATATTAACCATACAGGACAATAATTCCGGGGATATGATTTGCACAATTTACGGAACAATCCTAAATTTGCGCGCCTAAATATTTTCGCATGCGACAACTAAAAATAGGAAGATCGATTACCAACCGCGAAAGCCAGTCTCTTGACAAATATCTGCAAGAAATCGGCCGTGAGGAACTGATATCTGTTGAGGAGGAAGTTGAACTGGCACAACGCATACGCCAAGGCGACCAACGTGCCCTTGACAAACTGACGAAAGCCAATCTGCGATTCGTGGTGTCGGTAGCCAAACAGTATCAAAACCAAGGGCTTGCGCTCCCCGACCTTATCAACGAGGGAAACCTCGGGCTGATAAAAGCCGCTCAAAAATTTGACGAAACACGCGGATTCAAATTTATCAGTTACGCCGTCTGGTGGATTCGTCAATCAATCCTGCAGGCTCTTGCCGAACAAAGCCGCATTGTCCGCCTGCCCCTCAATCAGGTCGGCTCCCTCAACAAAATCTCAAAAGCCCTGAGCAAATTCGAACAGGAGCACGAACGTCGAGCCTCCCCCGAGGAACTGGCAGACGAACTGGGCATGCCGGCCGACAAAGTGATAGAGACCATTAAAGTCTCAGGCCGTCACACATCAATTGACGCACCGTTTGTTGAAGGCGAAGACAACAGCCTGCTTGACGTGCTCACCAACGAAGACAGCCCCACGGCCGACTCAGCCCTGACGCACGAATCCCTCTCAAAAGAGGTTGACCGCGCATTACATCAACTTAACGAGCGCGAGCGCGAAATCCTGAAAATGTTCTTTGGCATCGGATGCCAGGAAATGACCCTTGAGGAAATCGGAACCAAATTTGACCTTACACGCGAGCGTGTGCGTCAAATCAAAGAGAAAGCCATCCGCCGCCTGAAAGGATCGCGCTCAAAACTGCTGCGCGACTATCTTGGCAGTTGATGCACACCCCCGACAACAACACCCATCCATACCCGGCGGAGAAAGGGATTCAATCCCCTTTCCCCGCCTCTGTCTTTGACATCCACTGCCACCTGACTCCACCACAACCGGGACGGATAGTCTGCCTTGACCCTACTGACAGCATCCCACCGTTATACCCCGGCCAATACTACAGCATCGGCATACATCCGTGGAATGCCGAACGCGCCACCGAGGCCGACATTCAGACACTTGAAACCCTGGCGGCAAACCCACAGATTCTCGCCATCGGCGAAATCGGCCTTGACACCCTGCGAGCCAAATCCACCACCGATGCGCTGACGGCACAACGCGCCCTGGCACTCCGACAGGCACTCCTGGCCGAGACCGTCAGCAAACCCGTCATTTGGCACATCGTGCGCCGCTGGGACGACCTCCTGGCCATGAAACGCGAACTCCGACCCACACAACCCTGGATTATACACGGATTCGGGGGTGGCGAGACTCTCGCCCGGCAACTGACTCGTGCAGGCCTCATCCTGTCCCTGGGGTCACGTGCCCGACAAGACGTGCGCCAAAACATCCCACACCTGAACGAAAGCGACGCCCTCCCCCACCCCTAATCAGACTCCACACCCACCAGACGTCATTCCATCCAATTGTACTACAAAAGGTTTATCCACAAACTTTTTGCCATATTTCTATGTTTAATCTTTAGTGACACCTGTAAAAATAATCTCAACATCAATGAATTAATCAACCCTTAAGCAACAAATCACAATTGTCCGATCAAGAGGATACACGCCCGGAGGAGAATCACCCACCCCGGGCATGACACATTATAACAGCAACTGAAATTTCCCAATGAACGTGAAACCGCCGAGTACTGCGAAGCCCCCGGCGGTTTTCATTTTTCAGTCCGGCACAATCAAAGTTATTGACATTTTCGGCCAGTTATTAACAATTTAATCAATTTTTGCGAGTGTTCCACACTTAAAATGGTGAAAATGATATACTTTTGTCTCCGTGAAAAAAATTAAACGAACATTTCAATGGGTAAAGTTATTGCAATAGCCAACCAAAAAGGCGGTGTGGGCAAAACCACCACCACCATCAACCTTGGCGCATCACTTGCCGCCGAGGGCAAAAAAGTCCTGATTGTGGATGCCGACCCCCAGGCCAACGCCACATCAGGATACGGCATTGATCCGCGAAACATGGAAAGTTCCATCTATGAATGTCTCGTTGACGAATATCCCATGGACGGCTCACAAGTGTCAACCTGCGTCAAAGGGCTTGACCTCGTCGGCAGCCGCATTGACCTGGCCGGTGCCGAGATTGAATTGGTGAGCAAACCGGATCGCGAACGCGTCATGGAACGCGCCCTTGAGGGCATACGCCAAAAATATGACTATATAATCATTGACTGCTCGCCATCGCTTGGGCTGATAACCGTCAATGCACTTACCGCAGCAGACTCCGTCATCATCCCCGTTCAGGCCGAATATTTTGCACTGGAAGGCATCACAAAACTGCTGAATACCATCCGCATCATCAAGTCAAAACTGAACCGTGGGTTGGAGATTGAAGGCTTCCTGCTGACAATGTACGACGCACGCCTGCGCCTTGCCAACCAGATATACGAAGAACTCAAAGGCCACTTTGCCACAATGGTGTTTGACACCGTCATTCCACGCAACATCCGCCTAAGCGAGGCCCCAAGCCACGGTCTGCCGGCTCTGCTGTACGCCCCCGAAAGCCGCGGCGCCACAAGCCACGTGGCTCTCGCCAAAGAATTGATAAAACGAAATCGCCGGCAGGCCTCAACAAAACAAAAATAATGGCACTTCCAAAACGCAACGCATTGGGACGCGGCCTTGACTCACTGATTTCAATGGACGACACCCCCGCACGGGGCACATCAGCAATCAATGAGATAGAACTTGACCGCATAACCCCCAACCCCGACCAGCCACGTCGTATCTTTGATGACGAGTCGCTTGAAGAACTCGCCACCTCTATACGCGAACTCGGCATTATACAACCGCTGTCACTCAGAAAAACCGGCACCGATTCATACCAAATCATTGCCGGCGAACGACGTTTCCGAGCCGCAAAACTTGCCGGACTCCATAGCGTCCCGGCATACATCCGCACCGCCAATGACACCGAACTCACCGAAATGGCCCTCATTGAAAACATCCAGCGTGAGGATCTCAATGCCATTGAAATTGCCCTGACGTTCAAAAAACTTATTGAACAGTATTCACTGACACAGGAACGCCTGAGCGAACGCATCGGCAAAAAACGGGCTACGGTCGCCAACTTCCTCAGGCTGCTCAAACTGCCCGCCGAGGTACAATTAGGGCTACGCGACAAACACGTTGACATGGGGCATGCACGCGCATTGCTGTCAATTGACGACCCTACAAAGCAACTGCGCCTGTACGAGCAAATCCTACGCGAGGGGCTGTCCGTAAGACGCGTCGAGGAACTGGCACGCAAAATGCGCCAGGAACAAGATGCCCCCCTGAGCCGTGCCAAGCATGCAAACAGCCAAAACTTTGACCAACTCAAAGCCCACCTCTCCAATCGATTTGCCACTCCCGTGGGATTTTCATGCGACGCCAACGGCAAAGGCAAGATAACCTTCTCCTTCAAAAACGAGGCCGAACTTGAAAGATTAATTACTATATTTGATAGTCTGAAATAACGCACAACATTCATAGTCAGCCACAAACATCTGACACCCACAAGATTAGCCATGATTGCGGAAACACAGCACAAGATTGCAAATCATTGCCGTCACCTTCCGAAAGGGGTGATTTTGGCACTTTGCATCTATGTTTTCGCCTCTCTTAACATTTTTTCCGTTAATCTTTCACAAAATCCACAAGAGCCGGAAGCCGGCAGCCTGCAAAAGGAACTCCCCCTGAAAATAGAAGGCAGCCACCGGCGTATACGCGCCACCTCCGGCGCGGAACAATGGCCTGACACACTTACAACGCCGGCTACCACCGGCGGCAATATTGAGGTTGTCGGACGGCCGTTTGACATCAACACCACCGGCAGCGACACTATCACCGCGACACCCTCCGATGAGTGGGAAGAAGTGCGAGTCATCACCTTCAACCCCGACCCGACCCGTGCCGTGTGGATGTCAGCACTATTCCCCGGTTTGGGACAACTCTACAACCGCCGATACTGGAAACTGCCCATCATAGTGGGCGGATTCATGGGATTGGGATATGCCACATCCTGGAACAACTCAATGCTGCGAGACTACACTCGCGCATACGCCGACCTGATGGACAACGACCCGTCAACCAAAAGTTACATGGACTTTTTTCCACCCACGACAAGTGAGGGGGATCTTAATAAAACATGGCTGCAGAACGTCATGAAGTCACGCAAAGACTTTTATCGTCGCAACCGGGACCTTTGCATAATCTCAATGGTAGGTGTCTACCTGCTGGCGATGGTTGACGCATACGTTGACGCATCGCTCTCACACTTTGACATCTCGCCGCAACTGTCAATGGACGTTGCCCCGGCCATTATCCCCGAAGCGCGGGATCAACTGCCAAGCATCGGCCTGCAATGGGCTCTGAACTTCTGACCAGACGCCGTCCTCCCCAATCAACACAACAGATGATGATGAAAAAAACAATATCAGTCTTACTACTTCTATCCTCGGTGACATTGGGAAACCAAATGCTCGCCGCCCCGTCAATATTGGACATCAAACACTCAATAACCGACAGCGAACTTGTGCCGCCCGAAAGTTTTGAGACCAAAGCCCGCGAACTTGAGGAAAACTTCTATCTACAAAACTATACGGTGGTTGACCGCAAAGACCGAGGCGAAAAATTCGCCACCCCAAAAGTCTATGAAGAGCGACTCACCGCCCTCCCCACCGAGATAGAAATGCCATACAACGACATCGTGCGTCGCTTCATTGAGATGTACCTGGGTAAACGTCGCAACCAACTGGCTGACATGCTCGCCCTCCATACATATTACGGCAACATCTTCCTTGAAGAACTCGTCAAGGAAAACATGCCCACCGAGTTGCAATATCTCCCCGTGATTGAAAGTGCCCTCAACCCCAACGCCGTCAGCCGTGCCGGTGCCGGAGGGCTATGGCAATTCATGCCCGCTACCGCCAAAGGGATGGGCATGGAAATCACCTCCCTCGTTGACGAGAGGCGTGACCCGCGCATGTCATCGCAAAAAGCTGCAAAATACCTGCATGACCTCTATGACATCTACGGAGACTGGTCGCTGGCAATCGCCGCATACAACTGCGGCCCCGGCAACGTCAACAAAGCGATGCGCCGCGCCGGAGGCGGCAAAAAAGACTTTTGGGAAATCTACAACTATCTCCCCAAAGAAACGCGCAGTTACGTCCCCGCATTCATAGCCGCAAACTACGTCATGAACTACTACGACAAACACGGCATATCCCCCACAGTAGTAAAAAAACACCTTACCACCGACACCGTCCGGGTGTCAAACCGCGTGCATCTGCGCCAAATCTCAGACGTATTGAAGATTCCCGTTGAGGAAATTCGAATGCTTAACCCACAGTTTCGCAAAGACATAATCCCGGGCAGCGAGCGCAAAGCCTACACCCTCACCCTCCCCACACAACAATGCCTGGCATACGTCATGAGCGAGCAGGAAATCCTTGCCCACGATGCCGAACTTTATGCACAACGCACACATGTTGAGCCGGGCGACCGCAACCAAAACAACAACCCGGAAGGCAATGACGTGGCTGAAAATCAGGAATCAGACAACAACGAGGCTCCCTCGGCACAGCAACCGCCGAAAGAGGTGGCACAAGCCGCATCCCCCGAAGTGGTGCAAAACGGAGTGCGACGCATAACACACACGGTTGAGCGCGGCGAAAACCTCAAGGATGTCGCACGCCGATATGGCGTTTCGGCAACCGACCTCAAACGCTGGAATCACCTACGCCGCGGAAAAGTAAAAGAGGGCGACCGCCTGATAGTGGAACTCGGCACAGCCGGAGGCGACGGCCAACAATACGCACAAGTACCCGAGCGCAAGCACCGCTCGCCGCGCAACACATCCGTCGACAACACCGTACCCCCGCCTCCTGCAAAAAAAGAGCCGGCACCGCAGCCCGAAGTCCCCTCCGTGAAAAACACAAAGCCCACACGCGTCAATGAACCGGTACCCGACCTGCCGCGCCGCTCCACACGCCCCACGCGCACACAAACCGACACCAACAAGACCACCAAGCCACGCAACGACAACGAAACGTCAACAACTCAACCGAAGAAAAAACGTGCCGAGCAGGCTGCTCCTGAACAGCCCACCACAACAAAAAAGAGCAAGAAGAAACAAACTGAACAAACCGCACCCGAGCAAACCTCCTCCAAAAAGAAAAAAAGAAACAACAACGACACCCAAGCATCAGGCAATAAGAACAACAAGAAGAACAACAAGAAAGCCAAAGAGCCTGCAACAAAGGAGTATACCGTAAAGAAAGGAGACAGCCTTGACAAACTTGCCAAAGAGAACGGCACCACCGTGGAGGCCATCCGTCAGGCAAACGGCATGAAGAAAAACTCAGACCTGATCAACATTGATCAAAAACTGAAGATACCAAAGGCTGACAAAAAGAAAACCAACAACAAGCAGGATAAAAACTCCTCAAAAAACAACAAAAATTCAAAAAACAACAATAGCAAGAAAAGCGGCAAGAAGAAACGCTAAACCGCTGCCCACACCACGGGAAATCTAAAGAATAAATCATCATCGACACCGGGGGTCGCGCCAACCAAACAGGCCGCCCCTCGGTTTTATTAAGACACCGAGACAACTCCACAATGAAAGCCCCCCTTGCCGAGCGGCTGCGACCGCAGACTCTTGACGATTACATCGGTCAAAACCACCTTGTCGGCGATGACGGCGTAATACGCCGTATGACGCAGACCGGGAACGTAGCCTCGTTCATACTCTGGGGACCGCCGGGAGTCGGCAAAACCACCCTTGCCCGCATCGTCGCATCTGCCGTTGAGGCACCTTTCTACACCCTCTCAGCCGTCAGTGCCGGTGTCAAAGAGGTCAGAGATGTCATAACACGCTGCCGGACAGACGCCTCCGGACTGTTTGCCAAACGCCGTCCAATACTATTTATTGACGAAATCCATCGGTTCAGTAAGTCACAGCAGGACAGCCTGCTGGGTGCTGTTGAGCGCGGCATTGTCACCCTCATCGGCGCCACAACTGAGAACCCCTCGTTTGAAGTGATTCGTCCACTGCTTTCCAGGGCTCAAGTCTACACCCTTAACCCCCTTGACGACGACAACCTGCAACAGTTACTTGACCGCGCACTGACATCACCGGAAGGCCTCGCACATAGCACGGTTGAGGTTCACCAAACAGCCGCGCTATTCAGGTTTGCCGGCGGCGACGGGCGCAAACTGCTGAACATCCTTGACCTGCTTGATCAGGCATCAGCCCCATCCGAGACACTGGTGATTACTGATGAACTCGTCACGCGCTCGCTGCAACAAAACCCGGCCGCATACGATAAAAACGGCGAACTGCACTATGACATCATCTCCGCATTCATAAAAAGTGTCAGAGGCAGTGACCCCGATGCTGCAATATACTGGCTGGCACGAATGATAGAAGGCGGAGAAGACCCCGAATTTATCGCCCGCCGTCTGGTAATCCTGTCCGCCGAAGACATCGGGCTTGCCAATCCCAATGCCATGCTTGTCGCAAACGCCGCGTTTGACATCATCCGAAAAATCGGTTGGCCCGAAGGCCGCATACCCCTTGCCGAATGCACCGTTTACCTTGCAACCTCCCCAAAAAGCAACTCGGCCTACATGGCCATTGACAATGCCCTGCAACTTGTGAGAGACACCGGCAACCAACCTGTGCCTCTGCACCTGCGCAACGCTCCGACAAAAATGATGAAAGAACTGGGCTACGGAGCAGACTACAAATACGCCCACGACTATCAAGGCAACTTCGTCCGTCAACAGTTCATGCCCGAATCCCTGGGCCATCACAACTTCTGGACACCCGGCGACAACCCCTCGGAACAACGCATGGCTGCCCTCCAAAACCAACGATGGGCATCCCCCGACAAATCCTGACCTCCATTACATCCCCATACCCGTCAGACGCAGACACATAAAAATTTATGAGCCGCATAAAAAAATTATGAGCCGCGTTTCACGACGCAACTCATAACTACTTTTGTAAAGTGTATACAGGGATGTGATTTTCTCGTTTTGCTCGGCAAAGGTATTCCGTTTTTAACATTACTGCAAAAATATTTGCCTAATAAATGTTAAATTAACATTTAAAACTTCGGATTAAACTCCGATTTCAACACTACTCCCATACAAATATCTTTTTTAAACCCACTCATGGCCAACTGTCAAGAAAAAGTTGTAACTTTGCACAAAATATAGCCCACCGTTTCTTCAGGGCTTCAATTATCTGATTAATAACCACCATAACAAGCTATAATGGCAACAACTGCTGATTTTCAAAACGGAATGTGCCTCGACATTGACGGGGATTATTTCTTTATCAAAGAATTTTTGCACGTAAAACCCGGCAAAGGCCCTGCCTTTGTACGCACAAAACTGCGCAATGTCAAAACAGGCCGCATCCTTGACAAAACCTGGAACTCAGGCGTCAAAGTCAACGAGGTTCGCATTGAGCGTCGTCCCTATCAGTATCTTTACAAGGATGATATGGGATACAACTTCATGCACACCGAGACATTTGAGCAAGTAGCCATTCCCGGAGAGAGCATTGAGGGCGTACAGTTCCTGAAAGAAGGCGACATCTGCGAAGCAATGGTACACGCAGCCTCAGAAACCATCCTCACATGTGAGATGCCGCCTAACGTAGTGTTGGAAGTCACATACACCGAGCCGGGAATCAAAGGAGACACCGCCACCAACACCCTGAAACCCGCCACCGTTGAAACCGGTGCCGAGGTGCGCGTCCCCCTCTTCATCAACATCGGGGACAAAGTCAGGATTGATACACGTGACGGCTCATATCTGGAACGCATAAAAGCCTGAACCACATCCGTATCACAGCACTGCCGACCCGTATCAAGGTCGGCAGTGCCATAGCATACAACTTCATAACACCAAAGGGAGCACAAGTGGCTCGCCTCAAACTTTTTTGTATCTGTAACGTTTTAATGACAACCAAAATACAAGAAAACTATGAGCGACTTCACAAAAATCCTTAACGACACCAAACCGGTGTTGGTTGACTTCTTTGCCACATGGTGCGGCCCGTGCCGCATGCAAACTCCCATTTTGGAACAGGTAAAACAACAAGTGGGTGACAAAGCTACAATTATCAAGGTTGACATTGACCAAAACCGCGAACTTGCCGAAAAGTATCGTGTAATGTCTGTCCCCACTCTGATTATCTTCAAGGGGGGCGAACCCGTATGGCGTGCCTCCGGAGTGCATCAGGCCGATGTGCTTGTCAGCAAACTTGCAGAACATTATTGACCCTCCCTCGAACCAACGTTTTGCAACGCCCCCATGGGACACGATGCAAAGTATGAATCGCCTTTGTCGCTTCGGGGTGGTCAGCGAACGCCACGCTTGCAGCAATCGTAAGCGTGGCTGCCGCAAATCATAACCACAACATGTCAACAATCCTCAGCACACTGCCCCGTGACGGAGCAAAACGCCATCCCGACCGCATTGCCCTTTACGGGCAAGGTCATGACGGGGAATGGTATTCCCTCACCTGGCGTAATTTTGCCGATGACGTTAACAGCATTGCCGCGGCTTTGGCGGATGCCGGTATCAAGCCCGGAGATATGGTGACAATCTTCTCCGCCAACCACACTCGGTGGCTGACGGTTGACTTTGCCGCGTATGCCGGCAGGGCAGTTCCCGTGTCAATATATTCCACCTCAACACCCAATCAAGTGGCATATATTGTCAATGACACCAATGCTCGGATTCTTTTTGTTGACAACCCGAGCCGTCTTGAAACCGCCCTACAGGCTGCCCTTGAATGCAAAAATCTGAAAAAGATAATATTGTTTGAGGGGGATGTTCCCGAAGGCACATCCGTTGAGGTCGTCTCTTGGGAGGAATTTATAACTCATGGCCGCAATGCAAGCGAAACCACAAAAGCCGAAATCGCAAAACATCGCCAAGAGGCCAATGCCGACGATGTGGCAACCCTGATATACACCAGCGGCACAACGGGCAAACCCAAGGGTGCCGTGCTGACACACAACTGCATTTGCAGCACCCTCTTGAGCCACAAAGAACGCCTTACATCGCTCAGCGACAAGGACACATCCGTGGCCTTTCTGCCGCTGAGTCATATCTTTGAAAAAGGTTGGACATACGTGTGCCTTTTTCTTGACATCCGTGTGTATGTAAATACCGATGCACACATCATTCAGGATGTCCTGAAACAAGTAAGGCCCACGTGTATGTGTTCCGTCCCACGATTTTGGGAGAAAGTATACTCCGCCATACAAAATAAAATAGCGCACATGAGTTGGCTGCAACGCGCCATGGTGGCACGAGCTCTTCGCGTGGGACGGCGGCGAAATCTGCACTATATGCGCCTGGGGCTGCAAGCACCGAAGTTGGTGGAACGAGAATATCAGTTCTGGGACTCCAACATCTTCTCAAAGTTGAGAAACGCCATCGGCTTTGACAACCCAAACATCTTCCCGACCGCAGGAGCACCCGTGTCTGACGAAATTGTTGAGTTTATGCGCGCCTGCGGACTCAACATCATGGTGGGATACGGATTGTCCGAGACCACCGCAACCGTCACCTGTTACCCCTATGTGGGGTATAAGATCGGCACCGTAGGCACACCGATTCCCGGCGTGGAAATACGCATCGGCGAGAAAAACGAGGTGCTTGTCAAAGGTGCATCCGTTATGCGAGGATACCACAACAAGCCGGAGGCCACTGCTGCGGCGTTTACCCCCGACGGATGGTTCAGAACCGGGGATGCAGGGTCAATTGACTCCGAAAGGTTCCTCACACTGACAGAACGCTTGAAGGATCTCTTTAAGACCTCAAACGGGAAATACATCGCTCCGCAAATGCTTGAGACACGTCTGGGTACCGACAAATATATTGAGCAGGTGGCCGTAATTGCTGACAAGCGCAAATACGTTACGGCCATCATCATACCCGATTTCCAAGCCATCAAAGAATATGCACGCAAAAAGGGGCTGCGATTCAGGAGTATTGAAGAACTCGTAAAACGCCCGGAAATCAAACAACTGATAACCGACCGCATTGCACGGCTGCAAAAGGGATTAGCCGGCTATGAGCAGATAAAGCAATTCACACTACTGCCCCGTGAGTTCAGCATGGAAGCCGGAGAACTGACCAACACGCTGAAAATCAAGCGTCCCGTCATCAACTCGCACTACCGTCAAGAAATTGACGCCATGTACATCTAAGCATCCGTCTCAAGTTCACCGACAAGATAGTTGCTGCCGCCCACAAACACCACGTCCGTGGGAGCGGCCGATGCACGGGCAGCCTTAACCGCATCCTTAACATTGTGAAATATATGCACCGACACATCCTCCATGTTTCGCTGCGCCATGGAGGCAAGGCACTCCGCCGGCAAAGCCCGGTGTGTATTTCTCGGTGCTGTAGCGTAGAGTGTAAAGGGCTGTAGCGCAGCCATAATGTCAACCACAGCCTGTACATCCTTGTCAGCAACAAACCCGGCAACAACATGCTTACGCCCGGGCATCGTTGACAGTTGCGCGACAATCCGCCGCCACGCATCGGGATTATGTCCCGTGTCAGTTATTGTCAGTGGCTTGCTGCCCGTAATCATCCAGCGGCCACGCAATCCGGTGGCACGGATGCCTTCTCCCAAACCGTTTCGCACAGCCACCTCCGATATGTTAATAGCACCCTCAAGTTCTTCCAATACCGTCAGTATTCCCTTCAGATTATCAAGTTGGAAATCCCCGGCCAGCGAAGTAGGGACGTCACCCCAACGCGTACCCTTGAGCGTCAACGTCCCGTCCGGGGCTGTGCTTGTGTCCTGCCACAGTTGCCGTTCATCAGCAAAAATAATCGGTGATGACTGTCGGGATGCCGTAGATGTCAAAACTTCCCTCGCCCCCACATCCTGAACAGCAGACACCACAACCGGCACTCCGGGCTTAATTATACCGGCTTTCTCAGCCGCAATTTGCGACAATGAGTCCCCAAGCAAATCTGTATGGTCAAGGGCTATATTCGTTATTATGGACAGCATCGGTGTAATGATATTCGTTGAGTCCAATCTCCCTCCCAAACCCGTTTCAATAACGGCAATATCAACCTCCGCATCCTTGAACGCCTTGAAGGCCATGACGGTGGTCAACTCAAAGAATGAAGGCTCAATCCCCAAGTTCATTTCCTGATACTCACGCACAAACCGACTGACCATATCCGTATCAATCATCTCACCGTCAATGCGTATGCGCTCACGAAAATCAACCAGATGAGGCGATGTAAACAGCCCCGTTCTCAACCCGGCGGCCTGCAAAACGGCCGCCAAAGAGTGTGCCGTCGTGCCTTTGCCGTTTGTGCCCGCTATGTGTATGGTGCGCAGCGAGCGTGAAGGCGACCCGAAAGCCTTGTCCAACGTCATCACTCTCTCTAACCCCGGCTTATAGTCCGCACTCCCGTTGCGCTCAAATGCCGGCATTGACTTGTATAGAAACTCTATCGCAGAACTGTAATCCATTTTAAAATATAATGTATCCGGCCGCACCGGCCAAACAGATGACCAATATCGGGTGAACTTTGGCAAAAAACACCATACAAAAAGATGCGGCACAAATCACAATCGAAATCCACACCTCGCCGGACTGTGTGCCGAAGTTGGCACTGTTCATCAACAACAACGCCGCCGACGCTATCAGGCCGACCACAACAGGGCGCAAGCCGCTGAATATGCCCTTGACCCTGACACTTTCCTTGTGCCGGGCAATAAGATGCGATGTATAAAGCACTAACAGATAGGACGGAAGCACAACGGTAAGGGTACAGACCACTGACCCTGCCACCCCGTACCATATCCCGGAAAGCCCCCATTGATTCGGCGCGACATACCCGATGTATGTCGCTGAATTGATACCGATGGGCCCCGGTGTCATCTGCGATATTGCCACAATATCCGTGAACATCTTCTCCGTAATCCAGCCCGGCGACACAATCTCACGCTCAATCAGCGCCAACATTGCATATCCGCCCCCGAAGCCGAACAAACCAATCTTCAGATAACTCCATATCAGTTGCAAATAAATACCCATCAGCCCCGACCTCCTTTCTTTACATTAGAGTGTGCAACGAAAAAACCCACGACACCACCTCCTACTACATACAAAATCGGATTTGACACCACAGGCCAGCCACTCCACACCAACAGTGCTACAGCCACAGGGATTCCCCAAAGCCATCCGTGCAACTTCGCCGAGCGTGCCGTTGTCACAACCGGTGCCAATATCAACGCCACCACAGCCGGCCGGATGCCCTTGAACACCGATGATAACACAGGGTTTGTCTTTATAGCCTCCGGCGTTAAGAAAATTGCAATCGCAAGGATAATGACAAAGGAAGGAAGTATTGTCCCCAAAGCGGCTGCAGCCGAGCCCCCACGCCCTCCAACGCGATCACCGACAGCCACGGCCATATTCACTGCAAGGATTCCCGGCAAAGATTGTGCCATCGCAACCAAATCCAAAAATTCCTCACGCGGAATCCATTGATGCTTGTCAACAATCTCTCTCTCAATTATTGACAACATAGCCCACCCTCCGCCGAACGTGAAGAGTCCAATCTTAAAAAAGGTGCAGAACAGACTTCTCTTATTTCCCGCCATCTCTCCGATTTTTTCTCCGCAAAGTTAACAACCACCGTGAGAAATACGAAATTTATCTGCCTCCTGACTCTGCATTGCCCCAATGTCGGCAATTTGACGTAACTTTGGCAACAATCTGAACCAAACGGGGCAATTATCTATTGTATAATTATACCGTCCTTGTTGTCAGCACAAAATTTATACTGACAATCTTTAACGATTCCAAACTCATAACAATTGTATGAAAAAGATTAAACTGCAAACCTTGATTCTCCACGGAGGTGTTTTTGCCGTCATGGCAGCCGCCCTTTCAGGCTGCAACTCCTCCCAAGCCATAACAACAGCAAACTCAGCAGCCGTAGAGGCCAAGCCGGTTCAACAAATGCAACGGTCACAAGTGATACAGAATATTGCCGGAGACTGGGGCGTTATGGAAGTTGGCGGAGTAGCCGTTTCGGATGTCACCCCCGAGACATTCCCCTATCTGAGCCTGTCACCCAACGAACTTAACCCCGGGAGTGCCGTTGACTTCTGCGCATATAACGGCTGTAACATCATTAACGGGACATTCACCCTCAACGGCAATCAGGTGCAAAAAACAGGAGAATACGCCTCAACCATGCAGATGTGCCCCGATGCAAAATATGAAATGGCAATGGCCACCGCCCTTGAGCAGATGAGACAGATAAAACTTGAGAGACTCAACAACGAATGGTTCATGTACCTGCAAAACAACGAAGGACAAACCCTTATGGCTCTACGCAAACACAACCTCAACTTCCTCTCCGGGGCATGGCGCATCACCAAAATCAACGGCAAATCAATCCCCAAAGATGCCGGAATACAAATGGTCGTTGACCTTGCCAACTACAAGATTCACGGCAATGCCGGCTGCAATGTCCTCAACGGCACCATCAGTGTCAACATGGAGATTGAAAACGGCGTTAAATTCGGAAACCTTGCCACAACACGTATGGCGTGCCCGAATCTTGACCTGGAACAACAATTCCTTCAGGCATTGGGCGAAACCGTCGCCGCACTCCCCACCGACAAAGACAACACAGCACTGCTGCGCAACACCCAAGACGAGACCGTCATTCAGATGACACGAATGACACGCGAAGAGTTGCGCGAATAGTTAAATGTTAAAAAGTATTGGCATAAATATACAATATTTCATATACTTTAACATTCAACATTTCAACCCTCGCCTTTCAATTCAGAATGGGCAGGGTTGAAATGTTAATTTTTTAATCGTTATCACTCAGGGAATTACACCCTTCAGGCTATTTACAATACTAAAAATTTCACATTTTTTATACTCCCGTTTTTCGCTAATGAGGTCATTCTGATTAAATTTGAGATGAAATCACACCGAAGTGTAAAATTAAGTTAAAAAACAATCATTACATAACCATAAAGACCGTATCACAAGATGGAACAGACACTCGTCATCTTCAAGCCCTCAGCAATAGAACGCGCCCTTGTCGGCCGAATCCTTGACCGATTTCAAAGCAAAGGCCTCATAATCTCCGGACTCAAGATGATGCAACTTACTGAAGACATCCTGCGCGAGCACTATGCTCATCTTGTTGACAAACCATTCTTCCCCGTGCTTATGCGCTCAATGATGGCATCTCCCGTCATTGTCATGGCACTCAAAGGCACTGATGCCATAAAAGTCGTCAGGCTGATGACCGGGGCGACTAACGGCAGGGAAGCCCTCCCCGGGACAATACGCGGCGACTACGCCATGAGTAATCAGGAGAACATCCTGCACGCCTCCTCATCACCCGAAGATGCCGTTGCAGAAATCAAACGATTCTTCCGTCCGGAGGAACTTTTTGATTACACTCCCGTTACGCTCCCCTTCACATACAGCCCCGAAGGTTTTTAAAGCCTGCCCGTCATGAAGAAAACCTTTGTAGCCCTTTGCTGCGCACTGACGGTATTGGCCGGAGGCAGTCAAAGCCTGAAAGTGCCCGCAACACACAAAACCGAACACAAGCAACTGCAAGCACACCAACGCCCGTCAGCCAACGAAATCAAAAAAGCCAACACCCTCAAGTTGCAACAACAGCAGCAACAAGAGGAGCAGCAACGTCAGCGTGAAGCAACCGAGGAAATATATAAACTGTGTTGGAACTCTCAGAGCGTTAACCCCTACGGAAAATCAGTAAAAATTCCCGAGACAAAAGACATCGATGTCTCAGGATACGTCAGCCCGCTTGACAAAGTACGCGTATCCTCGCCCTACGGTTGGCGTCCTAAATTCGGGCGCATGCACCGCGGCGTTGACATAGCCCTGAAAGTCGGCGACACCGTGCGTGCCGCCTTCTCCGGCAAAGTACGCCTGACAAAATACGAAGCAAAAGGATACGGATACTATGTTGTTATCCGCCATGACAACGGCATGGAAACCGTCTACGGCCACCTCTCTCGTCATCTTGTCAAGCCCAACCAGACAGTCAAAGCCGGTGACCCCATAGCACTCGGCGGCAACACCGGACGCTCAACAGGCCCACACCTGCACTTTGAGACACGCTACATGGGGCTAACCATCAACCCGGCAAATATTATTGACCTGGAGCACAAGGCCATCCGCAAAGAGACATACACCTTTAACCATAGCCGTCTGCAGGCCGAAGAGCGCCAGGCTCGCACCCATGGCGGCGAACTCGCATCCAAATAACAAATTTCGAATCTTTCCTCATTATGAGCAAAAAGAAACTGGTGATATCAACCGGAGCAGGCATGAGTGCCGAAAGCGGAATCAGCACATTTCGTGACTCCGGAGGGTTGTGGGAAAACTACAACGTAATGGACGTTGCCTCAGCCGACGGCTTCCGGCGCAACCCCAAACTCATCCATGACTTCTACAACACACGACGCCGTGAACTGGTCAATGCACAACCCAATGCCGGACATCGTGCGCTTGTTGAACTTGAAAACTGGTTTGACACATGGGTTATAACCCAAAATGTTGATGACCTGCACGAGCGTGCCGGCCAGAAAAATGTGCTGCATCTGCACGGCGAATTGATGAAAGTCCGCTCCATTCCACATCCCGAGCGCGTCTACTCCCTTGACATTGAACACCTTGAAACATCACCGGAGAGCCGAGACAAATACGGCGACCCCGTACGCCCACATATCGTATTCTTCCAAGAATCCGTGCCCAACTTTGAGCCCGCGGCAGAACTCGCCGCATCAGCAGACATCTTCGTCGTTATAGGTACCTCATTGGCAGTATACCCGGCAGCTGCACTCATCAACTATGTCCGTCCCGGCATCCCCGTATTCTACATTGACCCGCATCCGGCTAACGTCCCCTCAAACGTAACCGTCATTGCCGAGCCTGCAA
>N._stephensi_709_foregut__coassemble_183_pt1 | contig 25741 bp, 26 predicted proteins | sample N__stephensi_709_foregut__metabat2_low_PE_003 | metagenome-assembled genome bin N | reverse complement strand
TACAGACCTTCTCCTATGAAGATATTATAAAGTTTTTTCAGGAGGAAGGCATGATGACAGCACAGCATAATCATTATTGTTATCCGAACAGCATGCAGGCCTCCTGTGTGCAGGAGCTGCTTATACGTTTGGCAAAAAAGGAGCATGTTCGCTTTATCACTTCGGCACAGGTTAAAAAAATTACCGGGGCATCTCCTTTTCAGGTGACAATATTAAAGGAACAGCAAAAACAAGTTTTAACCTGTAATAAGGTGATTATTGCAACGGGAGGATATGCTGCCCCGAAAACCGGCAGTAATGGAGATGGATATTATCTGGCACAACAGTTAGGACACCAAATAATTCCTACAGTTCCGGCACTATGTGGACTTCATGTAAATAAAAAGGGAAAAAAGCTGCCCGCCGGTGTTCGTTTTGATGTCTTTGTTACTTTGCTTTTTTTACCCGATATTTAGCCGTTAAATACAGATTGGCACATGCAAACAACAAATGTCCCAGATGCAACTGATTTATCCATTTATAAAGCCTCGGCAGATTCAAACCCAGTTCTTCCATCTTCTTGCGACTGTACTCAATTGCCGAATCATCACATAACATAGTAGCAAACTTGTAATGCCGATATAGTTTCTCCATAAGTATTCTTCGACCGCCGACACTTTTGCAAAGAGTATCACGGAAGTTGTCAATCGTCATTTGCAATGCGGTAATATGTCGGCTGAGAGACTCCCGACTGTCAGGTATCAGCGTGTAGGTCACACGGTCATCCCGAGATCGGTCACGCTCTAACACTACCTCATTACAAAACACCACTTTGCCGGCCTCTTTATAGAAGTTAAGGAAGAATACACCCTCAAAGACACGTAACTTCTCATCAAAAGGATACTTCAGCATTGTCTTACGAAGAAGCAGATGGGCAAAGTCGCCCGTAACATTCCCTTCAAGAAAATCCCTGAACGAAAACACTGTGACTTCTCCAATATTCAATCCAAGTTGCTGATAATATTCTTTCCGATCATCTACCGCAAAGACATAATGCTTCACATTCGGATACTCTCTCAGCATTCTTGTAATGGACTTCATGGCACTCGCAGAAACAGTGTCATCACTGTCAAGCAACAGGATAAAACGACCGGCAGCCTTCTTCACCGCAAGATTGCGAGCAGCATTTGTTCCGGAATTTACTGTAAGCCGGAACGGCTTTACCCGTTTATGAGTCTCGGCATACTGCTGCACAATGTCAAAAGTATTGTCCCCGGAGCCGTCATCCACAACAATATGTTCCAAATCTATATAGCCATCAGCAAAGCGACTGACACTTTCAAGACACCTTAATATGCAATCCTCCCGATTATAAACCGGGGTAATAACAGACAACTGAGGTTTATGATTCTCGAACCCTCTCATAATTTGAACTTTGTTCATCGTAATAACGATTACCGGGGAATATTATTTTATCATCCGTGATAAAAGCGTGACGGTAATCAACCTGTCCAAACATCTAATCATGAGACAAGGTGCGAGACATGCGATACACGGCAATCCATGATTTGGTCAGGAGCATAAAAGTGATTACCTTTGCATTCGCTTAAAAAAGCCTCTTTACTTGCTGTTATTTATACTGCATTTGCACAATATTAATAATCTTGAGGCGTTAGAGATAAAAAATGGCCATTCATTATGAAGCATAATATACGCGTGTACCACAGCCTTGGTATAGCATTGGGAGCATTGTTAATGTTCAGCAGTTGCGCATCAAAACGGACAGACCTGAGATACTTCAGAGACATCGAGACAATCCAGTCCGGCACCATGGGTACCACCGACTATACCCTAAAGGTTGTTCCCGATGATCGATTGAACATCTCCGTAACTTCAATTGACCCGGATGCCACAATGATTTACAATCTGCCCACTCAACTCACTCCGATTGCTGACCCAGTAACAGGACAGACAACACTGACATCCAACAACACAACATCAACCTATTTGGTGAACTCAAAAGGCGACATAACATTCCCTGTCCTGGGGAATATACATGTTGCGGGGCTTACAGCCGAACAAGTTGCCGAGATGCTGACCAAACGCATCTCCGCTGATGTTCAGGACCCGATTGTTACGGTAAACATCAGCCGCTTTAACGTTAACGTATTGGGTGAAGTGGCTCGCCCCGGCATGGTGACATCGCAGGGCGAACGATTCTCAATCATAGATGCCATTGCCAAGGCCGGAGACATCACGCAATATGGTGTGCGTGAGAATGTTCTGTTGATTCGTGAGGAAAACGGAAAGAAAGAATATCACCATTTGGATCTCAGCGACTCAAAGGTTTTTGACTCGCCATACTTCTATCTCAAACAAAACGACATGGTGTATGTCCAGCCCAACAGCATCAAGTCAGAAAACGCATCCTACAATGTGAACAACGGCTATAAAATACAAGTGACATCAGCCATAATCAGTGCCTGCTCAGTTGTGGCATCGTTGGTTATAGCCCTGGCAATAAAATAATTAACCCTGAGAAATCGCTCTTTCCACACTTCATATCATCCCACAACCTTTCAAAATGGCTTCTGAGCAAGAAAAGAAAAGCGAGATTATTGACTTTCGCAGCCTGTTGGCTGAATATCGGTCAAAATGGTATATCTTCTTTCTATGTGTATTTGCATGCGCCGGGTGTGCATGGCTATACACGCATGTCAAAGAACCTGAATACATTGTCAACGCCAACATACTGATAACCCAAGAGGAAGAAAAATCAGGTACCGGAGTGGGGATACGTTCCATGTTCGGCAACCTTTCCAACATGTTTGGCAACACAGGCAATGTTGATGACGAGGTCTTCATTGTCGGTTCACACTCCGTGTTTTACAATACTGTCAAAGACCTGAACATTCATAAGAGTCATTTCATAAAAATTGACCCTCTGACAACACGATTTAAGTATCGGGACTTCCCGTTGGACGTATATGCTGCCCCCGGAGTTGCTGACACACTGATGTCAAGCCTGACATTCAAGGTCAAAGTAAATGACGATGGTGCCATAAAGACCAAATTGCTTGTTGCCGGTGAAAAAATAGGGACGTATGAAGGCAACCATTTCCCCCTGCAGATGCGTACTCCCTATGGCGATTTTTATTTGAACACCACAAAATATTATCAGACCGGCAAGCCGTTGTCATCCACGATTGTCTTTCAGGGATATCACGTAGCGGCTGAGGAACTAAATGACGCATTGCAAATTTATCTTGGTGACAAAAAGGCAAACATCATTACACTTAAGATGGAAAGTTCCAATACGGATTATGCCAAAGACATCATAAATGCCGTCATTCAAAACTATAACGTCCGCTCCATTAACGATCGGAAAATCAAGACCGAACGAACAGCACGTTTCATTGACGAACGCATCAACATGTTGAGTGACTCACTCAAGGAGCATGAAAATCGTCTTGAAGACTTCAAGGAAGCCAATGGCATCTCAAACATGGAAGCCGACCTCACATACACCTTCACCAAGAAAGGCGAGTCAGAGTTGAAACTAATTGACACACAGGCCCAGGTAGAGATATTCAAGATGCTTTTGGATTTCGCCCAAAATCCCGAAAACAAATACGAATTGCTGCCGGCCACCGCGGCCACTCAAGATGCCGGCGAGGCAATCAGCGGCTACAACGCCATGATTCTGAAGCGTATGGATTTGGCCCGCAATGCCAAGGCCAACTCAATACCGATTCGCAAACTTGAGGATCAACTTGATGCCATGCGTCAAAGCCTGATAAATACCCTCTCAAAGGGCTACGAGAGTGCGCGTATGAGTTCAGAGGATATTCGTAACGACATTAATGCAGCTGATATGCGGTTGGGGAAGATACCCTATCAAGACAGGATCCAACGCTCAATATGGCGCGAGCAGAGCATCAAGTCAGAGATATATGTATTCTTGTTGCAGCGTCGCGAGGAAACGGCAATGACCCTTGCAAATGCAGAGCCGCGCAGTCAAATAATTGATGAGGCATACTCCCTGTCCGAACCAAAAGGGCTGAAGCGCCGAGCCGTCTTGATGCTTGCCATCCTGATGGGTCTCTTTTTGGCTCCCATCCTTATATATCTGATGCGTGTAACACGCAACAAGTTCAGCACTAAAGACGAACTTGAGAGCATGACCAACATCCCGGTATTGGGAGAGGTTTGCACCTCGCGCTCAGGCCAGCACTTGGTTGTGAAGCCCGGCGGAAGTTCTTCTGCCGCAGAGTTGTTCCGCCTCATCCGCACAAATCTGCAATTTGTGTTGAATGACCATAACGACAAGGTTATATTGATGACTTCAACCAAGTCCGGCGAAGGCAAATCGTTTATTTCCATCAATTTGGCATCGTCCTTAGCATTGCTTGGCAAAAAAGTGGTTCTTGTGGGAATGGATATCCGCGCACCGAGACTCTCGGACTATCTTTCAATTCAAGCACGATACGGCTTAACGGAATACCTCTCACATCACGACCTGACTCTTGATGACATAATCCTGCACAATCCCGTACAAGATGGTATGGATATAATTGTAGCCGGGCCTGTTCCACCCAATCCCTCAGAATTGTTGCTCACCAACCGCGTTGACGAAATGTTTGAGGAACTGCGCAAAATGTATGACTACATCATTGTTGACTCAGCACCCGTGGGTATGGTAAGCGACTCATTTGCACTGGCACGCATCAGCGATGCCACCATATACGTATGTCGCGCCAATTACACAACCATGCGTGATGTCAAATACTTCAATAGTATCTATGCTGATGACCGCCTGAAGAAGATGTCGTTGGTGGTTAACGGAACGAACTCCCGTTCAGGCTACGGCTACGGCTACGGCGAGAACCACGTACATCGTAAATGGTATCAAAAGATATTCAAACGCAAAAAATAATTCAATCATCGTATCAGTCTCCGGCCTTGTAGTTGCAGGACTTATCTTATAACTATGAGATAATACGATACAAGACAAGGCGTCACCCTCACAGCATGGTGACGCCTGCAACGCAAAAAAAATGGCAGGCGTATACAAGTGGACATCAATTGACAAACTATGCAACACGGTGCTTACTGCCGTGGGTAATATCGCACTTGCACGCTTGCTGTCGCCGACCGAGTTCGGACTGTTAGCCATGGTACAGATATTCTGGGCTTTGGCTTTTAACTTCTCCAATTGGGGAATGTGTGACGGGCTGATACAAAAATTGCATCCAACAGAGGATGACTATTCAACAGTCTTCTCCTTTAACACTGCATCAGGAATACTTATCAGTATCATACTGATATTTTTGGCACAGCCTGTGGCTCGGTTCTACAACGAACCGGCACTTTTCAATATAATGTTGGCCATTGGAATCTGCTTCTTTTTTCAGGCAATGTGCATAGTACAGGAGACACGCTTGCGAAAGGAATTGAAGATGAAAAAAATAGCCATCGTTCACATCCTGTCAAGTTTTTGTGCCGTTTCATTGGGTATTATCCTTGCTGCATTGGGATACGGATATTGGGGACTGGTTTGTTGCCGCATCTTTCTCTCGGTGTTTATGTTCCTTTTTTATGTAATTGCAACCCGATGGATGCCCCGATTCAAAATAGTGAAAAAATCCTTTCACGAGATGTTTCGCTATGGTGTTAACCTTATGCTCTCGTATTTGGCTAACCAAATATCACTCAATATCAACGCCATGGCACTTGGCAAGATTGCCGGGAGTTTAGCGGGAATCTACTCTCAGGGGCAGAAACTTGTAGATGTCCCATACAAGATAATTGACTCGGTTTTCAACTGGCCGTTCTTTGCCGTGTTGTCAAATGAACCCGACTGTATGAGGCGTCGTGTGATGTGTCGCGAGATGTTGTCTTCCATCTCACTGGTGTCAGTTGGGGGCGGCATGTTACTGGGCTTGATGGCATCCCCGCTTTTCAAAGTATTGTTCGGTGCGAAATGGGATCCGGCAATTCCCGTTTTCCGCATACTCCTTTGTTACGGCATCCTCTGTTCATTCAAATACTTTTTCCAAACAATCCTCAAGAGTTATGATCGCACAGCACTTGTACGTAACTATACAATTATGGAAGTGGTGTTGCAATTGACAGCACTCGCGCTGGTATTCAGACGTGGTATTGAATGGATTGCCTGGACGCAAGTGGGTGCCACGGCTATGGTCATGCCATTCTATGTCTTTAAATTTTGTAAATTGCAAAATACGAAATTTTGGCAACTGTTGCGTGATATTGTTTTCGGCATGATTGTTCCGATGATTGCATGTGTCATTACCACGGTATGTTATCTGCTTTGGAACGGACACGTGGCCGATATAGTCAATCTGCTGGCAGTGCTGTCAATGTTTATCGGTCTTTGCATCATTTTGTGGGAATTCTTCCCGACAAGATTTTATGCTAAATTGCGCAACCGTGTTTCGGCTCGCATCCCGTTTTTGAAGTCAATACCGCCAATGGCTGAGGACAACCCTTTAGACATGATTTAGACTATGAAGGTTAGCGCAATGACTGCACAAAACAATACGCCAAAACAGTGGCTTGTGGGAAGCCCCAACGCGAGCGTAGACACGCAAAAAAAGGTTCACTATGATAAAGTGCAACTCAAATTGCCGTCTAATGACTGGACACTGATTATCTTGTTTCTACTGTCACTGTCAGCCGTTGGATTGCAATTTTATCCTATGGCTCTGCTCTCTTTGGGATTATTAATCTACGCATTTGTGCATGACCGCTACAGTTTCCTGCTTATGACTATGATTATCGGCACAAGCGAGGGCTTTCTTCCGGCACATGCCTTACATGGAATACACACGTATGACCTGGTCTTGCTTGCGTCAATCTTCGGATTGTTCTTTTACAAGAAGAATCTTTTGGTTAAAAAGTGTATGTGTCTTATTGGGCTCTATGCCTTATATCTGCTTGGGATGGCCACCTTGAGCGATGAGACTCTTGCCATACAATTTCTAACAATAAGACAGTACCTTTCAATATTCGTCATGATACTCCCTCTTTGGATATTTGCCAATAAAGAGTTTGACATTCAATTGTTGTATCGCAAGGCGTTGGGATTCTTTTTGGTAATATGTGCATTTTATGTCATTGACGGTTTCATATTGCAAGGCTGGGTGCTTCTGCCGGGCACCTACAATTGGGGAGAAGCACCATCATCTATTACTCACCTCTTATGGAATCCCTTGGGAACATGGATGCCCCGAAAATATCCCAGTGGATGTTTCATCATCATAATTGCCACATTCCCTTTGGCTAAGTATTATAAGTTAAAGTGGTGGCAATGGGGGTTGGTGGTTTTGGCTCTTGCTGCAATGAGAACATTTTCGGTGATAGCAGCCTTCATAATCACGCTGGGTATTTTTCAAGGTAAAGCAAAAAAAATGCTATTGTATGGGTTGATTGTCGTAGCATCCATGACTGTTTTATACTCCGTTGATGCAGCAACCGGCCGGCACTTGCGCATTGCTTCCAGCATTGATCAGTTTACAAACCTCAACGCTGCAGTTGACGAAGAAGACCTTGCAGAGTTTGGTACCGGCCGCATGGCACAGGTTATACCCAAATGGGAAGCATTGGTAGAACAAAATTGCCAGTGGCAAGGTTTCGGTTTTATACATCCGACAAAGACAACGCTGCCCCGATACCAAATTAACAACGCTCTGTACGTTGATATTCAACTCAGCGACGAAGCTGCTGCCGCCGTAGAGGTAACTCAATTTAACACCATAATCAATATTGGTATTATCGGCTTGATAATACAGGCTTTGTTTTTCGCAGCGTTATGGCTTCTTGTCAGACGAAACCCCAATGCCCCGTTCTATCTGTCAACATTGCTCATTGCCTCCATAATGGGGCTTGCAGGCTTCACCGGACTCAACAGTCAGAATGGACTTTTTTGGGTCGCAACCGCTCTTGGTGCTGTACTTCTGACTTCACAAGAACGAGACTCGTATAACACAGTTATTTCTTCTCAACAAACTTCCATAGAATCGGAAAAATATGCAAACAACAATAATTGAAAATATCGCAGACCTTGACCGAGGTGCCAAGTTCGTGGTCAATACCCTTGGGGATGCAACTGTTGTGGCCTTTCGTGGCGAAATGGGTGCCGGGAAAACCACTTTGATAAATGCGATCTGCAAAGTGTTGGGAGTAGAAAGCGATGCAACGAGTTCACCGACTTTCGCCATTATAAATGAGTATCGCTCAGACACAACGGCCGAACTGATATACCATTTTGACTGCTATCGGCTGAAAGATTATGAGGAGGCTCTTGATGCCGGAGCCGATGACTATTTCTATTCCGGAGCGTTGTGTCTGGTCGAGTGGCCTGAACGTATTGAAGAAATCCTTCCGGATGATACCGTTGACGTCTACATTGAGGTGATGGAAGACGGTCGCCGAAAACTCACTGTCTCTGCCGGTGATGACCGCTGAGGTTGCTCACCCCGAAATACTGAAAGCCGGGGCGTGGTTTTTATGTATAATGTTTACCGCATTGGGGGGCTTGAGCATGGCTGCATCCATCAAGGGCTGGCAATGGTTCTTTGACACCGTAAGTGCACAAAGCCTGACAGGGCGCGCCGGCAACAAAGCAGCACGCCTGTTCTATGGTATTTTAGGAGTGGCGATTACCGCAATGGGGATTTTCATAACCGTGTTTTTATGCAGACTATAAGGATTGAGAGTACAGCGTCAACCAATAGCACATTGGCAGCATTGGGAGACAGCGTAAACACCGGAACTGTACTGACCACTCACACCCAGAGTGCCGGACGGGGACAACGGGGCAACAGTTGGGAATCAGAACCCGGCAAGAACATCACATTATCCATTTTGTGGCGTCCGCAAAATATTGCAGCCCCCGAACAGTTTGTCCTGAGCGAAGCCGTGGCTCTGGCTGTGGCTGATGTTGTAGACACGGTGTCGCCGCAAAAGGCTCAGGTAAAATGGCCGAACGACATATATGTCGGCGACTCCAAAATCTGCGGCATTCTCATTGAGAACTCACTGGAGGGTCGGCGGATTGCCCGATGTATTGCCGGCATAGGGCTTAATGTGAACCAAACTGTGTTTCTGAGCGATGCACCAAACCCCGTTTCTCTGGCAATGCTCACAGGGCGAACGCTTGACCGCGACCTGATTGAGCAACAATTGATTGAGCGACTGAGACAGCGTCTGTCTCAAGCAGACACCTCTGAAAGTGCCGCAACCCTACATCAAGAATATGTTGCGCGCTTATGGCGTGGGGAGGGGTTTTACCCATGGGTTTTGCCGCAGAAGCCATCAGCCCCATTCATGGCTCGCATCGCAAATGTAGCACTTACCGGGCATCTTACTCTTGAAACAACGAAAGGCGACCGCACCGTTTTTGCATTCAAGGAGGTAAAACCGCTGCTTAACGGACTGGCTCTGTAGCCCCTATAGATTCAACAACTCTGCCACACGAACACCGGGCTTCAGCACCTTCAAATCCTCAACTTTCTTAGCCCACGTCAATTGTTTCTTAGCATATACTCGCGTGTTCTTAGCCATACGTGCTACTGCCTCATCACGCCTCATCCGTCCATCAAACATGGCGAACATCTCCTTGTATCCCACAGTGTTCAGCGAGTTCAGATGTCGTAAAGGATAGACACGCGCCGCCTCCCGCTCAAAGCCCGCCGCCATCATTGCATCCACACGCCTGTTAATTCTGTCAAACAACTCGGCACGCTCCATGCCTATCATTATCTTATGAATGTTAAACGGGCGAAGAGTCCTCTTGCCGCTGCGCAGTTCGGAATACGGCCTGCCGGCCTGCAGACATATCTCAATGGCATGTATCACACGCCTGTAGTTATGCAAATCCACTTGACGGTGGTATTGCGGGTCAAGTCGTAGAAGCCATCTTTGCATTGATTCCAATCCCTCATTAACATAGCGTTCCCACACCATATCTCTGACGGACTGCGCTATTGTCGGCAGTTGGTCCAACCCGTTGCAGAGCGCATCAACATACATCATTGAGCCTCCGGCAACAACGGCATAGTCACTTCGTGTCCATACATCCCACAACACACGCAGGGCATCTTCTTCAAAACGCGACGCGCTGTAATACTCGTCAAGTTGCAAGAAGTCAATAAGATGATGAGGCACACGTGCCCGTTCATCATCAGTTGGCATGGCTGTACCTATGGGTATGCCGGAATAAACCTGCCTTGAGTCGGCCGACACGATTTCGGTGGCTAACTCAAGGGCAGTTTCAATGGCCAGGGCTGTTTTGCCTGATGCAGTAGGCCCCGTTATTACAATCAGCGTCTTTTTTTTACTTTCCGCGCTGCTCAACCAATTGTGCTATTTGAACAATGACATCTGTGGCTTTTTCCATTGACGGGATAGGCACAAATTCAAATCTTCCGTGAAAGTTGAGACCGCCGGCGAAAATGTTCGGACATGGCAACCCTTTAAAACTGAGTTGTGCTCCGTCCGTGCCGCCGCGTATGGCCACAACCTTAGGTGTAATATCGGCACGACGCATCGCCTCTTCTGCTATCTCGACTATATAACTTACGGGCTCAATCTTTTCACGCATGTTATAGTATTGATCCTTTATCTCAAGCGATACACAGTCGGGATACTCATTGTTGATTTTTCGCACCAGATGCTCAAACTCCTTTTTGCGGCGCTCAAATCGGTCACGGTCATGGTCGCGAATAATGTACGTGAGGGTTGTCTTTTCCACATTGCCCTCCATTGAGGTCAAGTGATAGAATCCTTCATATCCCTCAGTGTGTTCAGGTGTTTCCCAACGCGGCAACATGATGGCAAACTGATTGGCAACACGCATTGAGTTCAGCATCTTATGCTTGGCATATCCGGGATGGACATTACGCCCCGTAAAGGTGATTTTGGCAACTGCGGCATTGAAGTTCTCATACTCAAGTTCGCCAATCTCACCGCCATCCATTGTATATGCCCAATCGGCACCAAAACGCTTCACGTCAAAGTGATGTGCACCTTGGCCGATTTCCTCATCAGGATTAAACGCTATGCGGATATCACCGTGCTTTATTTCAGGATGCTCCTGCAAGTAAGCCACGGCTGTGACAATCTCGGCAATACCGGCCTTGTCATCTGCGCCAAGCAATGTTTTGCCGTCAGTGACGATAAGATCCTGTCCCAAATAATGCATCAGTTCGGGGAACTCGGCCGGAGACAAGACAGTGTCTGTATCAGGGTCAAGCATAATGTCACGTCCGTCATAATTCTTGACAATCCGTGGATTTACGTGTCGGCCGGACATATCGGGAGATGTGTCAAGGTGTGCAATGAAGCCCACTACAGGCACATCTTTCTTTTCACTGTTTGACGGCAGAGTGGCCATAAGATATCCGTTCTCGTCAAGAGAAATGTTACTGAGCCCCATTGCCGTGAGTTCTTCTTGCAACGCCTTTGCAAAAACCATTTGTCCGGGCGTTGAGGGCGTAAGGTTCGTAAACTCGTCGCTTTGCGTATCAAACTTAACATACGAAAGGAAACGGTCAACTACTGACTTTTTCATGGTATTCAATTTTGATTTTCTGCAAAGATACTAAAAAAAACGAGCCTTTCCTACACAAAACGCCACATCCTGATTAATGCTTTGTGTGATTGTTTCAATCAGCCAAACAAACTGTAGCACCTCATTACAAATTTGTAACATACATTATTTGTACCAACTTTCTATTTTTCATCACTTTAGCAATAAAGAAGATTAAACAAGTATCATTTTAACATTCATTAACTAAAAAGTCTTTTCCCCCTACCCCCTTCTCTTTACTTTTGATAAGTACACACCAGGGATATGTCTTTTGGAGACTGCGATTCTTATCCTTGTTCTTAACAACTATTTGTCAACCACCTATTAACGTCCTTGTTATTATGACACACTCAACTGATACCAACAGCATATTTCAGGAGAAATTGATGGCCATGCAACAGCACATGCTGAATTTTGCATTTATGCTAACTTCAAACCGTGACGATGCCTACGATTTGCTTCAAGACACCACACTGAAAGCCCTTGACAATCAGGAGAAGTATGTTTCCAACACCAACTTCAAGGGTTGGGTATTCACCATCATGCGCAACATCTTCATCAACAACTATCGCCGAAATGTTCGCGCCAACACAATAGTAGACCGTACCGAAGACCTCTACCATCTGAATATCTCACAAGACAGCGGGATGGACGACCCTGAAGGGGCATACAGCGTCAACGAAATCACGAAAGCCATCAAAGACTTTTCAGACGACTACCGTATACCCTTCAGCATGCACCTGGTAGGCTATAAATATCAGGAAATAGCCGAGCACATGAATTTGCCATTGGGCACTGTAAAGAGCCGCATCTTTTTTGCACGCCGCAAACTTCAGGCACGTTTCTCAGACTATCGCTGACACCCGGGATATCTCACATACAGGCCTACGGCTATCCGTCAGCACTTCGTGATTTGCGCCCTACGGAATAATGGTTAACTTTGCATGGAGTAAATTTTGAGATAAGTTCAACCCTGTCTCCATGCGTTATATGCCCAAGAAAATATTAATCGCATTGTGCTTGCTTCTGTCTACCATAGCAGCTCAATCGCAACTCAGATACGGAATACTTTTGGGTGGCGAGTTCACGCGTCCCACAGGCAACACCGCCGCCGGCGGTAGTGGCTTTACAGGAGGCTTGCAACTTGAATACAAACTTCCAATGTGTGGACTGGCATTTGGCACATCGGCAACCTACCAACGCAGGACAATTAACGCCGGCGAAAAATTGGGCGGAGACTTCATAGCCGTGCCCGTTGCCGTCAAATACAAATTTCCCCTGCCGATTTTTAAGGAATTGGCCGGGCCATTACTCTTTACAGGCCCGAACTTTGCATGGCGCGTTAGTGATGCCGAAGGTAAAAATTTTCACCTTGGGTGGGATGTGGGCATCGGCATTGACATTATCAACTTTATACAGTTGACAGCGGGATATCGCTTTGGAATAAACAACGTTTACACTCCCACAGCGACAATACGAGACAGCGGATGGTTCTTCAATGCCGGGCTGCTTTTTGACTTATGAAATGATTTGTGTATCTTTGTCGCAACTACGCGTCTATGAAAATATTTGGCAACGAAGAAATCAAACAAATTGAGCGGCAGACTCTTGAGGAGGAGGAACTGACCAACCGCGACCTTATCATCAGGGCGGCAGAGGGTGTCACGGCCGAGGTTATGGCACGATGTCGTCCCGCCAATCCCATTACTGTATTTGCAGGGCCCGGCAATAACGGTGCCGATGCGCTGGCTGTGGCTGAGATGCTGATAGAACAGGGATATGATCCCGAGATATTCCTCTTTAACATACGCGGCAACAGCATAAACAGGGACTGCAAATTCTTCAGAGACCGGCTTATTGCAGGCGGCCAAGCACGGCTGATTGAGATTACTGACTCAATGGAGCACCCCGAACTGAGCAGCCGGCATTGGGTTGTTGACGGATTGTTCGGTTCAGGCCTGAGGACCAACCTTGCCGGCGGATACAAAGCTTTGGTTCGCGACATCAACGAAAGCGAAGCCAACGTCATCTCAATTGACATCCCTTCAGGACTCTTTCCCGAATGGAATCCCACAACAATATCACGCAACGTTGTCCATGCAACCGTCACCTGCGCCATACAATTCCCCTACCCCGCGTTCTTCATTGCCGACAACGCTCCCATCGTGGGACGCGTCAAGACCATTGACATAGACCTCAGCAGTAAAGCCATACATGCCACGCCCTCAAAATACAACCTGATTGATGCATCCGATGTCAAAGGATTGGTAAAGCCTCGCGACCTCTTCAGTTCAAAAGCCGACTTTGGCCACGCACTGCTGGTGGCCGGCTCAACCGGCATGGCCGGAGCCGCATGTCTGGCAGCCTCCGCAGCATTACGAGCCGGAACAGGCCGCGTGACGGTATACTCATGCCGCAGCAACCGCATTATCCTGCAAACAGCCGTGCCGGAAGCGATGTTCCGCAATGACCGTGCCGAAGACATGGTAAGCGAAATACCTGTCGGAGCGGATTATCAAGCCATAGCCATCGGCCCGGGATTGGGCATCGCCGAGCAGACCGTCAATGCCGTTGAAACATACATAAAACAATGCCGGAGACCTCTGATTATTGATGCTGATGCGCTAAACGCCATTGCCCGGCGCCCCAATCTGCTGAAACTGCTGTCTCCTGACACCATATTGACACCCCACGCCGGAGAATTTGACCGTATCTTTGGAGAGCATCATTCAGCCGAAGACCGATTAATCAAGGCAATGGATGCCGCACGTACATACAACATCATCATTGTACTAAAAGGCCGATACACTGCCACATGCTCGCCCGACGGCATGATATACTTCAACTCCACCGGCAACCCCGGCATGGCAGCCGCCGGCTCCGGCGATGTCCTCACCGGCGTTATCGCCGCCATGCAGGCCAACGGGCTGTCCCCCTTAGACTCGGCAATTGCAGCGGTGTATATCCACGGACTTGCCGGCGACATAGCCGTTCGCAACCTTGACGCGCCAATCGGCCTCACGGCATCTGACATTGCCAATACACTTCCCAAAGCAATAAAAACCGTCCTATGAAGCCCTTAGTCACAGCATTTTTCATACTGTTGTCAGCAATCGGACTGTCAGCCCAACAAACCCAGCGTCTGACGGCGAACAAGACATCAGAATACGGATTGCAATATGTACTGCCGGTGACCACAATGCAAGTGACTCTTGAAGCCCGATGCATTGAACGCATTCCGGGCATTTATGCCCAATACGCCACAACATTGCTGAACGAGACACCCATACGGGAATCCTCAAAAGAATGGACTCTTATCGGGGCGGAGTTGCAGTGTGGCGCACAAGCCGATGACACAGAACGCTATTTGGTGCAGTTTAAAAGCGGAAGTGCCGTCTCCATGGAACTCTCAACCGAGGGATTCCCCCTTGCTGTAAACACGGAGAACAATCGCGACTTCATAACACGACCGAAAACAGCAATGACCGGCAAAGAGGCCGACCCCACAATATTGGAGAGCAACGTGGCACGTCAGGCCGTAACCCCTGAAATGATGCGTGCCACAACTCAGTCAAAAAAAGCACAACTTGCAGCCGCCCGCATCTTGGAGATTAGAAGCATCCGCTCGTCAATACTCTCCGGTGAGGCAGAAGGAATGCCTCAAGACGGCGAGGCAATGCGCCTCGTCCTCAGCAACCTTGAGGCTCAGGAGTCGGCACTCACGGCAATGTTTTTGGGGACAGAAAAGACGTATACGGCCATTCGCACCTATCCTGTCACGATTCCGGACAACAACAAAAGCAATGTCGTCGTGGCACGATTGTCTGCAAAATACGGGCTGCTGGATGCCGATGACCTCACCGGCAACCCCGTATATCTTACATTCAGCAACGTACGCAAGGGAGAATTGCCCGTAAATGAAAAGGGCGTGGAAAAGACATTCCCCAAAGGAGGCTTGGCATATCGCATTCCGGGAAGCATTGATGTATCGCTGACATATGAGGGCAAAACGCTCCTTTCCGAAAATGATTTGCCGATTGCACAACTCGGACCCGTGTTTGGACTTGACCCGTCAATCTTCACGAATAAAAAAGCCCCCTCATACGCACAATTTGACCCACTGACCGGAGCCATTGTTGAAATCGGATCGGTTGACCAAGTTTCCGATGTGGAATAAGAGCCGGATTACTGCCGGATTTATGCGCCTATTGCCGACACTTCTGAAGGCTACCGCATGCTCAGTACTTGTTGCCTGTGGTGCAAAAAGCACATCCCTCCCGGACAACACACTGACAGTAAGCATTGTGCCGCAAAAGGTATTGTTGCAACATATATTGGGAGACTCATCCCGATACACCATAAATTGTCTGTTTGAAGACTCCGGCAACCCTGAGACATTTGACCCCTCTGTCTCAGACCTGAAAGCCGTTGCCACATCGCGAGCATATTTCGCCGTAGGGACTTTGCCGTTTGAAGATGCCATCGTCAAACGCCTTGAAGACTCCGGCAGCAACATATCAGTCACCAACACCTCAAAGGGCATAGAACTCCTGTACGGGACGCATGGTGCCGGTGAGCCTGACCCACATGTGTGGATGACTCCCGGTAATGCCAAAACAATGGCTCGAAACATGACGGCCGCATTGACGGAAATTGACCCCGGAGAGGCACATCGGTATCAACAGAACTTGCAGGTTCTTGAGCATAAGTTAGACTCACTGGATGCACTTATCCGACAAGAGGTTGCCAAAGCACCGGGACAACCATTCATGGTTCTGCACCCCGCAGTCAGTTATCCGGCTCAGGAATACGGGATGATGCAGATTCCGTTGGCCACAGTTGAAGGGAAAGAGGCATCGGCCGCTGAAGTGCGTCGGCGCATGGACACGGCACAACGAAGTGGGGCATCCGTCATTGCGATTGAAAATGAAGGCGACCGGCAAAAGGCCAATGTCCTGATTAAAGGGAATCCGAAACAGATTAAGGTTGTCGTATGCAACCCGATGAGCAAAGACTGGCTTCAGCAATTCACCCGTTTGGCAAAAACATTATGCAATTGATAAATCTCAAAGACATCAATTTGGAGCGTAACGGCCACAGCGTGCTGAAGAACGTAAATTTAGCCGTCAGCCGGGGAGAGTTCCTCGCCATAACCGGGCCAAATGGTGGCGGCAAAACCTCATTGCTGCACATAATGCTGGGGCTGCTACAACCGACAACCGGGACAGTATCTATTGCCACCCCGAAACCAATAATCGGCTATTTACCTCAGACAACGTCAATTGACCCCACTTTCCCAATAACTGTACAGCAAGTTGTTGCCGGCGGACTCCTTGGCCGCAAATGCAACAAATCGGAGGAAGCGGCATTGATTTCAGAAGCATTGTCTCTGACCGGCCTAACCAAATCTTCCGACCACACCCTTGGACAACTTTCCGGAGGGCAACGTCAACGCGCGTTGCTTGCCCGGGCTATCGTGCGGCATCCCGACATGTTGGTTTTGGACGAACCTCTCAGTTATCTTGATGCTGCCGGAGAGAGACTCGTAGTTCATATCCTCCATGCCGCATCCGCTCGCGGCTGCACAGTGATACTCGTCAGCCACGAGATGGCCTCGTTTGCCCCGATGGCTACACACCATGTCATTGTGGATCACACCCTCTCAATATGCAAGGCCACCCACCACCATATACCCGACGGATGCCACTGCTCCGCATCCGATTGTAAACCATTTCGCACGCACGATTGTTAAAAAAGGGTATGAAAACCCTGAATAATCTGCGGGCATTACCCGTTGTCATCTTTGTGGCATTGGCAGCAGCCCTTACCACAGTTCTTACCGGAGCCGGCACAACAACAGGCAGTCAACGACCCGATGCGGAACGCTTTGAGCGAGCCGTGGAGATAATAAAAAAGTATGAGACCATGCACTCCCCCCGGCATTGGCCGCTTGTGGGTTATGGCCACATGGTAATCAAAGGCGACAACTTCAGCCGTAAGCGGCAACTCACTGAGGCGGAGGCTGACGCCTTGCTGCGCAAAGATTTGCTCAAAAATTGCGCACCCTTCAGGCATTTGGGCAGCGACTCGCTGCTGTTGGGTATGTTGGCCTACAATATCGGCTCCGGCAAGGTTAAAAATTCGACCCTGTATAAGCGTCTGGCAAGTGGAGACCGCAACATACGCAACCTCTACATATCCTACAACAAATACCGGGGAAAAGCCCACAAAGGGCTGACACAACGCCGTCTTGAGGAATATGAACTCGCATTTATTGACGACACTGCAACCCAACGTACAAAAACCACCAACACAAACACCACCAAACGCTAATCACCTATGCGATACATCTTCATAGTCATCGCCGCATGTTTCTCCATAGCCTCTCTTAACGGTTGCTCAACAAGTAACGGGCAGAAAGAAGAAGCCGGAACTGATACTGCCACAACGACTGACACCCTTAACTCCGCAAAAGCCAAAATAAAGACCATCACCGAGGCTGTGCGTGATAACGACCCCCATAAATTTGCATCGGCGGTCAGTTATCCCCTACAGCGTCCCTACCCCCTGCATGACATCAACAACAGTCGGGAGATGGAGAAATATTACCCCACTTTGGTAGGCGACCAACTGAAAAAAACAGTCACCCAGGCCGACAGTACAGACTGGACTGACATGGGTTGGCGTGGCCATGCTCTGGCAGATGGCCAAATGTGGGTGGATGAGGACGGACTCTATGCGATGGATTACATTTCCCCGGCCGAAGCCTCAATGCGTGACTCCTTGCGGCGCGCTGAAATTGCATCTCTGCCGGCACAATTGCAGGGGCCATGGACTCCGGTCGGCACATTCTATGATACCGCAAACGGCAAAATATACCGCATTGACGTACTGAATGACGGTGAGACATACCGCCTTGCCGTGTTTGATGCCGCCAACCTCAAGCAACAACCCCTAAAGGTGCTGACAGGCAGCAAAAACGTTGAAGGCTCGGCAGAGTCCGTAAGTTACAATTTCTCGGACGGTGTCACCGTAGTCCCGGAAGATTCCCAAACCGGCCAACCGACACTTCAACAAAACGACACGGACATCCCTCTGAAACCCGTATATTGGCTTGACCTTAATCAGCCTTCCGCGCCCGCTCCTCAGGGGCAAAACGGTCAGGGAACTTAATATCAACTGCCGGGCGCAGAAATGCCCTGATTACCAAGAAAATCCCCACAAGCACAAACGGGATACTCAGCAACTGCCCCATATTAAGCGTCATGCCAACCTCAAATCCCACCTGAGGATTCTTGATAAACTCAATGAGGAAACGTGGCAAAAATATGCCGATAAAGAACACGCCGAATATCAAGCCGGGGCGGCGTTCACTGTTCTTGCGCCAATACATCCACATCAACAAAGCGAACAAGGCAAAATAGCAAAGAGCCTCGTATATCTGTGTCGGATGACAGGCCTCAGGCGCATACATGTGCTGCCATTCGGCACTGCGCACAAATTTGAAGCCCCACGGCAGCGTCGTGGCATGACCGAATATCTCACTGTTAAAAAGATTCCCCAAACGAATGAGGCCGCCAACCAACGCTATAGGGATGACAAGACGGTCAAACGTCCATATCGGCGAGCGTTTGGTGGTGAAGACCGAAAACAATATCACAGCCAAAATTATGCCTATTGTGCCGCCATGGCTTGCCAAGCCCCCCTCCCAAACATAAAGTATCCTGACGGGATCCTGCGAATAGACGTCCCACTCATAAAAAAGGACATGTCCCAAACGCGCCCCGACAATCGTAGCGCCAACAACCCATATAAGCAGTATTCCCAACCACCGCTCAGGTGCCCCCTCATGCCTATACATGCGAGCCTCTATCTCGTAGCCCACCAAAAAGCCAACCATAAAGGCAAGGCTGTACCAACGCAGGGCAAAGCCCCCGATACGAAAAATTTCAGGATCTGCAGTCCAGGTTATAAAGTCAAGCATTGTCATCTCCTTTATTTTTTCGCAAAGATAATATAAATTTGCAACGGAGACGCACCATGACTCTGACATTGACACTCCCAATTAACAATCACACCCCTGACTTACAGTATTTGCAGGAGGAAATATTCACTGTCACAGATGCCTTAGCACTACAAAACATCAATGAATAAAAATTGCCCGAATATAATTGACCTTTTTTGTGGATGTGGTGGCTTTTCACTCGGTTTTGAACGAGCCGGATTTAACGTTCTGCTCGGTATTGACGTGTGGAAGGATGCCCTTGAGACATTTTCTCATAATCACAAAGGTAGTAAAACGCTACTTGCTGACCTATCCGTGCTGAAGCCACAAGAGACAGACGCATTATTGAATGGCAACCCTGTTGATGTTATAATAGGAGGTCCGCCTTGTCAAGGATTTTCCGTTGCCGGCAAACGAGTTGTTGATGATTTGCGTAATATGCTGTATAAAGCATTTGTTGCTTTTGTAGCGCATTTCCGTCCCAAAGCATTTGTTCTTGAAAATGTACCCAATATTCTGTCAATCGGAGGAGGAGTTGTTCGTGATTCCATTATATCTGATTTCTCAAATCTGGGTTATACGGTAGAATACAAAATTTTGACTGCATCCGATTTTGGAGTACCTCAAAATCGGAAACGTGCCATTTTTGTCGGTTTTAAAAACGGACATCATTTTTTGTTCCCCGAACCTCTAAAAACAGATAAAATAACATCCGAAGAAGCATTGTCAGATCTTCCGGAAAATGAAATTTCTGACGGGAATAATTATCCCACTGAAGCATCTTCGGATTACCAAAGGCTGATGCGTGAAAATTCTCACGGAGTTTTTAATCATCATCCAACGATTCACAGTCAAAAGACAAAAGATATAATAGCCTTAGTGCCGGACGGAGGTAACTACAAAGATTTACCCCCGGAGTTACAAGCAACTCGCAAGGTGCATATTGCGTGAACAAGACTAAACAGCAAGAAACCGAGTTTTACCATTGACACCGGACATCGCCACCATTTCCACTACAATTACAATCGGATTCCTACTGCACGAGAAAGCGCACGTATTCAATCGTTCCCTGATAACTTCATTTTTCTTTGCAGCCGAACCAGCCAATATAAACAAATTGGGAATGCCGTGCCCCCACTTTTAAGTGAATCAATCGCCAAATCTCTCTTATCTCAGTTATAATTATGGCCAATTACTATAACATACCCGACGAGTATTTCCTCCGTATTCACTTTGTTCGTCCGCGCTTTAAGAGTGATATAGAAAATGTTCTCTTATATTTTGCCAACGAATGTTGCAAAATAGGGGATGCAAGTTGTAATGAATATAAGAATCGTCTCAATAATGCTATAAAACTTTTCCCCGGCAACGCTGACCTCAAACAGAAAACCATTGACAATTGGCGTACTGAAATTGCTGCATTATGTTCGTTTTACATTGAAGATAAAACTGCCAACGCTACCCATACTTCCAAACTGGCGTATTTTTTGAACGAAAACCAAGATTTGGCTCAATTCTTTAAATTCATCATGTTGTCATTCCAATTCCCGGGAGGACATATAAAAAACACTGATAACATTGAACTCATTGAGAATAACGTCAGATTTAAGCCTGCACAATTTATTCTTAATGTCCTGATGGAGGGAAATAAAATTCTCGCCGAACGGAACATAAAAAAAGAGATGTGCATAAGTGATGAAGAAGCCACATATTGCATATTTAATGACCGGAGGGTTACCTCAGCACAACGTTCGTCTCGTGAAGTTGCACAATTAATACTTGACAACCGCAAAAATAAAGTTAAATACTACAACCGTTTGGATAGACACAATTTCAGTTCTTCCGGGAAACCTCGCTCAAAAGGCGATGTTGTCAGATATGCCGGTGATGTTCTTGACTATATGCAATATGCCCGTTTGCTTGACAGAAGAATGGATGGATATTTTATTTTGAAGCCTAATGAATTAAAGGCCATATCCACTTTCGTCAGTGACAATTCTTACTTTAATGGATATGAGCAATTTTATGGCGTAAAGAATCTAAAACCATCAATGCTCGCACCTGTTGAATCAGAATGGTTCTCATATATTGATAATATTTTCCAACCTGACAAGTTTAAAACTGACGTATCCGCACTACTTGCCGAAAGTGAAATTGTCGCACTGTACGATCAACGTATTTCCGAAATTTTAAACAGCGATAATGCCACCACCAAAGACATTGGCAACATTGGAGAATCCATTATATATTCGCACGAAAAAATGCGCCTTAAACATGCCGGATATGAAGATTTGTTGCATAGAATAGCAATTGTGGACAGTCCGTCATATCACCCCGACTATGATATTGACAGTTTGGAAGGAGACGGGACTCGTGACCATAGATTTATTGAGGTAAAAACGACAATAAGCCGTCAGAAAATAAAAATATTTGGCTTCCATATGTCATCCAATGAATGGGATGTGGCCAATACTATACGTGAACATTATTGCATTTATCGCCTAATGCTTAGCGAAAGTGATAAGACACTCTATATCCTTCGGAATCCGGTTGCCCTATACAAATCTGACCGTATTGAAGCATCGCCGAGAAACGGCATGGAGATCTCATTCAACGCATCTCTGTTTAACCCTGAACCGATTTTAGTATGGAAAGACTAAAGGTTGTATCGTTGTTCTGCGGTTGTGGCGGTATGGATTTGGGTATAATCGGGGGATTTGAATATCTTGACACGAATTACCCACGCTCGGCATTTGATATTGTATATGCTGTTGATAATGATGAATACTGCACTAAAATATACAATGAAAATTTTGCTCATAAGTGTATAGTTAAAGATGTTCGTGCTATTATCGCAGAACAAATTCCTGATTTTGATGTTTTGGTCGGAGGGTTTCCCTGTCAGTCTTTTTCCATATCTGCACAGAATCCTCCGAGACTCGGCTTCAAAGACGAGCGCGGAATGCTCTTTTTTGAAATGGTAAAAATTCTCAAAAAGAAAAAGCCTCGCGCTTTCATTGCTGAGAATGTTAAAGGACTGCTTTCCGCCAATAACAAACAGGCTTTCCCCATGATTCTCAAAGAATTTACACGAGCCGGATATAGAGTTCAATATTATATGGTTAACGCATCTAAATTTGGAGTACCCCAGAAACGTGAGCGTGTGATTATAATTGGCTTCAAGGATAAACAGGATGAAGATAATTTCAAATTTTCTCATTATATTCCCACCCACGCCGTGCTTCGTGATGTCCTTGACCCGACACAAGACAAAAACGAAAAACTTTTTTTTAGCGAAAAAGCAGTTGCCGGTATGATGGCAGTACGTGACAAAATGAATAAAGGTCGCGCACAAGACCCGAACCGTCCATGCAATACTGTCAGTGCCCATTTGGCAAAGGTAAGCCTGAACTCCACTGACCCTGTATTAAGAATTGGGGAGAGATACCGGCGCTTTTCATGTCGCGAAGCTGCAAGGATTCAGTCATTTCCGGACTCCTTTATTCTGGATGTAGTGGCTGATAATCGGCAATACAAAGCAATTGGCAATGCCGTGCCGCCGGTTATGATGTGGCATATTGCAAACGCTCTTCAACGTGCATTTGAAGTAACTGACGGCAAATACGCTGATGAATCAGCAGAGACAACTCCTCAATATGCTTTCCCTCCTATTGAAGGTATCCAAGGTACTCTGTTTGAGCAACAAGCATCCTACGGAAATTTTAATTAAGTGTTGGGACACGGGGGTTGAGAGCACCGGGCAATGGCTTGGGGATATGGTAGTTTTTGCGTACCTTTGCATCCAAATGGGACAACCTCCATACACTCATCCTATGCAACAAGGCATGTACAACGGCGCACGCTTCGGGCTGTTGTTGGCAGTGTTTTATGCCCTTGCATTCGGCAGCGCATACGTCCCACCGCTCAACTTCCCGGCATTGCTGTGTCTATTGGTGTTGCCGGCAGCCCTGTATCTGCGGATGCGGCATGACTTCCGGGCTTCCGGGGGGAAACACACCGTGGGGACTTTATGGCTCAACGGGCTGCTGACAGTGACAGGGGGTGCCGTCCTCGCAGCTGTCCCGGAAGTGATTTTCCTGAAGTGGATTGACCCGACCTTTCTCCCCGGCCAAATAGATACCATGGCACAAGCCCTGGCATCATCGTCCGAGCCGCAAACCCAACAATTCGCTTCTGACCTTCAAAACGCAATAAACAACGGCTTTACCGTCTCGCCCATCATATTCACCATGTCAACACTTTGGAGCATTACGTTTGTCGGCTCGATATTGGCTCTGATTTCGGGCATAGCGGTGAAGGCCGGAGCCGGAAGGTATAAAACATTCATCAGACGTGACGGAGAATAAAACCGAAAATAACGACACACAGAGGGTTGACATCTCAGTTGTTATTCCCCTGTACAATGAGGCTGAATCCTTGCCGGAACTGTCGGCATGGATTGAGCGTGTAATGGATGCCAACGGCTTCACATACGAGGTCTGGTTTATTGACGACGGCTCAACCGACGAGTCCTGGAAAGTAATCAAGAGTCTGCACAGCCGAAATCCGCGCCTCAAAGGCGTCTCCTTCAGGCGCAACTATGGGAAATCTCCGGCTTTGAACACAGGATTTCAACACACCTGCGGAGATGTTGTCATAACGATGGATGCCGACTTGCAAGACTCACCCGATGAGATTCCGGAACTGTACCGAATGATAACCGAAGATGGGTTTGACCTTGTCTCGGGGTGGAAACAAAAGCGTTATGACCCACTGTCAAAGACAATCCCGACAAAATTGTTCAATGCCACGGCACGCAAAGTCAGCGGAATACACAATCTCCATGACTTCAACTGTGGACTGAAGGCCTATCGGGGCGAGGTTGTCAAGCACATTGAGGTGTATGGTGACATGCACCGCTACATCCCTTATTTGGCAAAGAATGCGGGATTCACTCGCATCGGAGAAAAGGTGGTACATCATCAGGCACGGAAATATGGCAAAACCAAATTTGGCCTTGACCGCTTTGTCAACGGATACCTTGACTTGGGGACACTTTGGTTCACCGGCAAATTTGGAGCCAAACCCATGCACCTGTTTGGATTGCTCGGCTCACTGATGTTCCTCATAGGCCTTATGGCAACCGCATTTGTCGGCTTCATGAAGTTATACCACATGCACAAGGGCGACCCGTACATCCTTGTTACCGACAGCCCCTATTTCTATCTTGCACTGACAACAATGCTGTTGGGATTTCAACTGTTTTTGGCCGGATTTATTGGTGAACTTGTAGTTCGCAACGCCGTGCACCGCAACAATTACGAGATTCGTGACATAATCGAGCCATGATACGGAAATTTGCAGCCTTGGCAATCGCAATCTTGTCGGCACTGAGTTGGCACGGATGCAGCACTTCGGGATGTACCGACAACATGTCCTCCATCCCCCTTGCCGGATTCTACTCAAGCGTCACCGGGCAACCCGTAACCCTTGACTCGCTTGATATTCACGGCATTGGCGCGCCCGGCGATTCATCGTTGCTTGCAATGGGCACACAGGCCTCAATGGTTTATCTCCCCCTGCGCTCCGAGCAGGCCATGACACAATACTGCATTGCATACGGATGGATAACAATTGCGGACAAGGCCATGAATGACACTCTGACAATGGTATACACCGCATCGCCCTACTTTGCTTCTGAAGAATGCGGAGCTGCATATAGGTATCGGCTGCATCAGGTTGACTATACCCGACACATGTTAGACTCTGTGGCAGTGCTTGACTCATTAATCACCAACGTGGATTGTGAACGGTTGCAACTGTTTCTGCGTGTTACACCGGCACAAAACGGGAAACCGAGCAAACCATGAAACGGCATATCATCTTCGCAATCGTTACACTTTTGCTTTCAGCCGGGATTCACGCACAACGACGCATCAACCCGGTAACGACTCAGCGTCCACAGGCAACCACGACGGTCAATGCCGACAAGCCGGTATTGGCAGACACCATATCAAACGACACGATAGCCACGGACAGCACACAACGCATTCCGCCAATGGTTTACCCTCTGCTGCATTCCATAACTGTTGGCGTTGATTTATGGGATCCCATAATGAGGGTATTCGGCCAAAAGTACGGGC
>N._stephensi_709_foregut__coassemble_176_pt1 | contig 25999 bp, 18 predicted proteins | sample N__stephensi_709_foregut__metabat2_low_PE_003 | metagenome-assembled genome bin N | reverse complement strand
CAGGGGAATTTCGCAGATCAGCCACGAATAATCATCCTGCATTGCCACTTGGCGCAACGTCTCGTTGATGCGTGCAGCATTACGTGCCAAGGATACATCTGCTTTTTGCACTGTGGCAACTGCCTCAGTAGCCGGTTCGTCTCTTGTAGGGGCAGTCTCGCTCACAGAAGTAGGCCTATTGCCATCATCGGAATCAGAAGAGTGCGCAATTATCACAACTTTCTCCTTTGCACGCCCGGAACATCCAACGTTTACAAACCCCGTGGCGATAATCGTCGCCATACACAAAACACTTGTCAGTCGCATTAAATTTAATTAATTAATATCATTTAAAACATTGTTTTACTACTGCAAAGGTACGAAAAAATCTCGGATTTTTCGTACCTTTGCAATTCAGTAACGCTAATCTGTAAATGAGCCAACAATAGAACAAAGATACACGGCGAGAGCCGAAAACCCTTTGAAACTCCCAAGTAGTCGTTACAGGCGTTGGTCGGCCTTCAGATGCTACTTCTGGAGTTCCGTTTTTTGTTATGGCGAAAGAAAAAGAAACTGACTTCATAATAAAGAAGCTCCTTGATTCTGCTGGTATCAGATGTCAAGCAGAGGCAAGTGATATACGTGAAGTACAAGTAGCTTTGCAGACGGCATCTAAAAGAGGCACCGGCAAATCAGGATTTCCTGAATTTGTTGGCAAGTCAGGTGACTTTATAATTGTTATTGAGGATAAAGCTTCCTTTGACAAACAAGCTAAGTATGTAAATGAAACGGACAAGGACACACTGCTTATGGATACGCAGAGTGTCACTGATTACGCGGAAAATGGAGCACTTCACTATGCTACGCATATTATCAAAAATACCTCCTTTAAAAAGGTTTTTGCCTTCGGTTGCTCTGGCATAGAAGAAAACCGCATTAATATACGTCCAATTTTCGTCAGTCCTTCCGGTTATCAGCTTCTTCCTAAGGTTAAAGACTTCTCTAAATTTGGGGATGATGTAATCAATCGATATTATCTTGAAACAGTTTGTGGCCAAGAACCGATTGAACGAGTTGAACTTAAAACAATTTTAGACCGAGCTAAAAAACTACATCACGATTTATGGGCTTATGGGCAATTAGGTGATACTGAGAAACCCTTGGTTGTTTCCGCAATTCTCTTGGCTTTACAAGAAGAAGAATATGGAAACTTTTCAACAGAATCCCTAATTGGAGATAACATAAATACAGATGGCATGAAAATTTTTGAAGCTCTATCTAAACATATGGATAGAGTTAAGGTTCAGCCAAAGGTTAAGAAAGACCGAGTTATTGACCAATTTAGACTAATTGTCAATCGCCCTCATCTTTCAACATACAATTCTTCATTAGGGAAATCTCCCCTTAGATATTTCGCAGAATATCTTCATTCCCAAATCTTAACGGCTATCTGCAATAACTCTCCAGAAGATGTTTTAGGCCGTTTTTATGGAGAGTTTATAAGATACAGTGGCGGAGACGGTCAAACCTTGGGCGTAGTACTTACCCCCAAACACATTACAAGCCTGTTTACCGATTTGGCTCAACTGAAACCAACTGATAAAGTCTTTGACCCTTGCTGTGGAACCGGCGGATTCCTTATTGCGGCTATGCACTCCATGCTTTTACAAGCAGACGAGTCTCAAAAAAGTTCAATACGGCAAAACAATCTTCATGGTATTGAGTTGCGTGACGATATGTTTTCTATCGCCACTACGAACATGATTCTTCGCGGCGACGGTCAGAGTAATCTTATTTGTGAGGATTTCCTTCATCAAGACACTGAGGAATTACAACACCAACATTATACAGTTGGCTTGATGAATCCTCCCTATTCACAAGGCAAGAAGAAAACAACCGCACATCTTACGGAACTTAAGTTCATATGTAAACTTCTTGACTCTCTTGAAGAGGGAGGTCGTTGTATTGTAATTGTTCCTCAAAGTACTATGGTCGGAAAGACAAAGGAAGATAAGTCTGATAAACAATATATACTCGCTAACCATACTTTAGAGGGAGTTATCACTCTTAATCCGGACACCTTTTATGGTGTTGGTACTAATCCGGTCATAGCTGTTTTTACTGCTCATAAACCACATCCAATTGATAAGCTCGCAAAATTTGTTGATTTTAAGGATGATGGTTACGAGGTTTTTGCCCATATCGGTCTTATGCCTACCAAAACAGCAGACTCTAAACGTAAAAATCTGTTAGATTGTTGGTTTCAGGGCAAGTCTGCTCCTAATTCATTTATTGTACGTAGCACTGTTGAAGCTGAGGATGAATGGCTACATTCATTCTATTACTTCAATGAGGAAATCCCTTGTGCCGAAGATTTTGAGAAAACTATGGCAGATTATTTGACTTTTGAGTTTAATATGCTAACTCATGGCCGAGGTTATCTATTTGATAATGTTCCATCACAGAATGCTTTGGTAAATGGATAATAACATATCTTGGCGAGAATTTTCTTTTGTTGAAGTTTTCGACATCAGAAAGGGATTCTATAATAAGAAGCCTCCATGTGTAGAAAATGGTAAATATCCATTTATCGGCGCAACCGATTCTAATAATGGCATAACAGGCTTTACTACCTATGAGAATATCAGAGACAACTCTAAGATTGGTCATGGCCCCAACGAAGACATTGCACGCAAGATATTTCCCGGTCATGCCATTTGTGTAACAAATAATGGTTCGGTGGGCTATGCCTATTATCAAGAATCTGATTTTACTTGTACCCACGATGTCAATCCTTTATATTTACGCGATAGACCTCTTAACCGTTACATTGCATTGTTCCTCATTGCCTGCATTGAAAAACAGAGAGTTTGCTTTGAATATGCTCGCAAATGGAGACCTATGCGTATGGTTCGTTCCCGTCTACTTCTCCCCACAATTAATGGCGAGATTGCATGGGATTATATGGAATCGTATATGAGAGAAAAAGAGCAGGTTATAATTAAACCCATAGTAGATGATTTATGCAAAAGACTGATAAACAACGCAATAGGGGGGGGGGTATTCTACAAGATAGGACTTGGAGTGCCTTTCAAATTGACGAACTTTTCGATATACGCGCTACACGTAGCAGCATAGACAAAAAAAATCTCGTCAATCTCAATGGTAAGATTCCTTATATTACTCGTACAGACAAGTCAAATGGAATAGATATGTACGTGGGCGAGCAACCCGAATGCGAAATTGATGAGGGTAATGCAATTACCATAGGACTTGATACACAGACTGTGTTTTATCAAGCCACCCCTTTTTATACAGGTCAAAATATACAGGTTCTTAGACACCCGAAACTAAACAGATATATTGCTTCTTTCTTACTTACTCCTCTCAAATTGTTGTTGGATAAATTTAACTGGGGAGGCAATGGCGCAACACTTACCCGACTCAAGAGAAGTAAGATATTGTTACCTTCTGATGAAAACTTAAATCCTGATTGGAATTTTATGGAAACTTTCATGAAGGACATGGAAAGTGACATTTTGACCTCTACTCTTAAATATTTTAAGCATTTATCTTCGGAAAATGCCAAAACTCTAATGGGGGGGGGTAATTGGCTGCCATTCAGCCTATTAAGTGTATTTAATTTTGAAAAAGGGAACCAAAACAATATGTCTGCAATGTCTGCCGGGAATTTGCCTTTAGTTTCAGCAAAGAACTATGACAATGGTTATAAAAATTTTGTTTCACCAAATTCCAAGTCCACCTTTAATGGACATATCATTACTCTGAACCTTGATGGAGATGGAGGCGCGGGAATTGCATATTATCAACCGGCAGAAATGGCACTTGATAGTCATGTTGGTGCGCTTATACCAAAGACTCCAATGTCTCGGTATCATCTTTTATTTATTGCTATGTGTATTACAAAGCAGCGCGAAATGTTCGGACACGGCTATTCTATCAATGGTTCAAGGATTAAAGGCTTTAAGATTATGCTTCCTGTTGATGAGAATAATGATATAGATTACGATTATATGGATTCATATATGCGTAATCTGGAAAATATACAAATATATAATTATCTTAAACATCATTTTTCTAAAGTTATATAATTATGTCAGACACCGCCTTTACGCCGCTCGTTGCTGCGCATTGGCTCGCAAGGGTCGCGGCTTCCACAACTCCATCAATCATTACTTCAACAAACGAGTTTTCAAAACAATATGAAACAACTACTTTTTATTTTCTCAACAATATTTATTTGTTTACTTACTTCTTGTAACAAATCCCCTATTCCTGATAAATCCGTTTTAGAAGAACTTACGCCTACTGAAATTGCAGACATCATTAAATACGAAGAATCCAATCCAACTGTTTTTGCTGACGGTGGTTTTGCTGATTTATATGCTGAAATGCGAGAGTCGCTAAATAGGCTTTGCGAATCTGAAAGATTGTCATTTGCGCCTCTGACCTATATAGAGTTGTCTGAAGCATCATATTATGCAGACAATCTATACAATGACGATGATTTCGTCAGAGAATCTATGAGCAAAAAAATACCATCTGACCCAACCCCTGATTGGAAATTTCGTTTAAATGCCATCTGCGATAAGGTTGGAGAGAAGTATCCTCTTGCTGCTAAATTTATCAGAATTTGGTAGTTAATCTGGGCGTTGCGAAACCGCCGCTGCGCTTTCGTAAATTAAGCATGAGCCCATGACCGTGAGGCTTCAATCCAATAACGCAAAATTAATGATGAAAGATAAAATCCAAAATTTGTGGAATAAAATCATAAATGAGGGCAACGTCGCAATCGGCTGCTTCTTTATGGCCGTGATTTTCTTTGTCATAATTTGAGGAATTCTCTATCTCTTAAAATGGATATGGTCGTTTGAAGGAGTAAAATGTATAACATCCAACTTTGGCGATTTTACGTCCAAGTATGGAGACATATTTGAATATTTCTTTGGTGGATCTTTTTATGTTTTTATTTGGTTGTTTTGTCTATGGCGCATTTACGTTCTTCAAAGACAATAAAAAAATCAATTGCTGAGGGCAGTGGTTTATAAAAATTCTGATGATTTTAGTTTTGGCTGCAATCTGTATATTCTGTATTCACGAATGTTATAGCGACTCGTCAGACATTGTACCCGAAAGATACGAACATCGTATGTAGTTAATCTGTATACCATACAAGCCCTCTCAGTCACCTCCGGAAGGGCTTGTTGTTTTTTACCCCTCGCCACCGCGAGGGAGAGAGGTTGGTCGATTCAGGAGGGACAAGGAACGCACGGAGTATGGTGTGAGCCTGTGGTCTATGCCATGGAATTCGCCGGATACAATCGTTAGAAATCATGGACGATATCATTGAAATAATAGAATTTTTATTTGTGTAAAATTATTTGCAAGAAAAGAAAAGTTAACGTATATTTGCAGCGTTGAAAACGGGGTATTAGCTCATCCGGCTAGAGCGCGACACTGGCAGTGTCGAGGTGAGCGGTTCGAGTCCGCTATACTCCACCACATAAGCGAGTTCAGACATCTCTCTGTTCTCGCTTTTTAGTTAAATTCTTTATCTTTATTCATACAGTTCCGGAATGATTCCTAAAGTATATTTGAATTTAACAAGACGCAATATTTAGAGTGCCTTGTTGGCAGTTTGATTGATGTCGTTCAATCATTATGGCTAACCCATTCACTCCCTCAACAAACCTGCTTGACATATTACCCTAACTCTTATATTTTGCTAAATTCAACATATTCTTAATTATGGGTAAGGAGATTGAACACAAATATTTAGTCATTAACGACAGTTATAAAAAGGCGGCCACTAAAAAATCAGAGATAGTGCAAGGCTATCTTAACTCATCACCGGACAGAACTGTCAGGGTTCGCAAAGTTGACCATCGCGGCTTTATCACTGTGAAAAGTCGTAATATAGGAGCCGTGCGTAATGAATGGGAGTATGAAATACCGCTTGTTGATGCTGAGGAGATGTTGCAGTTGTCTGAAAACACCCCGATACACAAAACTCGCTGGATTGTCTCTTACCGCGGATTTACATGGGAGGTGGATGAATTTCATGGAACATTGTCCGGTTTAACAATTGCCGAGGTGGAATTGCCCGATGAAAATACCATCCCCCCCACTCCACCTTTTGCCGGTACAAATGTCACTGACGATGCGCGTTACTACAATTCTAACCTCTCAAACACGGGTTTAGAGACTTCTTCAAAAAAGATAACGTAGTCCATGTCGTAAGTATGTTTTTACAACGCAGCCGTCTTGAATAATTTAGTCGCTTCTACGTCCGTGATAACTCCTTGATTAAGAGTACATTCTTTATGTAAGTTGCGAGAATTAGTTTATATTATAATTTAACGTTATCAAGTTGATTCTCAATCTTACGAAGAATGAGTTTTGAGGTTTCATAATGATTGATGAGTAAGGTTGAGAATCAGTTTAAGAATGATAAAGGATGGTTAAACTGATTCTCGCAACTTACTTAATATTACTCGCTATTAGGTCGCGTTAGGGACTTTCACCCTTCAGATTATTTCCCATGTCGGGCGAACTATCAAGAGGGTGTGCCATCAACTATGACACACCCTCTCTTTATGCTTAATCCTCTTTTGTTCGGGTCTTGGATTTTGACTTTGTCTTTGTTGCTGACGAGTCAATGTCTTTTTCTTCCTTTAAATCAATTTCATTGCCATCCGGTCCCATTACACGATATTGCAGATAAGCCAATGATTGGTCAGGCAAAATCTTGAATTTACGTCCTGATTCCATTCGCCACTTGCGATAGAGTGACAGCAGCCCCTTTTTGATGTATGCATCAACGTATGGATGCACATACATTGTAAAGCCTTGTATATTCAACGTCTCAGTCAGATAATCTATCTTTTCTTTTAATGTGTCGGTAAAAAGAAGGGATGGTTGAACGGTCCCTTTGCCGAAGCACGAAGGGCAGTCCTCGGTAGTCGTGATATCCATAGCCGGTCTTACACGTTGACGTGTTATTTGCATCAATCCAAACTTGCTTAAAGGCAGTATATTGTGACGCGCGCGATCATTCGCCATGATTTCTCGCATGTGTTCCAATAATTTTTGGCGATGTTCCGGCTTGTTCATGTCAATAAAGTCAATGACAATTATACCACCCATATCACGCAGTCTCAACTGTCGGGCAATTTCGTCTGCGGCGCGCATGTTGACCTCAAGGGCATTTGTCTCCTGATCATTCGACGCTTTTGAGCGATTGCCGGAATTTACATCAATGACGTGCAAGGCCTCGGTATGCTCAATAATTAGGTATGCGCCGGATTTAAAAGAAACGGTTTTCCCGAACGAAGACTTTATTTGGCGCGTTATATTAAAATGGTCAAATATAGGTTCGGGTTTCTGATATAATTTTACTATATCAGCTCTGTCAGGGGCAATTAGTTCAACGTATTTGCGTATTTGTTGATAGACATCAGCATCATTAACGTATATAGTTTCAAAATTGGGGCTGAATACATCACGCAACATCCCGACAATACGGCTTTCCTCTTCAAAGCAAAGTGTGGGAGGGGTGGAACGTTGGGCTTTAGCAACCGTTTGTTCCCAACAATTTAACAATGTATTCATCTCCTGAGCCAAATCTGCAACACGTTTGCCCTCGGCAGATGTGCGGATTATCACTCCGAAGTTTTTGGGCTTTATAGCCTCTATAAGTTGGCGCAGGCGCACTTTCTCCTCAGTTGATTTTATTTTCTGAGATATTGAGATTTTGTCGCCGAAAGGAATCAGCACCAAATATCGGCCAGTAAAACTAAGGTCAGTAGTTAATCTCGGACCTTTTGACGAAATAGGTTCCTTTACAATTTGTACCAGTAGGCGTTGCCCCTGCTTCAAGACGTCAACAACACTGCCATGCTTGTCTATATCCGGCAGCCGCTTCATCTTGGACAGTTGTGGAACCTTAAGGTTTGACAACTTTTGTTTGTCGTCTCCCTGAGATTTACCCTTCTTTTTATTTGCACCGGACTGTTGAGTGTCGTCAGCCCCAAGTGCCTCTTTTAAATATTGTTCGTAGGAAGAAAATTGTGAACCAAGATCCAAATAATGCAGAAAAGCATCTTTTTCGTGCCCGACATTAACGAATGAGGCATTCAATCCGGGCATAAGTTTACGCACATTTGCCAGATAGATATCCCCCACTGCGTACGCAATGTTCCGAACTTCTTTCTGCAATGACACCAAGCGAGTGTCTTCAGTCAAAGCAATCGAAACCTCGTCAGGCTGCACGTCTACAATGAGTTCGCTTTGCATGTTATGAATCCGGTTATTAATTTTTCTGATGAGGAGGGAGGCAAGACGGTGCGCAACTATAGGTTGCAACTGTAAGGGTTAACGTTCCGTCGGAACATAATATTTAGCCATTCAACATCATAACAGACTGTAAATGACTGTCATGACAAAACGGGGCTTAAAAAAGAAACGGCGACGGGGAGAGCCTCACCTTTTGAGACATCCCCCCCGCCGATAGCCCCTCGGGGGGCGGCAAGTATCCTCATTTGTATGATGAAAATATCAATGCGATGTCAATTAACTGCATTATATCTTCACCTTCAGAAAGAATTATTTCTTCTTATGACGATTCTTGCGAAGGCGTTTTTTACGCTTATGCGTTGCCATTTTGTGGCCTTTACGTTTTTTTCCGCTGGGCATATTGGTTATATTGTTAAGTTAAATTATATACTCTATGATTGTGGAATAATCGTTTTTCAACAACGTCCGTATCAACTTATTTTACATCTTCCATAAACACCTTGGCCGGCTTGAAAGCGGGGATTTTGTGCTCTGGAATAACGATTGTAGTGTTTTTTGTGATATTACGAGCAGTTTTTTGGCTGCGAGTTTTAACTATAAAACTGCCGAATCCACGCAGATAGACATTCTCGCCGTGTGCCAAAGAGTTCTTTACAACTTCCATGAATTTCTCAATGGTGTCAAGGACATACGGCTTATCAATGCCGGTTGCTTTTGAGATTTCGCTTACAATGTCTGCTTTAGTCATTGTTATAAGTTCTTATTAGGTTTTGGTTTTCAAATATTTTATAGGGAGTGTATGACTCACCGAAATATCAGTGCAAATATCGTAATTTTTTCTGAAAATCATGCAATGTTGTCGCAACTTTTTTACAATAAAAGTTTTATGAACATGTTATGTATGGATTTTGCCCGAATTCATGCATCCTTTTTTCAATATGCAAGGTATACAAATTAGTCACTGCATCAATAGTTGATGTATCTGAGGAGTGATTCAACCGATTTCCCGGTACAATGAGATAATATTATATCTAATATGCCGGTTGAATGTATTCCACAGAAAATCATTCCACAGAAAAACCATGAAGACTGTTTTAACCGATTTATCTCTCCTCTTATCTCGTTGAGAAAATTTCAAATGATTCTCTCAGCGAGCAGCCCACATTTGTGCAGTGGCTAATTGCTGATATGCCAACATACCCTCATCCGTAAGGCTGACAAGTGTCATAGTGCCATCCGGGGCTACCATGCGGACATGTGTGTCATCCACAAATGTCATCAATGGATATTCAATACCATCCTCTGTGGCGACTGACCAAGTTTGTTCCTCTGCATCAAAATTCAGTCGCACCACCGACCCGTCGTTTTCAGATGTTATTGTGTAACCGCTGCCGTCACACTCCACCAAATAGCGTCCATCCTCGCCTTCAATGACTTTTTTACCCTTGGCAACAGGATTTGAGCCACTCCAAAATTCTATAGAATTAATTACAAGGATATCCGCAAGTGCACACACTTCATAAACGGGAAGTATCCAAAATGAGAAGAACACCAGTTCGTTAACAAATTTTGACCCAACTTGCTTGTTCCACTTCAATATCTTGTTCGTGAGGCCAAAACTTCCTATACAAGATGACATCATCAGAGCCGCACACAATGACACGGCAGTTGCTGCAATAAAACTCTTTTTTTTCATAGATATTTGTAATATAGGCAATTAAATGGTTTTGAGACGTAGTCAATTATAGATAAATGTTCCGTATGGGGAGATTATGGCAACTTCAGGAGACATATCAATTTCGGCACTCTCGACACGTCCTACGACACGGGTAGGGATATTGAACTTTTCGCCGGCATCCATAACCCGTTGAGCCTCATCCGGCGAAACGAACACCTCCAGCCGATGACCCATGTTAAACACTTTGTACATTTCTCTCCACTCGGAGTTGCTCTGCTGTTGTATCATCTTGAACAGTATCGGTGTCGGGAACAAATTGTCTTTAACCACCCTCATGCCTTTGGGCAGAAAGTGAAGCACCTTTGTTTGAGCACCACCCGAACAGTGAATCATACCGTGTATTTTATCACGCATTTCGCTCAGCATCAATTTCACAACGGGTGCATAGGTTCGTGTTGGGGAAAGTACCAGTCGTCCGGCATCCAAAGGAGATCCGGGGACAGTATCACATAGCCCCATTCCTCCACAATAAACCAAATCTGCAGGTATATCGCGGTCAAACGTCTCCGGGTATTTTTCTGCGATGTATTTCGCAAACACGTCATGTCTGGCTGACGTTAATCCATTTGAACCCATTCCTCCATTATATTGATGCTCATAGGATGCCTGACCGTCAGAAGCGAAACCGACAATTACATCTCCCGGGCGAATATTACCATTATCAATTACGTCATTGCGACGCATGCGACATGTCACTGTTGAGTCAACGATCACCGTACGCACCAAGTCTCCGACATCTGCCGTCTCGCCACCGGTTCCATATATTGTGATTCCCATTTCCCTCAGTTCGGCCATCAGTTCCTCTGTACCATTTATTATGGTAGAGACAACTTCCCCCGGGATAAGGTTCTTATTACGACCAATGGTTGAAGACAGTAAAATGTTGTCGGTTGCACCAACGCATAGCAGGTCATCAAGATTCATAACAAGCGCATCTTGAGCAATGCCTTTCCACACATCAAGACATCCAGTCTCGCGCCAATAAGCGTATGCTAGAGCTGACTTTGTCCCCGCACCGTCAGCGTGCATTATGTTGCACATTTCAGGGTCACCCCCCAAAATGTCAGGGATTATTTTACAAAAAGCATTTGGGAAAATGCCTTTATCAACATTCTTGATTGCAGCATGGACATCCTCCTTTTTGGCGGAAACGCCTCGCCGGGCATAACGTTCTGACACTTTGATTGAATTAAATGTTTACGTAATGATATATGTCATAAAACAAAAAAGGAGACTTAACGGACAAATACCGAAAAGACTCCCTTTTATGTATATACTCAAGGGATTATTTCCCCCCGGCAAGGCGCTCGGCATTGTCCAAATAAAGTTGGATGTCAATGGTCTTACCCTGAGGATTATTCAAGAAATTAGGATATTGTTTGAGGATAGTACGATAAACGTCGGCCTCAGCCTTGTAGTCCTTCATAGCGTTAAGTACTGTTGCCTTCTTCAACAAAATCAGCGGAACGATATTGGGATTTTCATCCGCTGTTTTTATTGCACGGTCATAGCAGTTCAAAGCATCCTGCAACTTGTTCAGGTTTACGTAACAATCACCTTCAAGTGTCTGCGCTCCTGCACCTACAACATGGTCTTTGATATCATATTTTTGGAGATTCTTCAACGCCTCCTCATATTTCCCTTTTTCATACAGTTGCAATGCAACCATAAGGTAGCCGCGATTCTCTTTACCTGCAATGTTTCCATAAAGAGTAACGGCTGAATCAACCATTGCCGAATCGCCCGTGCTTAAGGCTGTAATCAGTGTAACATCGGCATTTCCTATCGCAGCCTGAGCGTTTGCCTTTGCCGGACGACGTATAAAGTTGATATAACCAAGAACAAGAATGATAACGACTGATAATGCAACAATCGCCCACATTATGGTCTTTTGGTTGTTCTGAACGCGCTGTTCAACCTTTGTCAGGTTGTCGTTGAGGTTTTCAATTGAGGTTTTTTCAGCCTCGGGGTTATTGTTCTTAGCCATTGTTTTATGTAGAATATTTTAAATCAAACATTTATCACCAACTCCAACCTACGAGTCGGCCTTACATCGTGCAAAGGTAATATTTTTTGTTAAAACATGAAAAATTTTGTTGCCGTATGCTTCTATGTTCAATTTACGTTTGTCTCAACTACTTGTCATTATCTTTAAGTGCAGATTCATATACCTGAACAGTTTCAATGGCTATGGTATCCCAATTGTAGCGCTTCAGGTTATATTGACGATGTCCCGCGTGTAACATTTTACGCTGCAATCCATCTGCCAAAGCCTTAATATCTCCTGTCGGGAAATGGTCATCGGCATTAAGTTCAGGAATCATGCATGCCGGTATATCACTGCACAAAACATCCAAACCGTAACTCATGGCTTCAAGCATTGCAACGGGCAAGCCTTCATGATAACTCGGCATTACAAACAGCCCGGCACAAGCCATAATTGTGTGCAATTCAGCCCCTCGGATAAATCCGGTCATAACAACACCCGGCGTCTCTGCAGCTGTCCTTTTCAGTTGCTGTGAATAATCATCCGCATGATCGGCATCTCCGGCAATCACAATCTTGAAGTCTGATGTACTTCGGATAGCCTTATATGCGGCTATAAGGTCATGAAACCCCTTTTCCGGCACCAAACGACCCAAAGCAACGACATATTTCCCGACTTCAAGGCCATGATATTCAAGCACATTTTTATCAACAGTATTTTCCGAAACATGGACTCCATTGGGAATTTCAACTATCTTATTCCCACAACCGTATTTCATCTTCAGGCTTCGGGTGATTACCGGGGAAATTGAGATGATGCGTGAACTGAGCCTCGCACTTAGCATTTCTCCGGTCTTAAGCACTAATCGCGCCAAGCGACCCCACTTTTCACGCTCGTAATCCGGCCCGTGATTGGTCATTATAACTTTTAACCCCAATATACGAGCCAACGGAATCATAACCGAGGGACCGACTGCATGAAAGTGTACGATGTCCGGACGCAATCGCCTCGCCTTCAATACCGCAAGAAAGGTGTGTACTATGGCTTCCAAACTTTTCTTTTTCGGAGCATAAAGCGAGACAAGTTTTACTCCGCGATATTCTGTTATACCTTTATCCTTAACGTATGGGGCGCGGCAAATCAATGTTACATCATGCCCGTGTGATGCAATGCGGGGATACAGTTCCTGACATACCGTTTCAACACCTCCTTGAACTTCAGGAATGCCACGCGTACCCAACACTACTATTTTCATCCTCCGCAGATTATAACATCAATGAGTATTCACAAGCCCGTGACGATAGGCATACAGCAACTCTCGCAGTTCATCTATTTGTGCTTGCAATTCTTTCCCCTTATCGGTATCCCTTACACGCATACGCTGCTGGCTCAGTTCCACCAACTGAGTTGTTGCAACGATGTCCGCCCCACTGCGGATAACATCCTCAACCGATGTAAAAGGTTCATGCTGTACCAACTGAAATCCTCGACTGTGAAACACAAGCGTGTATCCGGCAATGCCTGTAGTGTTATGGTATGCCTTGGCAAAACCGCCGTCAATAACCATTAGTTTCCCTTGTGCTTTTACCGGAGTTTCACCTTTGCCTACTTTTACCGGCACATGGCCGTTGATAATATGGCAATGCGTCCCCTCCACACCAAATGCCTTCATTATATAGTCACACACATCGGGATTGTCTCGCAACAGATAATAATTACCCTTTCGCTCCTCATGTGTCGTCTTATCTTGGACAAAGTATCGCTCAAAGGTTGTCATGGCATGTTTGTCAAACAACGGAGAATCAGGCCCACACCATAAATACCAATAATAGTCTCGTGAGTAATCTCGCATTTCCTTATCCGTGTCACGCGTAAAAGCTGCTCGCATAAGCATTTCAATATTGTCATACAATTGGCGGCCGGAGGCTTTGGTTCCCATAACATCAACCACCTTCAGCGAGCCGTCATCATTCAACGGCACGGAAGCATGGAACATCAGATTGGAATTGGAAATCTGATACATGCGGCCATGTGCCAACATAATTTCCATGTGACGCTTCAACTTGTCGCTAACCCTGAAAGAGTGTACAAGTTTATTCATTAATTCCCGCTCGTCATCAGTTAACTCATACGGATTCTCAGGGTTAAGTGTCGGGAAAGAAGTATCGTTCATCATATACACTTTCCCATCAGGCAGTGTCACAGAGAGGCGGTCAGTGCTTATCTTTGACAGCAAACATCTTTCCTCCATACACCATTCGGGGTGTGCAGCAATCAGTTGTCCTTCAAGTTTAAACTGGATAATCGCTATTGCTTTGTGCATGCGTGCCATCAGTTGGATTGACTTATCAGCCATTTTGGGGGCATCTGTGTCAACTTTTGGCATGAAAACATCGCACGAATCCTCGCCGTAAACATCCATTGCAAAAGTAGCAAGAGGCAAAAGGTTGATGCCGTATCCGTCTTCAAGGCTGGTCATGTTGGCGTAACGCAGAGCAATTCGGAGTACATTGGTGATGCAACTTTCATTTCCGACAGCGGCACCCATCCACAAAACATCGTGATTTCCCCACGTCATGTCAAACCCCTTATATTCACTGAGGATGTCCATAATCCGATGTGCGCCGGGGCCGCGGTCAAAAATATCACCGAGGATGTGCAGACGGTCAATGGTCAACTTCTGTATTACTTTGCATATAGCCGTAATAAATTCGTCTCCCTGGCCTGTTGATACAATCGTCTCCAGAATTCCGTTATAATACATCTGCTTATTTTCACCTCCCGAGGTTTGCTCATGTAACAACTCCTCAATAATATAGGCAAATGACTTGGGGAGAGCCTTACGCACCTTTGATCTGGTGTATTTTGATGACACGGATTTTAGCACCGCTACCAAACGATTAAGCGTTGTAAGATAAAAATCACGGGGGGTACCCTCTTCCGCCTCAATCAGTTCAAGTTTTTGCTCCGGGTAATATATTAAAGCGCAGAGTTGTGCAATTTCCCCCTCGCGCATGTTATTCTGAAATATCTCATTCACCTTACGCTTTATGTTGCCAGACGCGTTCTTGATGATATGCTGAAATGCCTCATCCTCACCATGTAAGTCCGCCACAAAATGCTCAGTACCTTTAGGGAGATTCAGTATCGCCTCAAGGTTTATGATTTCGGTTGATGCCGAACTTATGTTCGGGAATTGGCGCGACAACAGTTCACGCACTCGACGCTCCGTTTTAAAAGTCAGCCGGTTGTTTTGAACATCATCAATCATTTCTATCTCTCATTTTTGGCAAATATACGTCTTTTTAATGTACTTGGTAAACGGGAAAGGGAAAATTTCGTAAATTTGTGCAACTTTTATGAAGTGGATTTATAAGTTATTCCGCACGCTGTTGGTAACCATACTTATTTTAGGTGTGGGGATTCCTTGCATACTCTACGTTGCGCTTTCCCTTCCTCCCGTTCAAGATTATATCAGAGGCCGGGCGCAGAAAGAACTTACAACTTTATTCGGCACAAATGTCTCAATCGGGCATCTTGAAGTTTTACCATTCAATCAAGTACGGTTGTCAAATGTTGCCGTTGCTGACCCTATGCAACCGGACAGTTCGGCCCTCAAAGTGAAGACTCTTGGTGCCGGAGTTGACGTCTGGCAACTGTTGAAAGGGAACTTAGTTTTCACATACGCTGAAATTGTAGAACTGGATGGTAAACTCTGGCGTCAAACGCCGGACTCCCCGTTAAACATTCAGCCTATCATTGACCGGCTCTCCCCAAAGGATAGCAACAAACCGCCTACCCTCTTCTCACTGGCTATCAACGACGTAGTCATAAGAAACTCTAAAATTTCGTATGACATTCTTTCCCTGCCTGCCTCGTCATTCGGTAAATTCAATCCGCATCATATTGCCATTCAAGACCTGATGGCTGATATCTCATTGCCGAGATTGAAAAATGACAACTTTGACATTGACATTCGGCGCATGACTATGCGCGAAACTTCCGGCCTTACGCTGCGTAATCTATCAACTATCGTAAAAATCCGCAAGCAACAAATTACCGTTGAAAAATTACGCATTGAAATGCCGGGCACCCTGCTAGATCTTGACAGTAAAATATATTGGCCATATAAGTCAATCGCGCAAATTGGCGACAATTGGGAAACTACACCTTTACATATCTCCCTTAAAAAAGGAGCCCATGTAACATTGTCGGACTTCAGTGCATTTATTCCCGAACTTGGACGTTTCACCGATACACTCTCCTTGGCACTTGACGTTAACGGCTCGGTAAACAACATGGATGTTAACCGACTGGGCATTGAGTCGGATGGATTGTCCGTTGAAATTGCCGGTCACCTTGACGGTATGCTTCAAGGTGCTAAACAGATTCAGGCCGATGTGGCACGTCTTGACGTGCGTGTGACTCATAACTTCACCACCAATATCGTGAAAGCCGGTGTGCTGAACACGTATGACCATCTGCTGACTGCTTTGGGCGATATTGAACTGAAGGCTCTTGGAAAATGGGACTACCGACAGATTGTTATGGACGCAAACATCACAACATCGGCCGGAATGATGAAAGTAGTCGGTGATTATCAAATAAAGCCTCAGCACCTGGAAGTACGGGTTGATGCCAAAGACCTGCGAACAGACGAATTCGGAGACTTCCCAATCTCAATTACCGATCTTGCGGCAGACATTAAGGTAAATAATGCCGGACGACAAATTGAAGAGGCAAGTTTTGACGGCACAATCGGCGGCCTGACATACAAGGGATACACATACTCCCCTATTCGCACAACTGCGTCACTCTTCGGTAAAACAATTGATGCCACAGTTGATATTCAAGATCCAAATATAGAATTACACGTTGACGGTAAATATAATTTTACGGATGATGCAAAAGCGATTTCGGGCGACATTGATGTGCAGAATTTCAATCCGAAAGTTCTGAACTTGTCCGATAAAGTAAATTTCGTCATTAACGGCAAAATGGTTGCTGACCTGCAAAATTTAAGCCATGAATTGCCGACAGGCAATGTCAACCTGACAAATTTGAATTTTATCCCCGTGAGCCATGATAAACAAATCATTTATCCCGGAGATATCGCAATCACATCAACCCGTGCAAATCAGGATTATAACCTTACAGTAGACAGCAAAATTGCACATCTTGACGTTACGGGCAACTTTAAATTGTCTACATTGCCCAAAACATTAAAATGGATGGCAGCATCCGCCGTCCCCAATCTTTTCCCGGAAGAATATCAGCAGCGCCCTGAAAACGATGACCAACTTACGCTCAAACTTAATATTCCAAACGAAGATAATCCTGCCTTTGAATATCTGACCTTGCCGGTTGAACCTCTTGTACCGATTAATCTTTTTGCAGAGATTAACGGAACAACCGGGATTGGCAGAATGGATATTGATGCCCCCTATCTGCGACAAGGGAAAAAATTGATTGAAAACACGGCACTTTCCTTCAACATCAACGCCTTGCTGCGAACCTCCGACTTATACACAACAACCATCTTCACCGCCAAAGGAGAACGTGTCAATCTAACCATTGACAATAACTGTATTGACGGACACAACGACACGGAAATAGCATGGCAGGGTGAACGAGGACGTAATCACGGCAACTTCAAATGTTCCACATCTTTCAGACGTGACAGCACCCTGATAACCGACATCATGGTTAACCCCGGTGAAATTGTATTTGCTGATACAATCTGGACAATTGCCCCAAGTTCCATTAACATCCGCCCCAATCGCATTAACGTTGACAACTTCAGGATTTGGCGAGAAGCACAACTTCTCGGAATTAACGGGGCAGTGTCTCGTGACAACTCCGATGAGATAGTTCTAACCTTGCAAGACATCAATCTTGACTACATTTTTGAGACGTTGAACATCTCAAGCAACGTGATGTTTGGCGGTGATGCAACCGGGACAATCCATGCGTCCGGGCTTTTCGGAAAACAACCCAAAGCATATACTGAAGACTTGTATGTAAAAAATTTGGCATACAACAACTGCGTCATGGGCAACGGTCATATAAAGTCTCACCTTATTCCCGAATACTGGGGAATCACCATTGACGCAGAGATTGAACAACAAAACGGCCATCAGTCCCTTATCAACGGTCTTATCAAGCCGATGACCGAAGAATTGGACTTTAAATTCAACGCCGACCGTGCTCCCGTTGGCTTCCTGCAGCCCTTCATGGCTGCCTTTTGCAATAAAGTGACCGGGGAAGCATCCGGAGATGTCCATCTGTATGGGACTTTCAAGTTGCTTGACATGCAAGGCAAAATCATAGCCCATGACGTTGCAATGGATATAGACTTTACCGGCACCACATATCATGCAAGTGATACTGTAGTTATCAGTCCCGGAAGAATCAATCTGAATGATATCACTCTATATGATGACTTCGGTCACACAGCAAAACTGTCCGGCTTCCTGACGCATCAAAGTTTCCATGACCCTGTTTTTCGGTTTGATATATCCAAGGCACGCAACTTCCTGTGCTATGATGTCAAAGAGAACAATGATCATCCATGGTATGGGCGGATATTCGGCAACGGGTCGGCTTCAATCAGTGGGAAACCGGGGATTGTTGAGATAAATGTAAACATGGCCACTGCCGAAAACTCCGAATTCACATTTATACTCAGTGACGAAGAAGTGGCCGAAGAATACACATTCCTTACGTTCAGAGACGTCACCCCGGTCAGCAAAAAAATAATTACACAACCCCAGGAGGACACAATCCCCGAGGCGGTACGCAAGATGCAACAAAAAGTGGAAAAGATGCAAGAAGCGGAACGTCCCACTGATTATGCAATGACATTCAACGTTGACATTACACCGCAAGCCAACATCGTTTTGGTTATGGATCCTGTCGGGGGTGACAAAATCAGAGCAATTGGATCCGGTAATATGGTTATGACGTATGACCGTGCGTCAGATGATTTGAAGATGTATGGCACATATACACTTGACTATGGCCGCTATAACTTCACACTACAAGACATTATTGTAAAGGAGTTTACAATTGATCAAGGCTCAAACATAGCCTTCCACGGAGACCCCTACAATGCACAACTTGACATCAGAGCATATTACCAACTGAATGCCAGCCTTACCGACTTGGACGAAAGTTTTTCACAAGATCGTGATTTGAACCGTACCAACGTTCCCGTGCGAGCCATGCTGTACGCAACCGGGGACATGAGATCGCCTGAACTATCCTTTGACATCTCTTTCCCCACTCTTGCACCCGAGACATCCCGTAAAGTGCGCTCCATCGTTTCAACAGACGAAATGATGTCACAACAAATCATATACTTGTTAGCACTCAATCGTTTCTACACTCCTGACTATATGTCCGCCACACGCGGTAATGAATTGGTATCCGTAGCGTCTTCCACACTTTCATCACGATTGTCGAGCATGTTGGGAGAACTTAGTGACAAATTCTCCATTGCCCCTACGGTGCGGTCAGACCGCGGTGACTTCTCTGACATGGAGGTTGATGTTGCGCTTTCATCCTCTCTGTTGAACAACCGACTGTTCTTGAACGGCACATTAGGCTATCGCGACAATACATTAAACACTAATCAGTTTATTGGCGACTTTGACATAGAATATCTGTTGAACAGACAAGGCACAATACGCCTTAAAGCATATAACCATTATAACGACCGCAATTATTACCTAAAAACCGCGCTAACAACACAAGGAGTGGGTGTGGAATTTAAGCGTGAGTTTGACGATATATTCGCTTTCCTGAAAGCACGCCGCAAACGGGAGGACTCGCAGGCCACCCCGACTTCGGACTCAACCGCCGTCCATACTGACTCTATACCTTTATTGATTGTTCGTCCCTCCAACGACACCTCAAAGGGTAACGATTAGTATGTATTAATAACCGCAAAGCGGTGTTGTATGTAAAATATGCCCACATCCAGTTAATCACTACCGTGATTTTATTACGCATGCCCAAGATAGAGACAAGGTGTATAAACATCCATGCCAACCAGGCAATTACACCCGTCAAATGAAAATGTTTCAAGTCAGCAACAGCTTTTTTTCTGCCTATCGTTGCCATTGTACCTTTATCAATATATTCAAATGAATCAGAAAACTCCCCGGCATTCAGCCCCTTGGCAAGATGTCGGGCTTGCTGTATGGCGACCTGTGCCAATTGAGGAAAACCTTTGGGATAGGATTTTGAGGCTGTAAATCCTATGTCGCCAATTGCATAGACGTTCTCAACCCCCTCTACACAATTATAACAGTCTGTTACAAACCTGTTTCCAGGCCCCAATTTCAAATCAGCCCCCTTCATTACGAAGGGTTCGGCCGTAATTCCGGCTGTCCAAATTACCATGGCCGCCTCAATTTCAGTATTGTCACTGAGAATTACCCGATTATCTACGTAATCCTTCATCAGCACACCGAGACGGACGTCCACCATGAGTGACTCAAGATCTTCCAATGCTCGCTGAGATGAAACTTTACTCATTGCAGCCAATACCCGATCTTGTCCTTCCAGCAAAATAATTTTCACATCCTCGGGGCGCAATGACGGATAATCACGTTTTATAGCGTAACGCTTCATTTCGCCCAACGCACCGGCAATTTCAACTCCCGCCGGACCGCCGCCAATCACTACAAAACTCAGCAGCCGGCATCGCATGGCCTCATCAGTGCAAACAGAAGCACGTTCCAAGCAATCAAGTGCGTCATTTCGGATTCTCAACGCCTCACTTGTGCTTTTCAATGTATACACCTTATCTCGCAAACCGGGGTTACCAAAAAAGTTGTTTGTCGTTCCGGCAGCAATTACAAGTCGGTCATAGGACAATATTTCAAGATTGGTGGTGACGGTCTTTCGCTCAAAATCAATCTCAGAGACATTTCCCATGTGAAAGTTGACACCCTTTACATGACGTTTTCGCATCTCCCTTCTAAAGGGAAATGCTATACTTGCAGGATCCAAGCCTGAAGAAGCAACCTGATAGAACAACGGTGGGAAAGAATGAAAATTATTGCGATCTATCAATGTAACATTAAACTTCTCTTTATCAATAGATTTGATAAAGTTTAAGCCGGCGAAGCCACCTCCTATGACAATAATATGCTCCTTTCCGATATTCGTTCTTGTTTGTATTCCCATCTCAGTGTAATTAATATCAGTTATTTTCTTTCTAACAATTATTAAAGTAACTTTGTGGCTGATGAGACGATTTTTTTTGTTTTTCGTGACAATGCTGTCATCAATCGGGGTATATGCTCAAATTGATACTGAACAACTTATCAGAGTTGGTCGCAATGCGTTGTATTTTGAGGACTATGTTCTTTCTATACAATATTTCAACAAAGTAATCCAGGTAAAACCATATTTGGCACAACCATATTTTTTTCGTGCCGTTGCAAAACTGAATCTTGAGGATTACCTTGGTGCTGAAGTTGATGCGTCATTGGCAATAGAGCGTAACCCGTTTATAACTGATGCATACGAGGTTCGTGGTGTTGCACGACAAAATCTTGGGAATGCTGCCGGAGCAATTGAGGATTATGATTATGTGTTGTCCGGATTGCCCAATAATAAAGGATTACTTTATAATCGTGCACTTGCACTTGAACAAACAAAGAATTTTCAAGAATCGCTCAATACCTTTAATCATCTCTTGGAAACTAATCCAAAGTTTGACATCGGGTACACGGCACGCGGCCGCCTGAACCTTGAGATGGGCGACACGATTAATGCCGTGGCGGATGCACAAAAGGCAATTGAATTGAATCCAGCAAGCGCAAATGCCTACATCATTTTGGCGGATGCAGCAATGCACGAAACGCCACCGAACTACGCTAATGCGTTGGAGGCCATGGATAACGCTATAAAATATGAACCTCGTTATGCTGGAAATTACATTAACCGTTCGTTTTTAAGATACCATCAAGATGATTATTCCGGAGCAATGGCCGACCTTGACTATGCTCTATCATTGGATTCCATGAACTATACCGCGCATTACAATCGCGCACTATTACGCCTTGAGGTTCACGACTTTAACAAGGCTATTGATGATCTTGACTTTGTTTTACAAGCCGACCCGAATGACACACGGGCATTATTTAACCGTGCATTACTCAGACGTGAGATTGGAGATATTGATGAAGGAATCAAAGACCTTGACCGATTAATTGAGATTTTTCCGGATTTTTCGGCAGCATACTTCATGCGATATGAGATGTATCAGGCGAAAGGGAATCGCTCACGTGCTCAGCACGATCTTGACAAATCCATATCACTCGGACGCCAAAAAATCAAACATAATCCACTGAATGACATCGCAGATTATACCCCCAAAGCGTCTCTGACTTCAACGGACGAATATGTTGAGACACAGGAAGAAGTGCGTCAAAAATTCTCGGAACTACTGACAATAAAGACGTCTGAGGCAACAACCGATGACGAAGTTTACAACAGCAACGAGATACGTGGTAAGGTCCAGGAGCGCAATGTGACAATTGAACTTGAGCCAATGCTGGAATTGACATATTATGCCGAACCAACCGAACTGAAGACAACCGGCATCTATGTCGCAGAGGTGGATCAACTCAACAATTCCGGGGCACTGAAGTTCCATCTGGATGTGAGCAACGGAAACAAATTAAATATCAGCGAAGAAATGTTTGCTGCCCATGAGGCTTCAATAGCAGACTTTACTAATAACATTGTCTCTGGCACACCTCGCGCCATTGACTTCTTTGGACGAGCCATGGACAAAATAACCCTTAAGGACTATGAAGGGGCTATTGAAGACTTCTCCGAAGCAATAAAATTATCTCCCGATTTTGCAATGGCGTATCTTGGGAGAGCAACAGCACGAATGCACAACGGTTCAGTCCCGAACAGCATCCTTCCCGACAACGCCTCAAATATCAATAATGCCAAACTCATAATTGACGATCTTGACACGTTGATAAAACTGTGTCCGCACTTGCCGGCAACATACTACAACAAAGGTGTTGCACTGGCTATAATCGGAGATATGACATCTGCACTTTCCGCCCTGAACAAGGCTATAGAACTTAATCCCGAATTTGGTGAGGCATATTACAACCGCGGATATGTATATTTGCGACTGGGGGAGAGGACACAGGGGATGGAAGATTTAAGCCATGCCGGGGAAATGGGTATCGTCCCGAGTTACAATGTGCTCAAACGTATGCGATAAACCACACGACAAAATGACAGTTACATCAACATGGCATTCAACTTCTTGGCAGTTATTGGATTGTAAACGTTAAACACATTGAAGATAAAAAGCAAATCAGTAATTCCGTTTTTAACACTGTATCGCACGACATTCTCAGGGAAATACCTGAAGTCTACAATATGTATTTCATTGAAGGAATAAAAAAGATATCCGGGAACAGCATTACCGTAACTGTCTTTAACAATCAATAACCGACGCGGCGAATCTGCAGACGTTCTGACAACCGTCAGCAATCGGTCGCTTCCCATAAATGTGCTATACGCTCCCCCTGAGCCGTCCTTAAACTCTTTAAAAAACTCCGACTTGAACCAAGAAGATTGACCCGTAATTTTTTCATGCCGGTCAACCTTGTATTGTATAAAAGAAGTCGAATACTCTACTTTGGCAGGCATATGGTAAATAAAATCTTCAGGAGCACTTTTTACACCGTCATCACCTGAATACCGATGCATTGATCCGACAAATCCATGTATAGTGTGTTTTGAATACCATCCCCCACTCAAATCGCGAAACGGCACTTCTGCCCGATGAGCAAATGCCTCCGCAGCATAATATGCACCTAACGGCGACCAATGATGGTCGGTTCTCAAGTAAATATCTTCCTTACGATGTGACTTCAGAAGATTGTAAATACCTATATCCGTAACATTATCAGCAAGTTTGCTGTGAACATTAGCGATGGTGGTCATCTGCGGTTTTGTTGCATCTAGAGCCGTTAAAGGCATATAAAAATCTGTAGCCGTCGGTGCAATCATTGAGTACACCGAAAGCCATGGCATTCGCGCCGCATATTCGTTTACCGTTCGGGCATATTCATCCCCTCCGCCCTCTCCGGCATACGTCAAAAGAGCTCGTAAATCACCCCCGACACCCACCAAAACAATGCCTCGCTGTGCCTTTCGCATCGGCACGTATGGCTCACATGCCGAGATTGCCGGGGAAGTTGACACGATGCTAACCGCATCATTTGCCGTTGAACGATATTGACAAGCACTTTTTATATGAGAGTATACATCGATAAAATTGTCACGAAACGGCCGAGTATCACAAAACCACAATGATATATCACGCATATATTCGCCATTTAACATCCTTGACACAGAAAATGCAGGGAAAACGGCCAGTTCGCGACCTTCCATTTGTGAGATGCGTGGCCGAGGCCAGACATGGAAGACCGACAAACACACGGCAAAGACACTCATTACAGTCAATAAATACAACCGCACACTCAGTTTATTAACGCTGTTGAATGCCGACTCATGTAATTTGTCAACTGTAGACTTCCTCATCTTAGAATCTTGTATATAGGAACGGTGTCGCGGTTGTCTGCATCAAGAAACTTATACAAAGTAAGAGAATCCCGAGCGAAACAAAAACCCTGCTGAAAGCAACAGTCCAAACTCCGGCGACATTGGTACTCGCACATCGGTTTAAAAACAATGCTAATATTGAACTTACAGACGTGCAAAGCATAATCCCGACAACCCATATCCCCAAATAATCCAATATGGACGATATATGCAGATATGTAAAATCAAACCCGGAGATTCCGACAGCAGCCGAAAAAAAGTTCCCGATATCTTTAAAGTCAGTATAAAAGAAAAAAGCCCATCCCGCTATAATCATCACGAGAGAGTAAACACGTGAAAAAATATTGCCCTTTTCCCGGAAAGAACGCGAAAGCGTAATCTTTTCAATAAAAACAAGCAGCCCAAAATATAATCCCCAGGCGGCAAAGTTCCAACTTGCACCATGCCATAGCCCCGTCAGCACCCATACTGTCAATAAGTTGAAGGGCTGACGCCTACGATTTCCTCCCATCGGGATATACACATAATCCCTGAAGAAGCCACCCAACGACATATGCCATCGTCTCCAAAAATCTGTAATGGATACACAGCAATACGGATTATTAAAATTCTCAAACAGATGAAACCCAATACTGCGACTCAGTCCGATTGCCATATCACTATATCCGGAAAAGTCAAAATAAATCTGTAATGCAAAGGCAAGCATGCCAATCCAGGCTCCCCAAAAGTTCATACGGCCACCCTCATCAATCAACAGTTGCGATGCTATTACGGCAAACGTGTCTGCAAGAATAACCTTCTTGCCCAATCCGACTATAAACCTGTATATCCCATCCGACAAATCATTTGTCGTGACATTCCGACTATACAGTTGATGTGCAATCGTGCCATACCGAACAATTGGCCCGGCAATTAATTGCGGGAACATGGAAATATATAACAGAAGATCAAAGAATCGCGTTTGAACAGAGACTTCTTTACGATAGACGTCTGCCAAATAAGTTATAGATTGAAAAATATAAAATGACAAACCTATTGGCAGCCCGACATATTGCATTTCATGTTCAATTCCTACAAGATGCAATGTATCATGCCATAATACCGCATATTTGAAAACCCCGAGTATAGCCAAATTAAAGGATAAACCAATCCACAGCGATACCTTCGGCCAGCGTGAAAAACCGATAAAATATCCTATCCAATAATTGATTATCACACTTATGAGCATCAAAAAAACATATATCGGCTCGCCCCACGCATAAAAAAGTAATGAAAAAATGACCAAGACCCCGTTGCGCCATACACACCGATTGCTACCGACAGTATCGTTTTGTCGGTTCACAAATTTGTCAATACTTCCGGCA
>N._stephensi_709_foregut__coassemble_119_pt1 | contig 31339 bp, 20 predicted proteins | sample N__stephensi_709_foregut__metabat2_low_PE_003 | metagenome-assembled genome bin N | reverse complement strand
GCCGACTTTTTTTGCGTGCAGGAAACCAAATTGCAGGCCGGACAAATTGAAATGGATTTGCCGGGATACAATGGATATTGGAGTTACGCTGAGCGAAAAGGATATTCAGGCACAGCAATATTCACACGTCACGAAGTTTTGTCAGTCAACACACATTTGCCGGGCATCAGTATTGAGGAGGGTAGGATAGTGGCGTTGGAACTTCCGAAGTTATATTTGGTAAATGTTTATACTCCAAATATACAAACCGGATTGGCGCGTGCGCCCTTTCGTCAAGAGTGGGATGATGCTTTCGTTGAATATGTTTCTGCCCTTGACAAAGAGAAGCCTGTGGTCATATGTGGCGATTTCAATGTTGCCCATAAGGAGATTGATTTGAAAAATCCGCAGGCGAATAAAGGTCAGGCAGGATTTTCAGACCAGGAAAGAGACTGTTTCACCAAACTGTTGAGCAGTGGCTTTACCGATACTTTCCGATACTTGCATCCCGAAAAGGAGGAGGCATACACTTGGTGGAGTTACATGAGAAACAGCCGTGCTCGGAATGACGGTTGGCGCATTGATTATTTTTTAGTGTCAAACCGTCTTTCCAAAAGTGTCCTTGATGCCGGTATTGAGACCGACGTAATGGGGTCGGATCATGCGCCGGTTACTTTGACTCTTATGGATTAACCTGCACTGTTTGTCTACGCAAGGATTGGGATTTCTATGTAAGATCCTGTCCCATAATATATATTAATAGCTGACCGCCTCAGCGTTAACATATATTATGGGGCAGGCTCTAAAAAAAATAGTATATTTGCAATATCAGGTCAATAACCTTTTATTGAAATATGCGCAACTATTTTATAAGTTTGATAGCGGCATTGATTTTCAGTGCCGGAGGTGTTTTAGCAGCACAATCTGCCCAACAGCAAACAATATCTCACAGTTTTGTTGCGAAGGACAAGCACTTTCTGTTGGACGATAAGCCCTTTGTCATAAAAGCTGCGGAGTTGCATTATCCGCGAATCCCTGCCGAGTATTGGGAACACAGGATAAAAATGAGCAAGGCATTGGGCATGAATACAATTTGCCTATATGTGTTTTGGAATGCACACGAGGCTCAAGAAGGCGTTTTTGATTTTAGCGGACAAAACGATTTACGAAAATTCATTGAACTGTGTGCCGGCAATGACATGAAAGTAATTCTGCGGCCCGGCCCGTATGTTTGTGCCGAGTGGGAAATGGGAGGTTTGCCATGGTGGCTGTTAAGGAAAAAAGATATAAAACTCAGGGAGAATGACCCGTATTTTCTTGAGCGCGTTGATAAGTTTGAAGCGCAGATTGCAGAACAAGTTGGCGACCTGACTGTTCAAAACGGTGGTCCGATTATTATGATTCAGGTTGAAAATGAATATGGCGCGTATGGGGAAAACAAACTATATATGGAAAATATCCGCAAGATATTACGCAAACACTTTGGCGATGATGTCACACTGTTTCAATGTGACTGGTCCTCAAACTTTGACGTGAATGGCCTTGATGATGTTGTCTGGACCATGAATTTCGGCACAGGTGCCAATGTGCCTGACCAGTTCAAGCGCCTTAGGGAAATGCGTCCTGATGCGCCGCTGATGTGCTCTGAGTTTTGGAGTGGTTGGTTTGATAAGTGGGGTGCGAATCACGAAACCCGAAGTGCCGATGCCATGATTGAGGGTATTGAAGAAATGTTGTCAAAAGATATATCTTTCAGTCTATACATGACACACGGAGGCACAAATTGGGCTCACTGGGCAGGTGCCAACTCACCGGGATTCGCACCGGACGTCACATCATATGACTATGATGCCCCCATTAATGAACAAGGAGCTCCAACGCCTAAATATTGGAAATTGCGACAGGCCTTGAAGAAGTTTTCCAAGGGCAAACCAACTCCACTTCCCGAATCAATAAAAATAATTGAGATTCCTGACTTCCAATTTACGGAAGTTGCCCCGATATTTTTTAATCTGCCGGAAGCCAAGTCAGATGTTGAGATAAAAACTATGGAGGAGTATAATCAGGGCTATGGGAGTATATTATATTCCACCCTGACACCGGCAACCTCGGGCAACGGTGTCCTGACCGTCAATGATGTACACGATTATGCACAAATATTCCTTGATGGTGAGTTCCTTGGAAAACTTGATCGTAGATTGGGTGAAAAGACAATTACATTACCACCACTGCAAGAGGGGCAAAGACTTGATATTTTGGTTGAAGCGATGGGGCGTATCAACTTCGGACGCGCTATAAAAGACTTCAAAGGCATTACCGACAACGTTACCCTGACCGAAACACGTGGTAACCACCACTTTGTTTGTGACCTGAAAAATTGGAACGTATATAATTTGCCGGATGAATATACATTCTATGACACCATGACTTACATCCCCCTCTCTGAAGTCAATGTTACTGAGAAAAGACTGCCGGGGGTATATCGCGGCACATTCAATGTAAAAAAGCCCGGAGACACATATTTGGACTTTGAAAGTTTTGGCAAAGGGCTGGTGTATGTCAACGGGAAGGGAATCGGACGCATTTGGGAGATTGGCCCACAACAAACGCTCTATATGCCGGGTGCTTGGTTAAAGGAAGGTGAAAATGAAATATTGGTGTTTGACATTATCGGACCGAAAGAGGCAAAAAGTAGGGGTGTCAAGACTCCTGTCATTGACAAACTTGGCGTTGACAAACCATCAAAGCATCGCTTGGCGGGTGAACAGTTGAACCTTACAGACGAGACACCGATAATAGCTTCAACATTCCGTGAGGGAAACGGATGGCAAACCGTGAAATTTCCGCATACTGTATCGGGGCGATACATCTGTCTTGAGGCAATTGACGGATTCACCGCAAATAATGAAGCAGCCATAGCCGAATTGTATCTGCTTGATGAGAACGGCAAGCGATTGTCTCGCGAGCAATGGACTGTAAATTATGCTGACAGCGAAGACGTTGACGGGGTAAACTGCGCTGCAGACAAAGTTTATGACCTTCAAGAGTCGACATATTGGAGTACCGGTACACAGATACCTTTCCCTCATTATATTGTTATTGAACTTGGTGATGAGCATAAATTGTCGGGACTTGAATACTTGCCCCGGATGGAAACTGATATCCCGGGTGCCATCAAAAACTTTAAGATATACGTAAAGTCAATGCCGTTTAAATACTAAGCGGAAGGGGCTGCGCATAATTTTGGCACAACCCCTTTCTATAAGTAAGTTGCGAGAATTATTTTACACCATCCTATATACGTCAAATTATAATATAAACTTACTCTTGCAACTTACTTGTCGCTATAACTTACCGACGCGCATGGCTCGTATTGCATTTAGAACAGCAAGTATCATAACCCCCACATCGGCAAAAATTGCCAACCACATATTTACGATGCCGAATACGCTGAGAATCAAACACACGCCTTTGATGCCTAAAGCCATAATGATGTTCTCCCATACAATTTTAAGACATTTGCGTGATATGCGGATTGCTTTGCCGATTTTTAACGGATTGTCATCCATCAGCACCACGTCGGCAGCTTCAATTGCTGCGTCACTGCCCATAGCACCCATTGCAATGCCGATGTCGGCACGGGAAAGTACAGGAGCATCATTGATGCCGTCACCCACAAATGCCGTTTTTCCATCACCTCGGCACTCCCTCATCACCTCCTCAAGTTTATGTACCTTGTCAGCAGGCAATAGTTCGCTGTAAACCTTTGATATCCCAATCTCCCGTGCAGTTTGCCGTGCAACGGCATCCGTGTCTCCGGTAAGCATCACAGTTTGCAATATGCCAATCAGATGAAGGTCATTGATGGCCTGAGCCGATTCTTCTTTCAACACATCACCCAACAGGATGTGTCCCTTGTATTGTCCGTCAACGGCTATATGCACAACCGTTCCCTCTTTGGAGCAATGCAACGGGGTTACCCCTACGCGCCTCATAAGTTTGTCATTGCCAACGGCAACAGATTTGCTATTGAGGCGCGCTGTTACTCCCTCGCCTGAGTATTCTGCAACGTCACTGACAATTCCCGGTTTAATCGATTTACCGTATGCTCGCCGCAGTGAGAGTGCAATCGGATGTGAGGAGACACCCTCAACAGTCGCTGCGATTTCAAGTAACTCAGTCTGCCTTTCAGTGATATTATTATCTCGGCTGTCATGAACAGCGGTGACCTCAAACACCCCTTTGGTGAGCGTGCCGGTCTTGTCAAATACAACACTCTTTACTTTGGAAAGCGTTTCAAGGATGTTCGCGCCCTTTACAAGAATACCCTGACTGCTCGCACCCCCGATACCGGCAAAAAAGGAGAGCGGTATACTGATAACCAAAGCGCATGGACAACTTATCACAAGAAATACCAAAGCACGGTAAATCCATGTCTCAAATGTCGCAAAGTTAAACGGTGCATTGTTAAATACAATGTTGAAGAGGGGAGGCAACAATGCTACCGCCAATGCCCCATAGCATACAATCGGGGTATATACTCGTGCAAATTTTGCAATAAAATCTTCAGATTTTGATTTTCGTGATGCCGAGTCTTCAACAAGTTCAAGAATCTTTGAAACCATTGATTCACCAAAATCCTTCGTAGTTCGGATTCTGAGAATACCGCTAAGGTTGATACTTCCACTGATTGTTTCGTCTCCACGACCGACCTCCTTGGGAAGCGATTCTCCGGTAAGTGCTGAGGTGTCAATAGTAGACGCGCCTTCTTCAATGATGCCGTCAAGAGGGATTTTTTCACCCGGTTTGACAATAATGATGTCTCCCACTTGAACCTCGTCAGGATCAACTTTTATAATCTGCCCGTTGCGCTCAATATTTGCATAGTCAGGGCGAATATCCATTAAAGCCGCAATGTTGCGCCTACTTTTGCCAACAGCATAACTCTGGAAAAACTCACCAATCTGATAGAATAGCATCACGGCAATTGCTTCCAGATAATCACCGCTTTTCTCGCATATTGCAAGGGTAAATGCTCCCACGGTGGCAACCGTCATCAGGAAATTTTCATCAAAAACACGACCATTCAAAATGCCATGCCATGCCTTTGACAAAATATTTGAGCCTATAATAAAGTAGACTATAAGATATAAGGCCAAACGCAACCATCCCGTCACGTCTATAAATTGCAATGCCACAGTAAGAATTGTGGCTATGATGATGCGTGACAACATCTCTTTTTGTTTCTTACTCATGACTCCTGATTTTCCTGATGACAATGCAAAAAGTTAAAAGGGCATTCAAAGAATTTTGAAATCTTTCTCAACCCTTTGTGCTGATGCCAATACCTCCTTCATAACATTATTATGATCGGCATCGTCGTGGAAAAAAACCCTCATTTTCTGTGTCATAAATGATATGGAAACATCCTTTACGCCGTTAACCTTTTTTGCTGCCTGCTCTACAAGATTGGCACAATTGGCACAATCAACCTCAATTTTGAATGTCTTGGTCATTTTTATATTTATTTCTAATTTGTTTGACGTTGCAAAGTAAACAACAAATCTTTGCAACCCGGTTGCATTTTTCTGCCGGGAAATATTAGTAATTTTGTAGCGTAAAAATCAGATATAATAAATAACGTAAGTAATACGTTATTATATAAATAGACATAGAAATGGAATTTATCTATACGCTTATAAATATGGTTTCGGGGATGGCTCCCTACTTGTTGCTTGGATTCCTTATCTCGGGAGTTCTTTATGCGTTTGTTCCGGGATCTTTTTACCGTAACCATCTTTCAAAACCGGGCTTTTGGGCTGTTATAAAAGCCGGCCTGATTGGTGTCCCCCTTCCGCTCTGTTCATGTGGAGTATTGCCGACGGCCGTTTCATTGCGTCGCAATGGAGCATCTCGCGGAGCCTCAACCTCGTTTCTTATTGCAACTCCCCAAACAGGTGTTGACTCTATTGCAGCCACATATTCACTTTTGGGCCCGGCATTCGCCATAATACGGCCGGTCGCCGCTCTCATCACTGCTTTTGCCGGAGGCATGCTTGTTACCCGTCAAGAAAAGTATGACAGTGACAATTGTGATGCCGAGGTTGACACAATTGATGCTCCTGCCTCTGATACATTCTTGGGACGTGTCTGTGATGCGCTGCGTTATGGATTCGTGGATATGATTCAAAATATTGGCAAATGGCTTATAATCGGCCTGCTGATTGCGGCTGCAATTACTGTTTTTGTGCCGGACGGCTTTTTCACCGCGTTTGCCGGTTACCCGTTATTGTCAATGATTACGGTTGTAGTGGTAGCCATACCGATGTACGTTTGTTCCACCGGCTCAATACCAATTGCGTTATCCCTGATGCTTAAGGGGCTGTCACCCGGGGCGGCGTTTGTCCTTTTGATGGCGGGACCCGCAGCCAATTTCGCCTCAATACTGATAGTAAGTAAAACCTTGGGGAAAAAGACTGCGGCCATATATCTTGGTACTATTGTCTTGGGGGCTATATCTATTGGCATGTGTATTGACACATTTATGCCAAGAGACTGGTTCCCTGTTGGTATGACATCTGCTATGGCAACATGTCATGTCAACATTGATATTTTCTCGGGAATCAGTTCGGCAATACTGATTTTACTGTTAATTAACGCTTTAATCCTCAGATACACACATTATAAATCAAAGAATATGGGAAAAGGGCAACTTTCAATCACTGTGAAAGGAATGAGTTGTGGACACTGCAAGGCCATGGTTGAGAAGAACTTGGCAAAATTACCCGGTGTTGAATCAGTTGATGTAGATTTGGTCACAGGGAATACTGTGATACACGGCGATGCAGACACGGCAGCAGTACGTGATGTGATAGAGGAATTAGGATTTGAAGTTGTCTGAGACAGTAACATGGACATTGAACGACTGCTTGACGAAAAAAATGTTAAGCCGACAGCCAACCGCATTCTCGTTGCTCGGGCACTGAGCAAGGTTTCGCATCCCGTGAGTCTTAACGTCCTGGAGGCCGCAATGGAATTCTCAATGGACAAGGTAAGCGTATTTCGCGTACTTGAATTGTTTGCTGAGAAAGATGTGGTACATGTTATTGAAGATGGCAGCCGTTCTGTGAAATATGAACTGTGTGGCAACCCTAATCACCACTCCATAGATGACCAACATGTTCATTTTTATTGCGAGCAGTGCAAAGAAACCTTCTGCTTTGAAACCGTGAAAGTCCCGGTTGTTGAAATGCCGGAAAGTTTTGCACCGCGCGCAATAAACTATATGGTTAAGGGCCGATGCCCTAAATGTAAGGGTTAGGATGCCTTTAGCATACGGAATACGGTGATAACCTTGGGAACCAACTTACGCGGTGTAGCCTTAAAGTTTGATAATAGCACCAGCATAATACTTGCCACACAAACAATAACACCCACACCATAGCACTCCCGTATTGATTCAACAATGCCATATTGGGCTGTGTTGATGTCAAACATGTGTTCAACAATAGCTGCTCCGGCCGCTGACCCCATACCGCAGCGCACAAATCCTATTATCGTTATGTTCATAAAGAAATACGGCCATGGTATTCTTTGTGATAATATATATGTCGCACCGGTTTCCATCATTATCTCGGCAACTGAAAGACAAGATACCGGGATATATAAGAATTCCTTTGGGGTTGCCGAAGTAATCAAGAAATACATTGTTCCCACATATGCCATAAAGAAAATGAAAGTGGCAAAAAGGTACTGACGTACTCCCCATTTTAATTTGATAATAGCATAGAATGCTAAAATGGCACCAAGAATAATGCCCATAAGTTGTGGCCGGTTCAGATCCACGGTATTTAACGAGTCAAATCCCAACACTCCGTTAACAAAGATGGGTTGTACATAGTGAGCCAAGCCTGACAGAACCGTCACAGCAAAAAGGATAACCCACAAAAAGTAGGTTACGCCGAATTTAAAGGCTTGAGCAACAATGAAAGCCGTATCCTTCTTATACAGCATCCATACTACTGACAGTATTGCCAACATGATGAAAACGTATGTGGCACGCCATATTTCAATACTGCTCCACCATTCATAATGTTCGCCATAGTTGAATATATATGCACCGGCCACACAAGTTGCAGTCCATAAAATGTGGCCAATCCAGTCAATGCCTTTCAACGGGACAAACGGGGCACAGCGGTGGTCGGGTTTCATCATAAAATATGTGATGGCATCAATAAAGAGCATCATCACGACAATCACGCAATATATCAGTTTCCAGTTTGTGTCATACTGAATATATGTGGCAATGATGTCGGTGACGCGTATAGCACCGAGCACAAACAGATAGATGATGGGGAGGAATACTCCGAAACTACGCGTTGGAGTCCAGTTAAGTTGCACATTGGAAACACATGCAAACATGCCCATCATTTTGAAATATCCGGCTATCAGGCATACACCGGCAAAGAGCCATGGGAGGTTCACGTAATATGCCAATACTGCACATAACAGACTCCCGGTTGCTGCAACAAACCACATTTGTCGAGTGTAGAAAAAGAACTTCCATCTGAACAGTACGGGGAAGATCATATTCAATCCTATCAGAGAACAATAACTTGCCATAGTTACATCCTCCGACCAAAATGCCAAGTCTCCTTGTATTTGCGTGATTGATGCCAAATAAACCCCACCCGTACATTGAAAAAAGAAGATGAAAACCATCAGCAGCCAAAAGCGAACCGCGTGTGGTACACGATTCTTAAACATTAGCAAACCGGTAAACATCCTCACGGGAGGCATATTATGTGCCATTACTTGACCTTTTTACATTCTACATTCATCCCGGCTCGCAATCTCGCCAAATCTTCTTTTGAATTACTCTTAGTTAATTGAATCTTCACGGGTATGCGTTGTTCCACTTTGACAAAGTTGCCCACTGCATTTTCGTGTGGCTGCCGGGTATATGCAGTTCCTGTTGCAGCCGAAATGTCCGTGATTATTCCACTGTATTTTACGCCGGGAACAGCATCCACCGTTATCTGCATGGTGTCTCCGACGGCCAATTGTGAAGTTTGGCTTTCTTTATAGTTCGCGACAACCCAAACATCGTCCGTCTCAACAATTTCTACCAATGTTTGTCCAGGCTGCACGAGTTGGCCCACTTGGATATTTTTGCGTGAACAATAGCCGTCACACGGTGCGGTAATTATAGTATAGGAAAGGTTTAACTCTGCCAAATTCAAAGTGGCACGAGCCACTTCAATGGCAGCATCGTTTTGTCCCAGACGCACGCGTTGCTCCCCGGCAACTAACGATGTTGATGTGCGCTGACGCTGCAGGGTCTCATATTTCGCTTTCAAAGCATCGCGATTGGCTTTTACGGCATCATATTGCTGCTGTGTCACAGCCTCTTTCGTCAACAGAGCCTCGTAACGCGCAAGGTCAGTATCTGCATTTTCAAGCAAAACCGCGATTTCAGCAATCGCCGCTTCATTGACGGCAACATTACTTTGTGTAGTAGTTATTGACGAGTTCATGGCCGCTTTACCCGTGGAGGCATTGTCAAGGTCGGCGCGTGCCTGAGCCACACGCAGTACAAACTCCGCATTATCAATTACAGCCAACGTGTCACCCTTGTGAACGTATGTGTAATCATCAAACAGCACATCGGTTATAAACCCTTGTACACGACTGTTTACGGGCACTATCAGTCGTTCAACATGGGCATTGTCGGTAAACGTAGTGTTTGAAAAACCCCAAAAGCGCCAAACCACCCATCCAAGGCACAATGCTATAAGTATTATTACACCGGTGTTTTGCAGACGGCGACGTGATTTCTGTTTCATAATCTGCTTAGTTATATAATGTTCCTGAAATATATTTTAATTGATAGTAGGCAAGTATAAGATTTATCCCGGCGTTTACAAGACGCACTTCGGAGTCCAATTTTGCAGTTGAAGCATCCAACATATCGGTGAGGAGTGCCATGTCGTTCTTAAAACGAGTATCCACAACCTCATAATTTTCGTTAGCCAGGCGAACATTCAATAATTCCGTGTCAAGCATTTGGCGCGCCTGCAACATATTGGTATACGCATCGTGTATCCGCCGTGACAGTCCGGCAGCAACGGCCTGACGTGTGTCAGTGATATGGATTTTCTGCAACTTGTTTTGTTCCAATTTTTTGTTGGATGTCCATAATGAAGATAAATTGTATTTGATACTTACTCCGGCATACCATGCATTATAGTTCTTGTTGAGTGCCGGGATTTCAAAGGTAATCGGGCCTGTCAACTGGTCGCCGATTACGATACCTACAGAGGGCAGTCGGGAGGCTTGTATCAGTTTGTTTTCAGTATTATTAATCTGAAGTGTTTTGTCAATGGCATGCAAGTCACTGGAAGACAAGGATGTCAATTGTTGCCAATATTCCTCTGACTCGTTACATTCCGGCTGCGTTGTCTGAATGGGCTCAATGATGTCTGACGCAGACATTCCCAACAATGACACAAGTTTATTGTTAAGGATTGATATAGTATTCTCAACTGATTGCAAATCATACGTCAGAGAGGACAAGCGAAGTTCATATCGAGTGACATCATTCTTCAGAGCCGTACCCTGTGTTTGTCGTTCTTGCATCTGCTGTATAAGTTTACGGGTCAGCGCAATATTCTCCACATATACCTTCTGCAAATTATACATTTTCATAAGATTGAAGTATGCGCTCAGTGCCTCTATGGCTGAGGTTTCGGCTTGCTGAGTAATCCCTGTCTCGGCCAACTCTGACTGTAATTTGGCAAGTTCAATACCCACCGTAATCGCACCACCTTGATATACAGGCTGGTAAAGGTTAACGCTGAGAGTGTTGCCAAAGTGCGGCAACTTATCACGCATTGCATTGCCAAAGTCGCGGTCAAGCACTGTGCCATCTCCCAAATAATTCAAATCAAGCGACATTGACACGTCAGGCAATTTTGCACTTTCGGCAATCTTTATTCCTTGACGTGCAATTTGATATCCGCTTTGTGCAGCACGTACATCGGCATTGTTCGTCGCAATCCTTTCAAGCACCGAATCAACGCCCATAGTAACCTTCCGGGCAGCAACATTGTTGATAATACCGAACAACAATCCTGCCACAAGAAGTATCTTCTTGGACATAATTTGATAAATTTTTTGTTAAAATTACGAAGGATTAAACACGTTGCTTCTCAACGCACCATCTCGGTGATCATGAGAATGAAAACAGGCATGAAGCCCTCTGACAGACCTTTAGATTTGCAGGATGGCAACAGCAGCATAGCGCAGCCTGCTCAACAGATAATGTGATGGTAATGACTCTTTTTTTATGTAAGAATATGCCATAGGTTTTCACACACTGTATGCGTGTTTTTCGGCTGCAAAGATAGTAATTTTATGGGAATCTGTTGCATGGGATAAGTCGAGATTCCATTCTAAATCAAATTTTATTAAATTTGCATTCCATCATTGACCATGATAAGAGTATTTCTAATTAACATGAAAACTATTAAGAATCAAGAGTTTGGTGGCGAAAGGCCGTTGTATGATCAGCACGGATTAAGTCTTGAGAACGTAACTGTGCATGTCGGAGAGTCAAGTATAAAGGAGGGTTCAGACATCTTTGCAGAACATTGTACATTTGAGGGTAAATATGTGTTTTGGGAAGTGACAAATTTTACGGTTAAGGATTGTTACTTTGCCGAAAGTGCACGCTCAAGTTTGTGGTATGCACACAATTGCAGAATGATTGATTGCCGGGTAGACGCACCCAAGATGTTCCGGCGTATGGAAAATATCTATGTTGAGAACACTGACTTTCCCAATGGCGAACAGACATTCTGGGATTGCAGGGATATTGAACTGCATAATGTCCATATAGACAATTGTGACTATGTGTTTATGCACTGTGAAAATATTCTTATTGAAAATTACCGTCAAAACGGAAACTACGGCTTCCAGTATGCAAAAAATGTTGAAATACACAATGCCGTTATAAATTCAAAAGACGCACTGTGGGAGGCTGAAAACGTTGTGATATATGATTCTGAGATAAACGGTGAATACTTGGGATGGTACGGGAAAAATCTGAAATTTGTCCGTTGTCATTTCACCGGTGAGCAATTGCTGTGCTATGTTGACGGCCTTGTATTGGAAGATTGCACTTTTGGCGAGGATGCAAATCTGTTGTTTGAGTATTCAACAGTCAATGGAAACATTAAAGGAAACGTCACAAGCATAAAGAATCCCAAAGCCGGAGACTTGATTATTGATGGTAAGGTTGGCGAATTGATTATTGACGATAACATTAAAGAACCGGGAAATTGCAAAATTACGACTTTAACAAAATAACTGAAAGAAGGTATACTGACTCATACAAGTGGGATACACCTGAAGCGGAGGATGTTATCCCCATGTGGGTTGCAGACATGGACTTCAAAACCGCACCCTGCATTATTGACGCACTGAGAAAGCGGGTAGAACATGGAATTTTTGGATATACGAAGGTGCCACGGCAATATTATGCCGATGTTGTAAAGTGGTTTCACCAACGCCACGGATGGCTGATTAACCCCGAACATATAATATATACGACAGGGGTTGTCCCGGCCTTGTCGGCTGTCATAAAGGCTCTGACCCGGCCGGGCAACAGGATTATAGTGCAGACACCTGCATATAATTGCTTCTTTTCATCAATCCGCAATAATGGATGTGTCCTGTACGACAACGAGTTGCTTTATGGCACTGACGGGCGATATACAATTGATTTTGATGATCTTGAACGTAAAGCCGCCCACCCGGATACAACGCTGATGTTGCTTTGTAATCCGCATAATCCCGCCGGACGAGTGTGGACATACGATGAGTTAAGCCGCATAGCCCGGATATGTCTGCGCCACAATGTAACCGTTGTTTCTGACGAGATTCATTGTGACCTTACATTCCGAGGACATCGCTACACGCCATTCGCATTGCCGGCTCAAGAAATCGGAACTAAATTTGTAGTGTGCAATGCCCCGAGCAAGTCGTTCAACATTGCGGGGCTGCAAATAGCCAATATCATTGCAGATGATGACGAAATGCGCCGTCGCATAGACAGGGCTATTAATGACAATGAGGTTTGTGATGTCAACCCTTTTGGCGTAGTCGCCTTGATGGCAGCCTACAACCGGGGAGGGGAATGGCTGGATGCTTTGCGGGAATATCTGTGGAATAATTATGAGACAGCAAGATGTTATTTGAATGAAAACTTGCCTGGTTTTACGATTACGCCATTGGAGGGTACATACCTGATGTGGATAAATTGTGCTGTTACAGGCAAAAGCAGCGATGAATTATGTCATTTGCTGGAGACTGAGGGAAAAGTGATGCTCAGCCCGGGATCAATTTATGGCAAAGGCGGAGAGGATTTTCTGCGCCTTAATCTCGCTTACCCCGAGTCAGTCTTGAAGGAAGGATTACATCGTATAGTGAGGATTCTTTCCAAATTGCGTAAAAAGGGATGAGTCTCAAAAGCCGGGATACTTTACTGTCCATGATTAGGGACGGAAAGACAATGTCGTTACGTCAGCAATTGAGACTAACGGCAGTGTTAAGTCTGCCCGCCATAGTCGCTCAGGTATCAACTATCATTATGCAGTATATTGATGCTGCAATGGTCGGTTCATTGGGAGCCGAGGCATCGGCATCAATTGGTCTTATGTCCACCTCAACCTGGCTATTTTGGGGACTTTGTTCATCGGCCGCCATGGGATTCTCGGTGCAAGTTGCCAATCGCATAGGAGCGAACAATAAGGATGAGGCTCAAGAGGTTTTGAAACAGTCTTTGTTGCCCTCATTGCTATTCAGCGCAATACTGTGTTTTGTCGGGATGGGTATCAGCGGAATGCTCCCCGTGTGGCTTGGTGCCGAGCCTGTGATTGCCGGCCCGGCCACGTCATATTTCCTGATATTCGCAGCATCTCTACCGATGTTGCAAATTAACTTCCTGGCCGGGGCAATGCTTAGGTGCAGTGGGAATACTCTTTTCCCGGGACTTGTGAATGTGGCGATGTGTGTGCTTGATGTTATCTTCAACGCACTGCTCATTTTCCCTACAAGAGATGTAACATTGCTCGGTCAGACTGTTTTAATGCCGGGAGCGGGAATGGGTGTCTCAGGAGCCGCATTAGGCACAGCCTTGGCCGAACTGTGTGCCGGCGCGGTGATGCTGCTGTACCTTTGGTTCAAGAATAAGGAATTAAACCTGAAAGGAAACAGGTCTCGAATGATACCCACACGTGTGCGGCTTAGGCGTGCGGTGCATATCGCTGCACCACTATGTGCCGAACACTTGTTGCTATGTAGTGCACAAGTTCTGATTACGGCTATTGTTGCGCCGCTGGGGACAGTAGCCATTGCTGCAAATGCCTTTGCCGTTACTGCTGAGAGTTTTTGCTATATGCCGGGTTATGGCATTTGTGAGGCAGCCACAACCCTTGTAGGCCAAAGCCTTGGTGCTTCCCGGGAAAAGTTGGCTCGCAGTTTTGCTAACATTACAGTTCTTTCAGGCATTGTCGTTATGACGTTAATGGGAGGATTGATGTACTTTGCCGCGCCGCTTATGATGGGTATTATTTCGCCGGTATTTGAGATTGTTAATGCCGGTGTCAGTGTACTGAGGATAGAGGCATTTGCCGAACCGATGTTCGCGGCTTCAATTGTGGCATACGGCGTTTTTATCGGTGCCGGTGACACATTGATTCCAAGTTGTATGAATCTCGGTTCAATCTGGATTGTCCGACTTACTTTGGCAGCGTTGCTGGCTCCTGTAATGGGGCTTAAAGGTGTCTGGATTGCCATGGCTGTGGAATTGTGTTTCAGGGGGCTGATTTTTCTGTGGAGGCTAAAGACAAATTATTGGATGCACACAAACAAGAGAGTGTTCCATTCCTGAGTGTAAAATCAGTACGAATTTTTTCGTTTAATTTTGAAACTAAATGACAAGTGGCGGAGTCTAACTGTCAGTTTCAAAATTATAAATAACAATTGTGACAACGCTATCCATTCCATTACCCTCATTTTGGGGAATATCATTTCGTAAACTTTATGAAGCCTTCAGGTGGCTTTCTGAGAATAAGTCATGTCACCGCACTCATAAATATGACGAACATGTCGGAGATGAATCTGCTTTTTTGAATCTCCTGGCGAAAGAAAAAGACATAATAGCCAAGATATGTTTTTCATATTCCGGAACTGTGGCTGAATATGATGACCTGATGCAAGATGCGCTGATTAACATCTGGCGCGGAATGAAGTCTTTTAAAGGTGAGTGCGCACCCCGAACATGGGTGTATCGTGTTACTATTAATTCATGTCTGTCTTCCATACGCAAACAGGCACGACACAACCATGCAGATATTGAAGGGCTGTATGGCTTGGTTGATCCCGAGGAGAATGACAGGGAGGCTTTGGAACTTCTTTATCACGTCATTTCAGAACTTGACAGTCAGGATAAGCCTATTATTATGATGTGGCTTGATGAAATGAATTATGACGAGATTGCTGCAATTATGGGACTGAACCGCAACACAGTTGCCACACGACTGCGCCGAATCAAGGAGAAAATTATTGTTAAATACAAAAAAAGAGTTTGAGTTATGAAAAATGCTGATGTCAATTTGGAACAATTAAAAAAGAATTGGATAGAGATGGGATATATTTTAGGCATGAGCCTTCCATCAACATCTTCCGTAAATATGGATAAACAAAAAACCACACTGGACAAGATGCGCAGGCGTTATCTCCTCATCGGAATCTGTGTCCTCTTTTGGTCTGTAATGATGTTCCCAATATGGTTTTATATTGACTTTTTACCGGCGGCGTATGTGCTCCCCGTTGCATTGTCTTATACTGTAATGATGGTTGGCTTCGGTACGATGATTTTGTTAATAAGAAACAGAGTGGGGCAGATAAATACTCTGGAGATGTCGGTGGACGAAGTGCGTAAAATGTCCTTACAATGTAAAAAGAGACATTTGCAGTTTGTAATGATAGGCTTGCCTACGGCAATAATTTGGGTTATTTTTTTTATCTTCGCTACACTTCAGTCGCAGTATAATGTCGTTGACGCTGTGATTGTCGGTGGGCTGTTTGGCGGAATTTTAGGTATAACGGCTTTTCGCAAATTCATGAAAGATTATCGAAGCCTGTCAGAGTGATTTACACCTATCGAGGTTTATCATACACTATGTGACATTGCATATTCAGTCATCCCAAGAAAGCAGACGCCGGGAATCATAATCCCCGGCGTCTGTCAATTAGTTTATGGTATTGGTTCACCATGGGCGTCCTGACCCTGAACCTTTTAATGTTGCGGTAACGTTGGATGAACTGCTGCCGTTGGTAAATGTGTATTTAGTGCCGGATGTCATGCCGGGGCATGTAATCAGTATTGAGGTACTTCCACCCATTCCGCCGGGTCGGTTACCACCGCTACTGCTGCTTGAACGGTAGTCAGAGGGTACGGTGAATGTGGCTAAGATATTATTAGAGTCCTTGAGGGTAATAGTGTTTCCGGCTGATGCTGTTGCGCTGGTCGTAATATATGCTTGGGTTGACTCACTGCTCGTCGGAGTTGAGTTGCCCCCCCCCACTGCCAACAATGTACCATCGGTAAAGATTACGGTATATCCTTGTTCCTCATTGGCATCAATTCCACATTCCGGTTGCTGCGCTCCGAAAGCCGTGACGTAACCACCTTGCATGTAGAGATTGCCGTTTGAGTCAAGTCCGTCATTATTGGTTGAAATTACATCAATGTTTCCACCCTTGATATACATGTGGCTTGATGAGTTGATGGCATCATCGTATGAACGTACTTTAATGTTGCCGCCTGTGACAGTAAGCGTACCTTTGCTTTCAATACCCTCACCGCCATTGCCGGTGGTGGTAACATCAATATCACCTCCGTTGATTATAACTTCAGTATCAGCCTTCACCCCTTTTGGCGATGATTTAGCATCACTGTCAAGGCGATCCGTGTTGCCCGTATACCCGTCATATTCGGTGTTGTTAACGTATGCGAATATGCCGCCACTCGTTGCAATAGTCAATTCTCCGTCATTCACCGTGAGTGTGCCGTCACAGTTGATTCCTTTACCGCCACTGCCGCTAGCCTTTAGCGAGAGTACTCCTCCGTCAATAATTACATCTGCATCTGCACCCAAACATGCCGCAGCCTTCGTTTTGCTCTTGGCACTGTCCCATTTGCCTTTGCCCGAAGAGGTAATATCTATGTTGCCATTCGTAACGTGAATATTCCCTTCGGCCTTAATGCCTTTGGTTGCTGTTCCGCTGACAGAGATGTTGAGTTTACCTCCGGCAACCGTTACTGTGCCGGTATCCTCCGTCTCTCTGTTTTCGCTGTCCTTATAGTCGGTTTGGATGCCATCATCTCCGCTACCGCTGATGTTCACCTCGCCGCTCTCAAGCAGAAAGTATTGCGAGCAGTTGATGCCATCTTTCACCGCACCCAAAACGTTAATTGTACAGTTCTTGACTTCAATATACTCTTTGGCATATATTGCGTGAGCGGTATTGCCGGTTATGCTCAGCGTTCCCTTCCCCTTGAACTCAAGATGGCCTTTGCAGACTATTGCGCCCTTTTGAGTGCCGTCGGCACCATCTCTAAGGATATTGACAGTCTCTTTTTTGACACTTAAAGCAATGCGTTTACCGTTTTGAATATCTAAAACAGCACCCGTGGGATTTACCAGTGCCAAACCGTTAAGTTCCAGAGTAGCCTTATATGATCCCGTCATATTGAATGATCCGTTATCTGACTCGCCTGACAACGTGTAGGTAATTTCGCCGCATGTAGTTTCGGAGACATCTGCTGACTGCGTAACAGCAACATGCGCTCCCGACACAGACACATCAACATAATCCGCGATGTTTCCGGCAATTTTTACAGTGGCTGCGTCCCCATTATAAATGATGTTTACAGTGTTGTCAACAACATCAGATTTGTCAACATAAATGCTTGAAATATCTTGAATTGCAAAACTCTTGCTACCAATCAGTACACTTGCCCCGTTATCTTGAAATGATACTTCGCCAACTTTTGCAACCGGGTAGGCGTACGTGGTTTGTCCTACCTGAAAGTTCATGGTCTGTGCAAAAGTCACAACCGCAGCAGACAGTAAGGAGGTTGATATTATACTTCTTTTCATTTTACTATAAATTTGCCGGTTGTGTCCTGCTCTTTAAAAATATATACTCCCTTGGGCAGTCGGATTTGTGCCTCCTCGACCGAATTAAATATCCCTGCTTGTTTGCCGGTCGGAGTAAAGACTGCAACTTGGCCTTCATCGGCCGTTGTGATTGTCTCAATTGACGTTTCAAGGTTTGAGAAGAAGAATGACGCCATGTCGGCAGTGTTAAAAATTGACTGCCCGGAAATGTATTTGACTTTTATCTGCCCGCCGTCAAATGTAATGCGCATACCGTCACACGGTAGTACCGTCTTTTCTCCGTCTTTCCCTACGAAAGTTACTGCAGTGTAATCATCTGCCATTGCGACATTCGCAACGGTTAACATTGCAGCAAATGCCATCAGGAAGGGTCGGCCTTTCCCGAATTTAAATTTTGTCATCGTGTAATTTTAATTGTTGATATTGATTCCTTTGTTGCTACGCTTACAATATAGACACCCTGAGTCAATGATGACAAAGAGATATTTGCCTCTAATCCGGCTGTCACTGACGACACTGTTTGTGTCATTACATTCTTGCCCAGAATATTGTAGACTGAAATTGTTGCCACCGGGGCAGCACGGTCAAATATAATATTGAGATTCTCCCCGTTTAAATTTATTTGTGCTTTTGATGATGTCAACGTCTCTATGCCGTTTGCATCAGCGAGTTTCAAACACTCTTTCAAGCCGGCCATGGCATCCAATTTGCCCCAACCCCAATCATTGCTGCCTTGCGTCAAATCACCGGTAAATTCATCGGCTCGAGATGTTTTCTGCACGACATCCGCCAATTCCTCGGGAGTAAGTTCGGGATATGCCTGCAACCACGTCGCTGTAACGCCGGCAACAAGGGGTGAGGACATGGATGTACCCTGCATATATCCGTAACTCATCCAACGTCCGTCTTTCTCGTATGAATGTGAAAGCGTGCTTGCTGAAACAGCATTAACCGATACGGCAGATATTATGAAGCATCCGGGGGCGGCAACTTGCGGCTTCATGCGCCCGTCGGCTGTCGGCCCGTAATTGGAGAATGAACTGATTGCACCGACAGTTTCATCCAGCGTATTTGTCCCCGTTTCGCCGTACAGCGTGTAGTCCTTACGCGTTGTATATGCGCCCACGGTCAAAATTCGCTTTGATGTACCGCCCAATTCAGCGATTGTTGAGCCGTTGGCATCAGAATATCCTTCAACATCCTTGCCGGAAAGCCCGAGATAAACATTATCTCCCCAAATATCAACTTGTCCTGCTGTCTTGGGTGTGACTTCAATGGCTACTGCATAGTTGGTGCGGAATGCTGTCACTTCGGATGTCATAACGATATGCGGCTTCAAGTTAAGCGGATTCGCTTTTTCAACAGCCACGGTGAATGTGCCGCTCACATTACGTCCTAATGACACCGTTGTCGCATCTTCCTCGGCGGGATAGATAACCACGCGGTCTGACACCTCGCCGGTGTGGGTATTAACAGTTGTCAGGGCAACCTCAAAATCCTGGTCGGCAGAACCCCAAACTTCAATGTCACCGCCAACATTCATCTTGTTAACACTCTTCAAGTAATTAACGAATGTGCGCAGTGGGGCATCCTCCTCAGAGGTAAATGTGTGCGTAACATGGAATTTTGATGCACGGTCATTGCCGGCAGAGCCGACTATGAGACGTCCCGGGCCCTGCATTTCATCAATCAATCTGTCAAATGATGAGGTGCCGTCATGAGGCCCGGCATGCGTGCCAAGGCTGAGGTTGACAACACAGGGTTTGCCAACTGACTCGGCATAATCAAATATGTATGCGACACCTTCGGCAATGGCAACGTTGTCGTTGCTTTGCGAATCCATACTCACCAAAACGATGTCAGCGTCGGGTGCTGCTCCTTGAAACACGCCGTCAAAGGCTGCATCTGAGGCTGCCGCTATTCCGGCCACATGTGTGCCGTGGGTATTGTTGCGTATGTCGCCCTCAGCAGCAATAATTTCTTCGGGGGTGGTTAATTCAACACCGTAACCGAAGCGTTGTGGTGAGTGGAATGTCTCATCGGGAAGTGTAGTCTGTTCCCACACACGTTTTATGCGCAAGTTACCGTCTTTGTCCCGAAATGCAGCATGGTTATAGTCAAACCCTGCATCAACAATTCCGACAACAACACCTTGCCCGGTATATCCTTGCGATAAACCTACACCGCTTTTTACAGCATCTGCGCCAACTTCCGGTATTGCTCTGTCAAGTTGTTGCGTTACGCTTGAGGATATTTGTATATACTCAATGCCGGGAATCTCACGTATCTGTTTTATGGCCGAAATCGGGATACGCGCAGTTGCAATATTTCCGGCAACCATAATGACACTTCCGCCAACTGCCGTAATATCATCACGATTAAATACCGTGGGGTCAACAGTGAGAAAAGCGGAAACCATACGTGCCTCAGCCGCAGTTGATGCCTTTTTCATTGCAATAAGCGCCGACGGAGACAGTGTGACTGCCTGAGACACTGCCGGCACTGCAGCCATAAGCCACAGTGCCGAAGCAATATTGAGTGTTGATAATTTCATTATTTAACAATAAGTTTTTTTACGATAAAGTTTCCGCCTTTGTTGACGCGCACTACGTATGCGCCCGGGAGCAAAGTTGTATCGGTGTTGAGGCTAATGCCACGCAGATTGTAGAGTTCCACGTTGTCATATTCGCCGACAACCGTCAGATGCCCGCCTGAAACGTAAACATCAATGTTTTCAACCTCAGCGGCTGAGAGGCCAACCTCAAGGTGTGTCATGCCGGCCTGCTCATGGCTCTCGCCAAGTTTTACTTCAATGGCATTGTATATTGCATGGCCGGCAATATCATCGCCGCCAAGGGCTCCGACGTAGGCAACCAACTTCATGTTTTCGGGAACAACGTCGTGGTAATAGCGTGCGCGGTTGGCCTCGGTCATCTCGGTATTTGCCCAATAGTCTGAAAAAATTGATTCGGGGAGGGTAAATGTGTATTCCCAAACATATTCGCCGGCAGTTACACATGCACGACTTGGCAGCATTTTGCCCCAGGCATTGTCGGTAAGAGTGCCACGGAACACATTGTTATGGATGTAGCCTGACCCGGCTCCGCTCTGTGTGCCTTCAAGACCGTCCTGCAACAATACCACATTGAACACGTTGGTGTTTGTTGGCAGGTCGTTATGGGCGACTGTCTTGAAGTATATTTTAACCTCGCGAGTGTCTTTATCAAATGATGTATCAAGCCTCAAAGATACATAGGGCTGGGTTTCCTGTATTATGTCATAGGCCTTTTGGAATGTGCTGACAGATGGCCCCCAAACCGGGTAGGCTGATATTGAGGGGAATAGGGTGCGGTTCATCATCGCTGCCGGAGCATACGTGGAGGTCTTGCCGTAGAAGAAAGTATAGTCATAGTCCGCATCCATACTGAAGTAGTCAGGCTGATACCCGGAATGGTGCATAACTTCAATTACAGCACCTTCCGGCACTGTCTCAACCCACTTGTTCAACTCGGCATGTCCTGACGGGCAGTTGCTGCATGTTTGCCCCGTAAAGCCTTCAACCAATACTGTACGCTCCATCTCACGGGGATAGAAACAGATATTGCCCACAAAGGTGTTGTCCGCAGCATCAAAATCATTGCCGTTATTTATATTGACAATCTCCAGACTTAGTGATTGCATCCCCTGGGTGGTGGAGGTGTATTCGTCAAGGACGAAGTCAAAATTTGACGCGGGGGTGATGTCAAGGCCGGTGTAATGCTTTGTTACAGGAGCACTGTCGCCTACCGAAACCTTCAGGTCAAATGATGTGATTTTCTCTGAGCCGAAGTTGTAAATTTGTCCGGCAAAAGAGTAGGGAGTGTTGGCCTTGTAAAAGCCGTCGGTGTTGAGAGGTTTTATGATTGCATCGGTTATGGTCGGTGCGCCATCAATGTTTACGCGTATGTTGGCGCAACCAAAACCGAGGTCGGCAATGTCAACCCATTCGTTGCCGCTGAGCGCATATCCGGTTGCCGGGATGGCAAGATTGCCATCGTGCATCAACATTGACGTGGCGGCAGAAACCTCACCCTGATACCCGATGTACAGTTCGGACTCTTCGCCGGTGATGGTATAAGGCTTTGCAAAGGTATATTCATCCCACTGTAACGCTCGCGTTATTGTGTGCGACTCTTCAACAACGCGGTCAATCGGTGTAGTGCCTATAAACAGTTTTATATCGCCGCTTGTCGTACGACTTGAACCGAAACTTGCCGATATTGATGTTATGGTACATCCCTTTAATGCAGCGAGTTTTTCATGCGAGATGCGCATGGCAAGTCCCTGCGACGTGCCACCGCCTACACGGAACATGTTGTCGCGCTCACAACTGCCCGATGAGTATCCGAATTGTGTCGCACCGGCTGTCACAGACACGGCGGCAATCAAAACAATCCCTAAAAAGGTTCGTATGACTTTCATAATGAAGAAATGTGAAAATGATAGTTTCTTATTGTTCTTGGTATTGTTATAATAACCAAGTGCAAATATAATAGTTTTTTGGCAAAAAAATGTTGCAAAGATGTGAAAATGTCACATAAATGTGTTAACTATTATTGGATTTAAGATTTTTTTATGTATCTTTGTGCAGATAAAATGCCATTCTTTTGACAATATAACATATTGGAATCTATGCCATGCTTTTTTGAAAGAATGAAATTTAATGTAAATGAGAAATTAACCACAATATTATCATGTTTAAAATTAAACCGATTGCATTAAGCGCGTTGTTGGCATTGCCTGCCTTGCAAGACGCAAATGCTGAGAACATCATTCTGACTACACCACAAAATTTTCAGGTGGTGGCCATGTCGCCTAACTGCAAATGGGCGTGTGGTGTGTTTATAGGCGCGGGTGATACTTCCGCGTCTTTCCGTTGGAATCTTGAGACCGGAAAGGTTGAGATTTTAGGAGCCGGCGAGGAGTCAATGGCATGGGGTGTCGCCAATGACGGAACAGTCTCGGGTAACTTTGCCAATAAGGGGTTGCTGCCTTATGGCAATCCGATTCAGTCGGTAGGTGTTGCTCGCGGCACTCAATGGGAAGCCCTGGAGATACCTGCGGATGCCGACCCGGATTCGGAAGGATTGGGTTACGCCATTACCCCGGACGGTCGCGGTGTCACTGGAACAGTGCTTATGAACGGCATCTACACTCCCGTCATCTGGCGTGACGGCAAAGTATATAAAGTCTTCAAAACGGCCAAACACTCAATGTCATATTGCATATCGCCCGATGGCGAGGCTGTTGCCGGATGGTCATACGGCCCCGTACACAGCAACCGTGCAGCCACATATTGGGCTCCTGACGGCACAATGAAGATGCTGCTTGATTCGCCGCAATGGAGCGAGACAATGTTTAACTCGGTTAATGCGTTCTCTCCTGACGGTAAAACTTTACTATACTGGGGCGGATGGGATCCCGTTACCGATGAAAACGGAAACTATGTTGAGAATTACCTCTATGCCCTCTATGATATTGAGAGCGACACTCGCACCAAAATTAAAGCACCGTCTGTAAGTTCAAGCATGACGTTCTATTCAATGACCAACTCCGGGCTTTTGGTAGGATCAGATCAGGACCGCGGCTTTCTGTACAAGGATGGCGAAGGCATCTATATTGACGATTATTTGCAGCAGCGCGGCGTTGACCTCACAAATTATTCCGACTTCTACGTAAGCGAAAGTGGCAATACCCAACTGCCGATTTTCCGCATACAGAATGTGTCGGATGACGCCAACACTTTCATCTTTATTTTCTATGACAAGGAGGGTGTGCTGCGTTCAATGTGTCTGAAGATTGACCGGGATCTAACAGCCGTTCCCCCTATAGCATTCACCGCCGAGCGCATGAAAGGCATCAACACTGTTGCCCTGAACTGGATGGCTCCGCTTGAGGCTAAAGGTATTCGCGGTTACAATATCTATCGTGATGATAAAAAACTCAACGGCCTGCTGCCCTTGAACCGCCTTTATTATTATGATGCGAACCTCGCCGAGGGCACATATAAATATAAGGTGGCTGCTGTAAACGCTGCCGGCATCGAAACATTCGCCGAGGAGATGGAAGTAACGGTTGCCAACGAAGGGCTTGCCGCACCGATGGCTCTGTTCGCACGCCAAAAGGGCATTAATGACGCCCAACTCTCATGGGTTGCCCCGGAGAATAATATGACACACATACGCTATTACAATCCGGAATCAACGGCATTAGAGGCTCTGAATGTTTACATGCCGGTTGAGATGGAGGTTGCCGTGAAGTACGATAAAAACGACCTCGCACAATATGCCGGGGCAAAAGTTAAGGAGGTGTCTTTCATCCCGATGGGCGAACAAGACGCTTGGACACTGGTATTCTATACCCGTAATGCTGACGGCTCGCTTGTGGAACTTGCCAAACAGACAGTCAGCCAAACTTTGAACTATCGCGTGCCCAATACCGTTGTTCTTGACACACCACTGTCATTGCCCGACGGCGATTTGTACATGGCTCTGAGGGTGATGGTATCATCAGAGGGTGGTGGCGTAATTGCTGCCGACAATTTTGTGTCACGTCCCGGATACAGCGACTTGCTGCGTCAGACTTCCGAGGCTGATTTCTACTCGGCATTTGAATCATCCGCCGCAAACGCAACGAGCGTCACTTACAACTCATGGGCACTTGACATGGTTCTTGAAGTCCCCGGATATGATGCCGCAAACGATGTAGTTGACCACTATAATATATATGTGGGTGACGAAAAGGCTGCCGAAGCAACAACAACCGAGGCACTTCTCACTGCGCTTGAAGACGGAACTCACCGTATCGGTGTAGAGGCTGTCTACAAAAACGGCACTCCCTCAACAATCGTTGAGCGCACCCTTGACATTGTCGCCAAACATGAGGCTGTCGAAAACGTCAATGTTGATGTAGCCGTTAATGACGGCAATGCTACGGTAAATGCAACCTGGCAAGAACCCCTTAACCGTGACAATCTCACGCTGCGCTATGACGAGGATGAAACCCCGACATACGGTGTCAACGGTGTTAACAATGCCGTTATTATCGGTTGTGAATACACTGCCGACATGCTGAAAGGCTACAAGGGTTACAAACTCGAGTCTGTCGCTTTCTATCCCCTGAGTGATGCCATCTACACCATTGGCGTATATGAGGACGGTAAAATCCTCAGTGAGCAAGAGGTATCCGACTTTACCCCTAATGCGTGGTGCACCGTTGTTCTTGAAGACGATATTTTCATCAAGGAAAATGCGGATTATCGCGTGGTAGTTGATGCTTTTGACGCCGAACCCGGTAAACCCATCTTCGGTTTGGGCAGCCATATCGCATTCCCCTATCGCAGTGACCTTTATTCAGTTGACGGTGGAAGCACCTACAACAGCTATATGTATGAGACCGGGCGCAACGCCGGCTGGCTGATGAAGACAAATCTTGTTGAGGTTGACGGCACAACAGTCAAGCCTGAAGGTTATGATGTCCTCATTGACGGCCTTGTCAAGAACGACACACATTTGTCAGAACCCAAATTCTCGTTTGAGATGGGTGCCGTTGACAACAACCTGCACAGCATCATTGTCAACACGTATTATGAGGGTCTCACCGATGCAGTCAAGGGCGCACGAAGCACCTTCCACATCAATACATCAGGCATTGACGGTACCGTAATCGCTACCATTGACCTGCATCAATATGCCGACAAACTTGTGGCTGAAGGTGATGGTGTCAAAGCCATTATGCTCGTTGGGACTGATGGCAAGGTGATTGCTCGCGCCGAGGGCAACACCCTTGACATTGTTGACATTGCAGGCGGCATCTACATTGTTAAGATTGAGGCTACCGGAGCAAGCGTCACACGCAAAATCTCAATTGTGAAGTAATAACAATTACCTTTTATGATACCTTTTATGAAAAAACATTCTTCAACTACAAGCGCAATGCGGCGCGGCTCGTGGCTCACACGGCTAATGCTGCTGGCGCTTATGCTGGTGGGGATAGGTTCATCGGCAAGTGCCGTCCCGTCATTGACGGGGTTCAACCACGAGTCAGGCGAACTGTTCTTCCCCATCACGAGTGACACCATCAAGGTGTACTATGATGAGCCGGTTGTGAAAACATACTGGGCTCTTGAGCAAGATGGACAAACTGTACTGGAAGGTACTTGCACAGGCAAGGATCAAAACCAGCCGTACGCCACCATTGCTATGAAAACCGCTCTATACAATGCAATACAAAATAAAACGGTTGCATTGGGTAAGGCAACCTTGAAAATTACAAAAGTTGAGTATGACGGCGACTTGGTTGCTGAAAATCTCGGCTCAATTGAGTGGAACATTACTGATGCTCCTCTCTGTAATGCAATGAACCCATATCCTGTACCCGAGGATAAAACCATTACTGAAGTTAAATCAAACACGACTTGTAGTTATCAGGCCCCGACCGGCTCTCACTTTGGCGCAGGATACCAGATTAAGCAAGTTAAGGCTCGTATCATCCAAAATGGGAATGTCCTTGACGATGAAGTGCTGTTTGAGGGTAAAATCAGCGTCTCCTCAGGTAAATATACTTACTCTGCTTCTGCTAAAATTACGGAATTACCCGTATGGGACAAGATTGATGCCGGGGTTTTTGAAATCCAATTTTATGAGGTAACATATATCTCACAAGTTGATGACCAGGAAAAAACTCTGAATGTGCAGCCCGCACTTCCCGCGAAATGGTTGACCAGTGCATATCAAGTTTATAAGGGTGTTGCAATTACTTATGGCAGGAAGACGGCTCCCGCAACAAGCCAGATTGTTGAGGAAAGCCTGCCCGAACGCACCGGCGAAATCCTCTCATACTATCCCGCTGACGGAACGGAAGGTGTCCTCACATACAAGGCTAACGTTGCCATTGACCCCACCAACCTCAAGGCTGAGTTCAGTTACGGCAACATGGATATACCGTTCACAAAGAGTCTACCCATATCAGTCAGTGATGACGGCTTGACCATGACGATTGACCTTCGTGGGATGCTCAACAACAGAACTGCAATCACCGGAGGGTATGAGTTTAAAGATGACAATGGCAATCCCACATCAGGGCCAACTCAAATCAGCATTGAAGTTACCGGCCTGAATGCTGTTGGCGGCGGCGGCCTTTGCACAATATGGCAATCGCCTGATGGCAGCGTCAAAGTTGCTCAATATGGAAAGATGTGGCGTACATATGCCTATAATGACATAACTTTCAGCACTCCCAAATTGGCAACGGCACAGTTCTATGACAATGCTAATCCTACGGTAAAGACCGATGCTATCATTGCCTCAAGCAACACTGTTGATTTGACAGTTGACGGCGACGATGTCATCACTGATGCAGACGTGGTATTCACTGCCGGAGAGGTTGTTGAGAAAGTAGCTTATGCCAACGTTACCCGTGCCGAAGGGGTTTGGACAATGAGCCTCCCGGCTGCCATCAAGGCTGCAGGATCAGCCAACCTCCTTATTGGCTTGGAAAATGTTACCTACAACAAGGTTGACGGTGCCGAGCACGTTATTGAGCCCCTTGATGTCGCTAAAAACGGTGGTGCCATCAAGCAGGTTATGACTGTTAAAGAGATTCGTGAACTTGAGAATAATATTGACTTTATGCTCAACAGCGAGGCTCTTAAAGTTACTGTATGTGATGCTGACCAAGGACTCGCAATGTTTGAAGATGAGACCGGCGGCCTCATGCTTGACCCGAGTGTTGCAGTTCCTTTCCATGAGGGTAAACTGGTTAAGGGCTCAATTATTGGCACATACCTCGGTTCCGGTATGGTAAGGATTGACAACGACAAGTCAAACTTTACTGAAGAGGATGCTGACATCACCTCCGGCATGGTTGTGGAAGATGTATCACAACTCCTGAGTCAGGACAACCTTTATCGTCTTATGACCGTCAATGCCTCTGAGGACATCTCTATGGCATATTCAGAGGATGCACAGGGCATATTGATTGCTGATGCTGTTGTTGCATACGATGTGCTCAACCGCCTCCCCGCAAACTATGAATATCCTGCAAAGATAGGTCAGGTTACGGGTGTCACATATTCAATTAGCGGTGTGACCTACCTTATTTTGCGCTCAGCCGACGACATCGTTGCCGGCAAGGAAGATGTTGTTGTTGACGGTATCGCAGCCGCAGCAGCCAACGCATCTGAAGAGCCTTTCAAGGTTAACGTTAAAGATGCCAAGGTTACTTTCAGTGGCAGCGGAATGGCATTCGTTGAGGATGAAACCGGCGGTACAATGATTGTAATGGCTGACGAGAGCGAGTTTGGTACACGCGGCCAGTCGTTCACCGGCCAAATGCAGGTAATGTATATGGGCGGCACCATGCTCGTGGTTCTTGACAAGAGCGGTCTTACAGCAGGCACAGCCGATGTAACTCTCGGTAAGGAAATCAAGGGTACAGAGGTCGTTGAAAACGCAGGTCGTCTTGTCACCTTCACTGCCGAGAACAACACATTTGACAATCAGGAAACCATGATTATGGTTGACGGCGAAGGAATCGTTACCGACATGTTCGGTGTCCTGGGTGACGATTACGAATGGCCGGCCAAGATTCAGAGCCTTACCGGTGTGGTATATTATGACCCGAATATGGGTATGGCTATCGTGGCTGTACGTGATGCCAACGACATCGTTGCTGTCCCGACTCCCACTATCCTTGAATGCTCAACTATCGCTGAAATCAAGGCATTGCCCGAGGGTACTGAGGCTGTCCTTAACCTGAACGGAGCCAAGATAACTCACCAAATGGAGGGTTACAACTTCCTTGAGGATGAAACCGGTGCCATTATGATACCTGAAATCGCATTGAGCCAACGCGGCAAAGCCCTTACCGGTAAAATCAAAGGTATCGCCATGGGCGCAATGGCCTTCTATGTAGAGGACGCTTCAAACGTAACGATTGATGCTGAGGATGACGTTGATGTCAAGTACGGTATTACTCTTACCGCAGAACAAATCAGCGACCCCGCACACCACTACCGTCTCGTAACATTCCGCCAGTCGGACGGCCACAACATCACCGGTGACAAGAACACATCAATGTTCACTATTGGTGACGTGACATTCGCAGTTGACGCATTCGGTGTACTTGGCGAGGATTACATCTTCCCCGATAATGTAATTTCAATCACCGGTATCTTGATGCCCAATGATGCAATGGGATTGGATGACGCAGAGACAGCAGGCGCACCCGCCGCATTCATTGCGATACGCGATGCCAATGACATAGAAACTGATTCTACCGGTATCACAAACATTATTGTTGACGGCAACTCTGTAAGCGATGTTTACAACATCAATGGTGTGAAAGTTCGTAACGCCGGCGAAAGCCTTAACGGCCTTTCAACAGGTGTCTACATCATCAACGGTCAAAAAGTATTTATTAAATACTAAAACCTGAACACGTAATCCACATTTTAGGATTGCAGAATCTTGATACTTACGGGGGCTGTGCCGATTGGTACAGCCCCCGGTTAAATTTATTTAGATCCTGTCCCATAATATATATTAATGGCTGACCGCCTCAGCGTTAACATATATTATGGGGCAAGCTCTAAGGCTGTTTTTGTGGTGTGCCGGTACGTTCCGGCGTGGGGGACAGGATATATTGTTTGTAATATGCTATCAGCAATGCTGTCATGGGCAGGGCAATTATCATGCCGATAATGCCTAAAAGTGTACCCCACACAGAGAGCGAGAGCAGGATGATTGCCGGATTAAGTCCCAGCGACTTTCCCATGATTTTAGGTGTCAGAAAATAATCACATATACATTGGCTAACAACATACACCATAAGGCATTTGCCCAAAAGCGGCCAAAAGGCATGAGCACCCGTCAGTGAGTCAATATAACACAGGATGACCGTCGGAATCAGAGTTACGTATTGAACGTACGGAATCATATACAGCACCCCGACCAACAGCCCCATTACAATAGCCAACGGCAATCCGGCTATTGAAAACCCGATGCTGTAGAACACCGCGGCACATCCGGCAATCACGGCTTGCGAGCGGAAGTAGCGATCCATATTGTTCTTGATGTCATCAATAACGGGATATACCTTACTGCGATATCGCGGTGGCACCAACTTATGGAAACCGCCCATCAACTGCCTGTAATCAATCATAATGAAGATTACGTATATAAACGTCAGCAGCCACTCAATTGTGTGCATCAGGAAGCCCACAGTTGTTGAAAGCACGGACTTCCCCTTGGAAACCGCCTCGATTATCTGCTGGGGATTAAACTGTTGACGCAGGTTGTCAATGTTGAAGTTCTGTGCTATAAATTCACTTATCTCCGGCGGAAGAAAGTGCGTGGAATGTCCCGATGACTCCTTTATCAGTTCCTCAATTTGATCAAACTCATTCACCGAAAGCGGCACAATGATACACGCTAAACCTCCAATAACAACAATCGTCTCCAACAATGTCAGGAACACCGGGATAACGCGATTCTTAAGTTTCAAATGTTTTTGCTGATAATTGACAACGGGGTCAAGAACATACGCAATGAGACATGCCGCGCAGAAAGGCAGCAAGACATTTTTCAGATAGTTTATAAGCCATACAGCAACAGCGACAGCCGCAATGCCGATGATGCCGCGTATCACTTGATCAAATGTAATTGCCTTACGGGAAGCCATGGTTGAAACATGATTGTGAAACACACCGACATCCTCCGACACCGATGTCCTTTATTATTGCAACAAACCGAAGGCTCAAGTGTTCAGCCATGACGGGAGATAACACCGGACATCCTTCAGTTGCACTTTAACGAATCATCGCAGTAAAAAAATTTGCAGTATTTGACGATAAATTGTACATTTGCACCGCAATGCGGCAGTAGCTCAGTTGGTAGAGCATCAGCTTCCCAAGCTGAGGGTCGCGAGTTCGAGCCTCGTTTGCCGCTCAAAAAGCCATAAACCATTGTTCGGTTTATGGCTTTTTGAGCGTTCAGAATGATTCCGAATTTTCCACCGTGAAGATTCCAAACCGAAGTGCAACGCCGACGGCGGAATCTGACAGTAGATTC